>Ga0315288_10001533_pt1 | contig 29796 bp, 36 predicted proteins | sample YL17G11_20_MG_FD_203454 | JGI IMG/M metagenome (GOLD analysis project Ga0315288, IMG submission 203454) | Sediment microbial communities from Yellowstone Lake, YNP, Wyoming, USA - YL17G11_20 | ecosystem: Environmental > Aquatic > Freshwater > Lake > Sediment | place: USA: Wyoming | collected... | reverse complement strand
GACTTGCCACAACTTCTACACTTCGATTCTTTATTTTCCACCTAACTTCCCTCTCCATTAAAACGGATAATCGCCGTCGTCATCATCTTTGTAGGGTAATCGCTCTTTTTGTTTCAGCCATTTTTGGGCGAAGTTTTCTGCCCCCATATTAAGGCCAGCATCGGGATATTTCTTGTGCAACTCTCTCATTCCAATATATTTTTCTTCCGTGGTCATTTCCCCTGAAAGCATTTCTTTAATTAAGTCAAGGCAATCTTGAGCCATTTGACTCATCATTCTTTCCATGATTTACCTATGCCGTAATAATCTTCTCCAAAACCTTGACCCTTCAAAACATCCTCTGCCTTGGGATAATCGCCTACGATCTTGGGTTTGAGCCTCATGGGTTTGTCCTTTTGTTTTTTAAGAATCCAGTTGGTTATGAATTTCCTGGTTTTCTCTCTTCCGGGATTGTTTAGCAACCACGTATCCATTTCCCTATTTATGTCATCCCAGTTTATCCAAGGGTTAATTTTTTTAATTTGTTCAATCCATTCTTCATCAGAAAGCAAAACTTTTCTTTTATATATTTTCTTTTGTTTTAAAGAAGTAGAAGATAAAGAAGAAGAGGCATCGTTTGGCATATAGCCAGAATTTAGCGGAGCCTCAGCCACCGCTATAGCGGTGGGTATAGCGATGGGTGTAGCGGTGGCTATGTTTTTGTTCCACCTTTTTTTAACACCAATTATGGCATTTTGTCTTTGTTTTTCACGGTATTGCCTTTGTTTCAACCTAACCTCTTCGAGCTTTAAATTACGGAATCTTCCGTCGTCACCTAAAACAAATTTATCTAACACGTTTTTGGACGCTTTTTGGAATCTTTTTGGCGTCGAACCGGAGACTTTTTGGAGCACTTTTTTGTCCGAACTGATACTTCCGTTTGCCCATTGACATAATAAAAGCCTTAAATAAATTCCTACATCATAGGGTTCCCATTCGGCAGTATCAATAAAAAAAAGATCGGCATACATTTGGAATGCGGGGCCGTCTTTCACAGCAGATGGTCTCCTTTTCTACCGGTTATTTCATCCCGGTCTCTTATTCATTAAAGAGGTTCGACTTTGGAGACCCCTTTTTTATTTCACGGAGAGTCATCCGGCCACGCCCCCAAACGAAGAGCGGAATATCTTCCCATCCAGGAAGGATGCAATCAAGCATCTTGATCTCGCCACCGGTAAATGCCTTGATTTTGAGACCCGCATCCGCAGACAAGCCATCCCTTCCCGCAAGCCAGTTCAAGAGGTGGGAGTAGGAAATCTCCATTTTCTTTGCGGCGAAAGAAATCTTAATGCCACGACTTTCGAGCCATCTTTTGAATTGTGTTCGACCAGTATTTTTCATAGAAATCATCCTAAACGGGTTGATTTTATTTGTCAAGCATTTTTTTTTAAGATTCTTTAAAATAATGCTTGACAAATAAAAAAAGGCGATTTATAGTGGGCAAACGATGAGATTGAAGTATTTACCATGGGGGTGAAAAGATGTCAAGGGGAATTTCAAAACAGCAAATCGAAGTGATTGATCAACTGAAAGAGGGGGCCGTCATCCATGTCTATCGGTTGTCCAACACAGACCTCCGGGCCTTCATGGTAGGAGGGAACAGCCTTAGCCTTGCAAAGAACGTCCGCATCACTACCGTCTGGGCACTTCAAGGGAAAAACCTCATCAAGAAAACAACGAAAGTTTATGCAAGCGATTGGGAAGGTATCTGGGCCATTAATAAATGATCGGGTAATTATATGAACAAAACAAAGATTGAATATCTCGACTACACTTGGAACCCCCTCGCTATGCGTTGTTCACCCGTCTCTGAGGGCTGTTTGAACTGCTGGCATCTGGCTATGGCGAAAAGGTTGGCCAAGAATCCAATGATCTCAGCCGAAGAAAGGGGAGCTTATTTAGAGGCAGAGGGATGGAAGGGGTCTCCCCAATTAAGGAACAAGGAACTCGAAGCCCCATTTCATCTCAAGAAGCCTGCTCGGATCGGTGTTCAGTTCATGGGGGATTTGTTCCATGAATCAGTTTCTTCAAGATTCATCAATTCAGTAATTGGAATTATGACTGCGGAAGAAACCGGACACCATATGTTTTTTATTCTCACTAAGCGTCCTCAGAAGATGAGGGATTATTTTAAAAACTTTACAAAATGTGGAGTAATTTTATCAGAATTCATTGAAGGGGTCTATCTCGGCGTCTCCGTCGAAGATCAGAAGACCGCCGACGAAAGGATACCCATTCTTTTACAGATACCAGTAGCCAAAAGGTTTGTGAGCGTGGAGCCGATGTTGGGGCCGATTGATTTAACGGGTTATCGGGATAGTGAGAAAAATGATAGACAATACTTAGAAACAAACATCCAAGCTCTTGATTGGGTAGTCCTCGGCGGCGAAACCGGCCCTCATGCTCGTCCCCTTTATCCCGATTGGGTGAGATCGCTTAGAGATCAATGCCAGGCGGCAGGAGTACCATTCTTTTTTAAGGGATGGGGAGAATGGGCGAGTCCATCACAAATAGAAATTTCTATCATGTTATCAATTTATGATGGAGACACAAAGAGATTTGATCCAAAAGGGAAAAATCCATTTAAGTTTGGCAAAAAGAAAGCTGGCCGATTGCTCGATGGCCGGGAATGGAATGAGACACCACGCAAATGATCGAGCAGGTTTCCGTTACCCAGGTTCTATCACCATATTTTAATATGAAGGGAGCGATCCCGAAGGCCCGCATCGAGGGCGGAATTGTCCGTGGCAATGAAGTCCATAAGTTCAGCACCACCACCGCAAAGAAAGAATGGTATCCCAAACCCATGCTCTATGAGGGATACTGTGATTCGTTCCTCTGGTGGTTCGATAATTGTGTCGAGGAAGTTCTGCTGGTCGAGCAACGGCTGGAAGACCCAATATTGGGTTTCTTCGGACACCCCGACTTTATCCTCCGGCTCAAGGGGCATCATCGCCCGGCTGTCTTCGATCTTAAAACTCCCGCAACTAAGCAAAGAACATGGCGTATGCAGATTGCGGCGTATCATCATCTTGCCGTTAAGAATGGGTATGGGCCTGATCTCGATCCGGGTGGGTCTCTTCGCCTTAAAGAAGATGGGAGCCCCCCAAAGTTCGATCAGTATGATTTTTTGTATGGTGATTTTGCGGCCTTTCTATCGGCTCTCAGCGTTTATAGGTTTCTAAATGGGTAAGGAAAAAGAAATAGGATTGCAGTATCAAAAGTTGGTTGAATACCATCTCTTAAAAAGAGGGTTTGTTGTAAACGAAACCCTGGGAGACTATTCACCATACGATCTTGTGATCGAGAAGAACGGAAAAATGTTAAGAATTCAGGTTCGATCTACGCATTGGAGAATGGGCGGTTCGCACCGGGGATATAAACTTCAATGCACGGATGGACGAAGAAAGAACATCCTTACGAAAGATCGATGCGATTTTATTATCGCCGTCGCTGGCAAAGAAGATTTAATTTATATCTTGCCTTGTGAATTGTTAAATCAAAAGACGATCTATTTGCACCCCGATAAAGCGAACTATCGAACAAGGAAGTTTGGAAGAAATCAGAACGAAAAAATGAGGTGGGAGGGCTTTCTGAATGCCTGGAACTTACTTGAATAGTCTCGTCGCTCTCCCCAAATCAAAGGGAGGAAAGATCATGGAACCGCACAAGATGACGTTCGTTGGGATTGACCTTGCTTTGCCTCATGGAGAAACCCGCCTTTCTCGCAAGCAATGGCCGAAGAGTGCTTCGCCGGTTGTGGTTGACATCGTTTATTCGGGTCTTGTATTCACGGTAGCAAAGGCGACGATCCTTCTGGGGAAGAATAGCAAAAAAGTCATAATCGAAGCGGAAGGGATTTCGAGGTTGAGCCCAACCGACGATCCCGGTGATAACAATCCGATCCAGGGCAAAGAGATGGCGATTAGCCAGGCAGTTAAGGCTCTGCATACCAGGGTGATGAGACATCGCCGGTCGCTTCATCATTACAGGGGGTAATTTATGGGAAAGCGTCGTGGGCAACCCGGTTGGTTCATGGCCCAGGGTTATCTTCAAACCCGTAATATTCTGGTTTCGTATCTGGGGAAGAACACATGGATGACCACGGATCAGGTTCTTGGAGCAATTCAATCTGGAATGGATGAGGCCATGGCCGAATACCAAAGGAGGAAACATGGAAGAGATGCAGGAAAGAAAATTTAATCGTTTGTTGAAGGTGCTTTTTACGCCGCCGGAGAAAATTGAGATGTCTGAGCAGATTGCAAGTGCGATCCGTGATCTAAAGAAATCCCAGGATGATCTGGCAACGGTGAAAGCACAATTTCAAAGCAAGATCAAAGAACATGAGGCCGAGATCGCAAACCTATGTGAGAGAATCAATAGTGGATGGGAGATGCGATCCATCGGATGTCGGGAGGTCAAAGATTATACCAATTTCTCGGTCTATGTTTTCCGAGACGACACGGAAGAGATGATCGAGGAGAGACCCATGACTGCGAATGAAAGACAGCCAGAACTTCCCTTTAAAGAAATGGAGTCTCCGGCCACAGACCTGAGTGAGGGCGTCGGTGTGCCTGGTCAGCCCGAAGTGCCTTCGCTACCGGAGGCCCCACTTGATTTGCCGGAGGATGGGAATCCTTTCTATGTAGGGAAGAAATCCCCCACCTATGAGGAATAAATGAGTAAAATCATAGACAAAACTTCCGGGTGGGAAGTGAGAATCGAAGGCAACAACGTTGTCGTCGATCTCTTTGATACGGTTTACACGGAGAAAGATGTTCTAAAAATTCTGGATGCTTATCGCAAGGGTTTATACGATAGACTCAACAAAGAATTTGGCGGTAATCTTATTAAATTAATAAAGGGGTGACATTATGGGATGGGAATTAGACGAAGAAACTGCTCTTTCTAAACCGAGGGAAGAAGGAATACCGATGACGCTGGATGCGGCAGAGAAAGCCATCGAGCGAGCAAGGGTTGACCTACAGGTTTATCGGGAAGCAATCAAGGGCATGAAGACCGAGGCCCAATTATTAAAAGTCGAAGACGATGAATCTCATGCCCTCTCCGTCGATCTGGGGATCAGGGCGAAGAAGTTGGCAGAGGAGATTAATACCGAGAGGGATAAGGTTCTTTTGGCCCCAGGCAAGTTTACAAAGGCCGTAAGAAACCTTGCGAAGGGATTCACGGACGTTCTGGACTCCATTGAAGAGATCACGAAGACAAAGAACCAATCCTTTAAGATACTCCAAGAACAAAGAGAAAGGGAAGCCCAGAAGAAGATCGACGAAGAAACCGAAAAGTTAAGAGAGAAAGTAAAAGAAGAAGCGAAGAAGGCGGGCGTCGAACCGGTTGAGGTTCCGACTCCGGTTATAGCAAAAACGTCAAAGGTCGTTCGGACGGCGAGCGGGATAGCCTATTCGAGTGAATATTGGAAGTTTAATTGTGGCCCTGTTCACCGCAATGCCCACGATTATTCCGGGTTAAAGAGAGTCAGGTTGATCGCTTATGCTTATTCGACGAAAGAATCAATGTTAGAGATTGGGATGAAGGCAGGGCTGTTTGGTGAACCCTTGGAGAAATTCAAGTTCGCCCTGAATGAGGTCAAATTTGAATTAGAGATTGACGAAGAGGGTTGGGCGACTATCGTTTCCGTGGACGGTAAGTTGCTACCAATCATCCCTGCCGAATTTTTAGAACCAAACGATAAGGAGATTCGGAAGGCCGTCGATGGCGGAAGACGGAACATAGATGGCATCGAAATTTACAGAAAGGACAAGGAGATTTATAAATAAAAGGAGGATACTATGGGAGTAGAACCACAAAAAAAGACACAAGAGGTAACGGTAAGGGACGAGAGGGCCGTGACTTACGTGGCGGCTGACGGCCAAGAGGTTCGTTTAACGCTTGACATCGTGAAGAAGTATCTCGTCCAGGGGAATTCAGAGTTAGTAACGATTCAAGAAATTATGTATTTCTTGAATATCTGCCGGGCGAGACGGTTGAATCCGCTCGTGAGGGATTGCTATCTCATCAAGTATAGTGCTGATCCGGCGGCCATCGTCACGAGCATCGACTTCTTTAGGAAACGGGCCAGGGTGCAGAAGGATTGTAGCGGTTGGCAGAAGGGCGTCATCGTCAGAACGAAGGAGGGGAAACTTAGAGATTCGTTTGGTCTTGTTGACGAAGGCGAAACGCTTCTCGGCGGATGGTTTGAAGCCCAACCGAAGGAGTGGACTAAACCTTTCCGGCTCGAAGTGAATCTCTCCGGCTACATCAAGAAAACCAAAGAGGGAAAAGTTACTCGATTCTGGCAGGAGGAGAACCAACCGACCATGATCTCCAAGGTCGCAGAGGCCCAGGGCCTTCGGACTTTATGGCCCGATGAATTCCAAGCGATCTTCACCGCAGAGGAAGGAGCCGTGCCAGTATTAGAAATCCCGGAAGCGATTGACATTGCGACCCATGGTCGATTTGAAGAGTTAATGGCGGAAAAGAAACTTTCGCCAGAAGACCAGAAACTCTTTGAGTCATACTGCGAATTCCAGGCAAAGAAAAACAAGGTTGATATTGAAACATTGCAGGGCATGGCCGAAAGAGACTTTGCAGGTTTCATGGAATATTTTAAAGTGTTTAAGACCAAGGCCGAGGCTGAGGGTAAATCAAAGACGCCAGTAACCGAGAAAGGGAAAATCCCAGAGAAACCACCGGAGGAAAAGAAAGAAAAGGAGGTTCCCCAGGGAGGGTCTTTGTTTGGTCAAGAAGAAAATGTGCGGGGAGAAGGCGAGAAACCTATCAAGTAGCCTACCAAAGCCAACCTTGATAACGTTTCACCCCCATAAACTTCTTCCCGCAGACTTATCGGGGGGCGAGGGGCCGAATGGGAAACGGCTGAGGAATCTGGATCGATTGTCGGTCTCGAATCCTCGCCCTCCTTTTTTTGAGGTTGACAAATGGTATGCCGAAGGTGTAATGGTCAAATGATAAATCAATTTTTTTATGGAAGGGAGGGGGGTGAAACCTTTAACGGCTGGCGATGTATCCATTGCGGAGAAATTATCGACGAAGTAATCTTAGAAAATCGAGGAAAGGGAGGATGCAAGTATGAAACTAATTCAGGCAATGAAGCAGGGGCAAGATTTATTGAGGAAGGCTGACGATCTGAAACAGAAGATCGCCAAGTATTGCGTTGATCTGGATTTCGAGACCCCTACCTATGGGACTGCGGATCAGCAAAAAGAAAAACTGAAAGAATGGCTCCAATCCCATCATGACATCATCAAAGAAGTCGAACGGCTCCGGCTGGCCATTTCCAGGACGAACCTGGCAACCATGGTCACTATGGAGATCGGGGGAAAGCAGGTCGTGAAGCCGATCACGGCCTGGATCATGCGAAGAGGCGTGAAGGGAAGCGGTCTCGCAGGCCAGGAGCAAAAGGCTTATGCCGCATTGACGGACAAGAATCTCAAGGATGGGCAGGCCAAGGTGACTACCGGGGATACCATCGCTGTCAAGGTGCGGAGGTATTACGATCCCTCAGAGCGAGACAACAAGACAGAACTCTATCGGTCGGAACCAGCGATCATCGATGCTAATTTGGAAGTAGTGAATGCAATCACCGAACTTTTGGAGGAATGATCGATGCCATTTACGTTGAAAGTGTTAGGCATCTCAAATGATCGAGTAACCTTCGGGATCGACGCCAACTTTCGGGGGCAGAAGGTCGCTTTTCATCAAAAGACTTATTCCATGGAGCCAGGAGAAGAACTCCACATGGCTCTTAATGTTCATCTCGAAGGATTTGGAGACTTGCCGGATCAGCAAACAGAGTTAGAGATGTCTCTGCCGGATGGCCTCTATGCTCCGAATGATCTGCCATTTCTTTACAAAGTAGAATCAGAATGAAAGGAGAAAAAGGGCTTTACAGCGAGAGATTGTGTCCGTGAGGACACCCGTTGAAAAAACGGAAAACCGGGAAAGTGAGCGATGTCTGATCGACAAACAGACAACCATCTGCAAACAGACAACCATCTGCTGGTATGCAGAGCATAAGCGTTAGGTCGAAGGTTCGATCCCTTCCCCCCCCACTTACGGGGGGATAGCTCAGTGGTAGAGCGAACGCCGCTTAAAGAGCAAGGCTCAAGGTTCAGGCAGTAAGGTTGCAAGGATCAGAATCGGCAAGGAAGTAGGATCAAAGGAAGTAAGGATGGCCTCGAAGCGTAAGCGGAGAGAATGTCCTTGGACAAGTTGCTTTCTCACTTTATACTGGAACTTCCAAGGCTTCCTCAGACCCGAAAGGGTCGTAGCTGGGAAGGCCCCAATTTTTTCTTATGATTTGTAGAATTTGACAGTATGAAACCCACTCTCATTCATTCCAAAATCCTCAATGAAACGATTTGCCTCTCTGATGAACCGGTCGCAGGGCAGATATGTTATTCAGAGAAAGAGATCAAATTTCTCCGGGCCTGCGAGAAGAACATGAAGCCGGAGAGATACGCCGATTACCTACGGAAGGTTCATTCGGTGAAGAAGGCATTCCCAGAATCAAAGATAGAAGATGTTAAGATGGAGGCCCGGCAGGAAGACGTTGCGGGGAAACCATTCCGTGAAGAGTCAACCGATCTGCGGGTGGAAGACGCCGAGGAACCCGTGGCCCCCACCATTCCTGCACAAAAAAGTCTTTGGGAAGATTAAAGTGCTATCGCTAATCCTGCGACCAACCCTGCGAGAATACCACCGATAACATAAAGAAGAGTATTTGATTTAGGTTTCACGGTTTCGGAGAGTTTAATCGCCCGATCCGTAACTTTCTCCATGTCCGCCAATGCCCTTCTGGTTGCCATGATTTCCATGTCTTTGACTTCGATAATCTTGTCCTTCAAAACGATCTCCTGTTTGGCGAGGTCTAATTCCTTTTCGAGATTGGCAATCCGTTGATCCTTGAGGTCGCTTTCCTGTCTCCGCAGTTCAAGTTCCCGCCGGTCAAAATCGCACTCCTTCTCAGTCCTTAAAATATTTTGAGCATCACTTAGGGGGAAGGATAACTCTTGGCTTATAGCCACGTTTGCGAAACTCATCGGCAAGAGCGTTAGGATCAGTAGGAACGACAATAGCATCACGCTCTTTTTTAAGTTTTTTAATCTCAGCATTTTTTTCATTGACCAACCTCGCTAATCGTAGAGACTCCGCTTCGGCGGCGATTCTCTTTTGTTCGACATCTCTAACCTCGCTCTCCAATTCGGCGATAGCCTGGCGATCTTTCTCTTGTTCCTTTTTCAGGTTTTCGACGATAGTGGTCTTGTCCTCCCTAAGCTGATCGAGGGCCATATTGAATAGGCTCCGGTTGAGAGCACGGGCCGAGATGTAGTTCACGAGAAAAAGGATTGCAATCGCAATGGCGATCCAACCCCACCACGGTATTTTTTTAAGAAGGTTGAGAAAGGTATTCATGGATGCCTCGTGCTATAAAAGCCCCGATTTTTCGGAGCGTCAATTCGTCAGTGAAAGTTTCGACCGATGAGGATTTATCGATAAATCCAATTTCGATCAGGCACGCCGGGGCGTTCGTATATGAAACAACGTATAGGAACGGTCGCCCGTCCACGTCTCTACTGACCCCAATCGGTCTCGTTTGTTTGATGCCCCTAAAGGGCTCATCAGGAAAAATTCGATCCACTTCATCGGCAAGGCATTGAGCGAGCCTGAGTCCCTTCTGGCTTGAGTTATAAATCCAAATCTCTTCCCCTTTTGCTTCGGGCATTCCAGGGCCATCTTCGTCGGGATCGGCATTGCAATGGATCGAGACGAAACAATCAACATTCATGTTATTGGAGAAGTCGCAAACCTCCTGGAGGTTCATGGTTCGGTCGTAGGTTCTTGTCATCCCAACCCAGATTTCGGGATCAACAGCCTTGAGACCTTCGAGAACATATTCGCTAACCGTGAGAACGACATCCTTTTCTAAGAGATCACCATAGACCGCACCCGGTTGACTTCCCCCGTGACCGGGGTTAATACACACTCTTTTCATTTTATCCTCCATGCTTTTCCTCGATAGGGGGCGGGCCGTGGGGGAGTATTTTTAAGCTACCCACGTTTGACCGCCCGCCCCCGATGGTTGTCATTTTTAAAGTTTCAGGATTGCTTTGAAGGCGGATTTCCAATCGACATCCTTCCATTCTTTCTTGATGGTCGTCTTTTCCTCTGCCGTCAATCTGCCATCTTTAACGGATGTCCACATGGCAAGCATGGCCTCCCCGAATTCTTTCCCGAAGTTCGGGTCTCTCTTAATCATAAAGATCAAGAGAATGATGGCGATCACAAGAAGAATAAAAATGGGCCAGAGTAACCACATACTTTATCACCCCCTTTCATGGAGTGGGCGGCGTCTGCCCATTCCCGGTTTTTCCGGTGTAGGCTCGGAAGGCCAACCATGCCGTAAATTGGCCGATAACAATGGTTGCCCACGCTATACCTATCTTGGCGAACCGATCACATACCTTATCGAACAGCATAGAAGCAATGAAGGCCGCAAGAGTAATTATTGTTATCATAAAAGAGACGAACCACCCTTGAATACTTCCATCTTTAATGATTTGAATCCTTCCCATGGTCGTTCTCCTTTTTCAACTCAATGATTAAGATTTCGGTTCGGTTAATCGCCAACTCCAAAAAGAAAATCGCCATTTCGGTATCATTAGAGGCCCACGCCCGCACAGCATCGTAATAGGATTCTCGAATGTTTTTCCATAGTGTTACGATCATTTCTCACGAGCTTTTGTTACTTCCATCCTTAGAAGTTTTAGTTCTTGTCCGACCCATTGACGATGATGCTCGAAGAGTTCATCGATCCTTTCACAAAAATTTTCGGTCATTTCTTTGGTCATCTCTTTGGATAGAGCCAAATATTCTCCCTTCAACATTACACCTCCTTTGTCCAACATACCATTCCTCCATTCCAATAAAATTCGGTAGGCTCCGCAGGCGGAACACCTACCTTGTTGGTCTTTACAGAGGTTGAAATATTTCTCTCTCGTGATAAGGCCACCTTCACGAACCCATCCCTGCCTTTCTTCGTCTTGTTGATTGATCCACCGCTTGAACCAGAACCAAACCACAATCAAAAGAACAAAGATCAAACCTTGAACCAACCAGATTATCCAAACGTCTTTCATCCATGCCCTCCTATCTATTTTCAAACCGAATGAATTTTTTCTCAGGTCTTTGTTTCAACGCATTGCGGATCATTTCTGGGGTGATGGAAGTGACAACACCCTTATATTTTTGGACTTCCAGGTTGTAATCCCTGATCTGTTTGAGAACGTCAGTTCTTTCGCTTCCCTTCGCTATCCTCAATTTAGAGTAGAGATCGTCACGCTGGTCGTCATAGTGTTGTTTAACGTTCGTAAACGATCTCTTCTCCTTTCCGAGAACCGAGATTCTTTCCGGCCTAAATCCAAAGACCTGGGTGGCTGTCTCCCCAGGCGTTAAGGTAACTGGTTTTCCTTCCTCATCGAACATGACCTTGCCGGTTGGAGTAGTTGCCCCCTCGGTTGCCATTCGATAACCTTTCATCGGAGCTTCAAGGAAGGCAGGCATTAAACTCTCGATGCCACGATAGATGTCTGCCCTTTGGAAACTATCTATGGCCTTTTTCCCCTTGTCATACATCCCACCATAAACGCCGTAAACATCCGAGAAACTAACGGTCGGGATGCCTATTTTTAAAGACCCCGTGAGGTCTGCCCCAAGGATCGCCGGAAGTCCTTCCATCCCGAAACGGGAGAGATATTCTCCACCGATCCCCTTTAAAACTTTTCTCATGTTTGATTTGTATGGAGTCCCGGTCATCCTTTCCATCCCATCAAGAAGATCATCGAAGAACGGAATAGCCGCCGTTCCACCAAATATCGTTAGATAGGCCATCGTCCTCCCCATCACATCGAGAGCGATCTTCCCATCCGGCCCCTTGAGAGATTGCATCATGGAGAGTAAGAAGTTGTGATTGAAACTTCTAAAAGTATAGGCTGTTCTGGCCAACCGGCTACTGGGACTCCCACCCCTGGCCCAGGCCGGAAGATTCGATTTGCCATAGAGATAATGAGTATTATAAACATAATCCCTGGCGGCATCGAAGGCTTCCTTGTAGGACACATTCTTTTCGTATCGCATCACCCGAAACATCGCCAGAGAAGCAGACTCACGATTAAAGACCTCCATCCCTGAGAAAGGCGTTGCGAGAACTTGGCCAATCTGATCGAGTGTTCCACCAAATTGACTTTTCATTCGGCCACGAATCTCTCTCAAATATTGAGCAGTATCAATTCCTTTCTCGTGCATTTCATGGAGAAACCCTTGCTCTTCTTTCGAGAGATGGCCTGGATTGAATTTATAGGCGGCAATGTCCTTCATGGACTGGACGTATTTTTTCAGAGGATTCTTTGTAACCCGCCCTAGGAACGGAACGCCCGTGACGAAGTTTTGCGAGAAGTTGACCATGGCCGCCTTGATCGAACCGGAAAGATACCAGGTGAATGCCGCCCCTCGAACTTTGCCGGATAGTTTATCGAGTCGGTCGGAGTTGCGGAGCATATCCGTGACATAAGATGAACCTTCTTTGAAAAGCTCTGGCTGTTTGGATGGGTCGATCCCTTCAAGGGATTTGAAGAAATCAAAAGCCGCTCGTTGTTTTGTGAGGAAACCGGAGAGGCCAGTCATGTAATCATAGAAAACCTTCTGGCCATTCTCTGTCTCATAACCTTTAATAGTGGCTCCCTCTTCACGCATGATGAAGTGAGAAGCGAATCCACGGGCCTTGAGATCATCGGCCACGGCCTCAAAGAGGGCATCGGTGATATGATCTGCATCCTCTGGACTAATCGTTTCTTTTCTCTTTGCCCGGTCGATACCTTTCTTGATGAATTGCTCAAGATGGATGTCGGAGACTTTCTGATACATCTCTTCAATGGGTTGAGGTTCAAACTTTGATTCCCATCGCAATCCGGGATATTCTTTCATAAAACGATCTCTGGCCCTGGCCCCACGGATTTGATCGATGGCCCGGACGCTTACGACGATCTTATCTTCCTTATCAAAGCCACGGATAACGTAATCTCCCTTTTCCCGAACACGGGGAACATAATAAGACCACCGACCCATGTCGTCCCGTAGTTCCTTGAGGCGGGAGATTGGTTTTTCGAGCCGATCTGCGGCACGTCCCAGTTCTTTTAATTGAGCATCGGTATATTTTCCGCCGGGCCGAAAAAGAGTTGGAGACATCTCTTCAAGGATATAATTCTTGAACGTCAATCCTCTTTGTTTGAGTTTCGAGAATTCGGTGTATCCTTTTTTTAGGTCTTCATACCATGGTTGATCTTCGTATGGAGCAAAGGTCATTACCTCGTGTTGTTTTTTAACCTTAGCCCAGGCACTATCCATGGTTCGTTTCCAAGCGTAATATGCTGTAACCTGATCTTCGTTCAATTCTTTTCCAAGAATTTCTTTCGCCTTCGCTTGTAGAGAAACAATGTCCCGGTTAATCTCCCCTTGCTTTCCGATTTTCCCGAAGAAAACATTTTGGTCATCAGACCAGATCATTACTCTAAACAAATCTTTGGATTGATCTTTCGGCAAGGCGAGGAATTCATGGCCTTCCGTTTTGCTTTCGGCAAAGGCTTTTTGAACCATCTCGTGATTCATTTGCTCACGAGATTCGTCACGATTTAACTGGACGTCGATCAGTTTTCGGAAGTTACCAAACTTTTGGCCGATGTGCCAGGGGAGCATATACAACCGTTCAGACACCTTAAGATCGTTGCCCTTGATCCCCAGGTCATATTTGCTTTTGAAATTCTTGATCGAATCCCACCACGATCCCTCCGTCATTGGATTGTCTCCGAACATAAAGTAGGGTTCGTTCTGCCAATGGCGACCCATCTCTCCGGCCTTTAATTTTGGATTACCTCCGATCTGATTGCCTACCTGTCTGCGAAGATTTTCGATCTTCGCATTGATCGGATCAACCGGGGAAGAAATTTCTCCCTTCTTCGTTTGTTCTGACGCTTTGCGGACGAGATTGCGGATGTCATTATCTGTAACTTTTAGATCAGGGAAAACCTTCCTGATCCAATCTTTGACAGTTGCAATCAGGGTTTTAAGAATACCAGGATGATCTCCTTTTTGAGCGACTTGAGCGATCTTCTCTTCGGCGGCCTTCCACTTCCCGATATTTGTATCCATGTCGAATCCGTATTTCTTCCCGACGGCATCAATGTCTTTCGGGAAGTCACGGACGACTCGTTGAAGGAGATCGAAATAAGAATCTCCCATCATCTTTGGGAGTCCATAATGGCCGACGGACTCATGGAAGATCGCTTCTCTGGCTTCACCAGGATTTTTCAGATTCTCGGCAACGAGATAGACCTTGCCGTCATCACCGAATATACCTTTCGTGCCAGGATAGAGTTTTTTGCCAGGAGGGAGGTCTCTTTCGGTCGGCACGATCTCAACATCGGGAGCATCCCGCCATTTTACTTTGATGTCAAAGATTGCCTCATTGACATCTTTCGGAGTCATTCCCTTGGGGCCACGTTGCATCAATTCCGGGGGAATATTTCCTTCTGCCATCTCTCTTGCAAGAACAAAACCCTTTTCTCCGTATGCCATCTTCCCGGCCTGGCGAATGAATTCGTCATGGCCGAGTTTTTCATAAGCAGACTGGATTTCTTCAGAAGGGGGCCATGCACCGCCCTCGATCTTCATCCCGGTGATCGGGACAGGCTCCTCGAACATTGCCTTGGGTTCTTTGCCTAAATCGGGGGTGCGGGAACGATATTCTTCAAACTCTCTTTGAAGCCATTTTGGTAACTTAGAAAGTCCTTCGGAGCCATTAAGTGCTTCATCGGTGAAGGTTCTCATCCGATCCATTTTTAGAATAGCGGATACCTTCTTGTTATTCTCTTTTAATTCATCCCATTTTTTCTCCTCTGTTAAACGGTCAGAAATGGCATTATGTTCATCCGATATTTTATCAACAAATTGACCAACCGCTTCACGAAGAGGTTTTGTAGTAGGTTCTATGCGGGGAGGAAGTGGTTCAACTTCAAACGGAATCTTCGCTATCCTTTCCTGGTGTCTATACTCCATTAATGCTTCAAACTTTGTATCGTATCTTTCATGGCCCGTCGGCATTCTGTCTTTACGATCAATGGAGGTTGATCTCCATCCACCTTCCGGGTCTTTTGTAATTAAGTAGATGTGATTATCGGTTTGGAAAATGACTGGTTCGTTGGCCGGGATGGTCTTCTCCCATTCTACGAATGCCTTCTCATACTCTGCGATTTTATTTTCCCCCGCACCTTTGGCCGCAAAGTATTCTTTTTCTGTTGGTCGTTTTGGAGGTTGGAATCCTAACTCCTCGGTAGGTTTTGGGGCGGGTTCGACGGATACCCTTTCGACAGGGGCTTTTTCTGGTTCGGGAATTCCTCCGGGTGGTTTTTCTTGTAGCGTCTCATCAATTCGTTCACCACCGATTCGTTGAACTTCGGGCGGGAATAACCCTTTTTGTTCTGGGGTGACATATTTTTCCTCGATTGTTCTACGAGCCGCTTCTAAAATGTCAATCTTAGAGGGCGGCTTCTGGGCTCCAAAGAGTCCTTTCTGTTTTGGATTGCCAACGTCATCTACCATTTTAGCATAAGCATCGAGGGTGTCAATGATTTTTCTTGGAGTTCGACTCATGTCATTGAACATCTTCATCAGTTCGGTCTCGATGGGGTTTTTCCCGAAAAGGTTCCCTTGAAGCAAATACTCCTCTACATTCGTTCCTGCATTTCTCAGATCAGAGATAGTGCGTGCCGCATCCGAGATTTCTTTTGCAATGGAAAGATCGTGGCGATCTCCTCGCCGTATCGCATCCATCAACACGGTTTGTCTGGGAGCCGCTATGAGAAGGGCATTTGTGATATTCTTGATATTGTTCTCAGGGTCTTCCGTCATCATAGTGATGAGGTCTGAATTCTCTTTACCGTATGCTTTGGCGAAAATCGCATTCTTGATTCTGGTAAGACCTTGAGAGGAGAGCTTTGCTTCTCCACCAATGCCTTCTCCCTTCTCGGTGATAAATTCTCCCATCTCATTGGCCGGAATCTTACCAAGAAAACTTCGGACGAATTCCCGATTGGAAGCCGCCAGCAAGTTGCCACTCTCGTCCGGGGCAAACACGGAAAGAACATCTGGTGACAACCGATCCATGTCAATCTTTGCTTTTTCACCTGCGGACATGACCAGGGTTGTCGGAGTGTTCGCATCTCTCGAAAACTCAACCCGCTCCTCCGGCGTCATCGCCGTAGTATTTTCTCGCACGAGTATCGGGTTTTTGGCACTTGCAACATCTTCTTTGGTGAGTCCGAACCTTTCCGCATTCTGGGTGAGCCATGCTTTGTATTTCTCGCCATTGGGATGGGCATCCTCGTAGAGCTTTTTGATTGCGACTGCACGACCATTACCGGATTCGGCCATGTTGTCGGCCCCGACGATGGGAGCCCCGGTATCGGCCCCACGGCTTTCTCCGAGTTGTTCTGGATCGAGTTTGCTGTAAATCCGCATGATCTGATTCATGGAAGTTACCTTGTCTCGATCCCGTGGTTGTAGTTCTTGATTGTAATTCGGGTTGTCCCTGAAATTGGTATCAATAGAAGTAATCACATCATTGGCCTCGACAACCTTGAACCGAGTTTGGGCCTTGATGCCCTTTGGCGTGATTACCTCTTCCGGTCTTCCACCAGCCGCAAGTGGCATGGCTGGTTGACCAGGAGCCGGGGTCGGGGCGGGAGCCGGAGTCGGTGGAACGCCAGAAGGGATGAGGTTGGGAAGTTTCCCCTTAATGTGTGCATCGATCATCTCTCTGGCGGTATCTCTCGATCCAGCAATCCCGATCTTTCCCTCTCCCTCACGATAGACTTCCCATCCGGCATCCGTCTTAATATAACCATATCCTTTTTTTGGCTTTGTCAACCCCTCCGGTAATGGAATCGAGGGTTTTTTTGGGACTTTCTCGGTGAAGGTATAAGGGTATATCGCACGACCTCCACCGACCTGGGGTTCGATTTCGCCATTGGCATGAAGATAATCAAGAACCTCAGTTCCTTTCCTGGCATTGATCTTATTCCCCATCGCATTAGCAACCCGTTGAATCAAAGCAATACCTAAACCTCCGAGATACTTTCCTTCGGTGCGGATGGCATCCATTTGATCCTGTGGCAGAGGAGTCTCGGCTGGTAAAGGAGGCTTTTCTGCCGGGGGAGGGGTAACGGCAGGGGGGATCGCTTTCTCGCCCGGCGGAAGGGCTCCTGTGACCGTGGGGGCTACTTCTGGGGGTGCTCCTCTCACTTCCATGACGATTTGATTAAGGACGACAAATTCCCCACTTGCTCGACCGATAATGTCGTATCCGTTGTCTGCGGCCCATTTTGCCCTTACCTCTGCCATGTCGGAGACCTTCCCGGCCAGACCGCTTCTCTTGATGAGGTCTTTCTCCATGATAACCTTTGCCCCATCCTTGATCCCGATCTCCATGACCGTCGGCTTTCCTCCACGGCCTACGGCTTGTTTGCCGTAGGTTTCTGCGAGCGGGCGTGAAGTGGTGAGATAGAAGCCAGGATAATCTTTATTGCTCGCAAACCTGGCCTCAATGGGTTCTCCAGCCACAATCTTGTTCGCATTGACATCGGAAGTTCCATGATAAAACGCCCCCGGAGCAGGCATTGAGGGTCTTTCGGTGGGGAGGACACCGGCGGAGGTAATACCCACTTCGGGGGCAATTCTTCCCTTTCCGGTCTCGACCGTGGCCCCTTTAGGGACGATCTGAGACCGTTTGTAACTTTTATCTCCAAGGATCGGCCTTCCATCGGTCTCCATTCCGACAACCTCTCGGTAAGAGTCCTGGGCGATCCTGGCATAGACTTTCGGTTGAACCGGCTCCTTCATCCGAAAACCCTCTCCAGGGGTCGTTCCGGCAGGAGGGGGAAAGAAAGGTAATTGGAGAATAGGTTTTTCGAGATCGGGAAGAAGTAATTGACGCAAAGATGAATAACCGTGTTCTCCTCCCGTGAGTAAATAAGGTTTTCCGTCTGGGCCAACGCCATACCATCGGTCGGCCTTATTGACAAGAAGTTGTGGTTCTTCGGTTCTTCCTCCATAAATCGTCCCACCCGATAACGGGCCAGGAGGAACAGGAAGACCCCCTTCTTCTCGGATTGCCGGAGCATGAAAAGGACGGATTGCCGGGACTCTTTCTCTTTGACTCTTTAAGAGCCAGGCCATGTAATCTTCGTCGATAGGGATCGGACGTTTTCCTTGGATATGAAGATCGGCTTCTCGTTTCCACATTTGGGCGACTTCTGGGTCAATCTTTCCCAAATTCGCAAAAACTCGTGATGCCGCTTTCTCCCTGAACTGAGGATCAACGGTCTCATTTTTTAAAGAGGCGAAGGTTGCACTCCGATCTTGCCATCTCATCGCTCGTGTTCCGAGACCGAATAAGATCGAAATTCCAATCGAGGGAGCAATGGAATTGTAAGCGGCCTCTTCCGGTGTTGGGGTTGGAATGCCAGCTTCCTCTGCGGCCCTGGCTTGAAGTGCGGCGGAGGTTGCACCGGCGGCAGTTACGAGAGGAACATTCGTCGCCATGCCAGCGAGACTTTGAGTGAGGGTTGGGGTTAGAAGTTTGCGGATCGTATCGATGGCTGGCTTTTTAATAAACTTGCCTGCGATCCCTCCGGTTACGGCTTCCGCAGGAGCGAGAAGAGACCATACCCCACCTTCGATTGCACCGATCTTGTTCGAGTAGGATTGAGCTTGCTCTTCCGGCAAACCTTCGGCCAGGGCCTCTTCGTATGCCCGACCCTTTCCGGCAAGGCCGAATGTTCCAAAAACTCCGACCATCCCGCCGAGAATCGCACCCGCAGTCGGGCCAAGAAAGCCGGTGACGGGGGCAGTTAAGGCTCCAATGGCGGCTCCGCCCTTTGCGGCGGCCAGAATTGTAGGGAGACTCTCGCCCATTCCGGTTAGAAAACGTCTAAACCCACCCTGGCCCTCAGCTTCCGAAGGTTGAAGGAATGGAATTTTTTCTGGAAGTTCTTCTGCAAATCCGGTGATGGCCTTTCCAGTTTCTTTCATCGGTTCGATCCCAGTCAAGGCTCCCATGCCAGTGATCGCTTGACCAGCGAATTGAGGAATGCCAACCGCTACGCCACGAGCGAGCGAAGAAGCGATGTCTCCCAGAACTCCACGTTGCGGAGGCGGAGGAGGCGGAGGAGTGGTTTCAAGGCCCCGGATGTGAGAAAGAAAAGGGTCTTCTGCGGTGGGTTCAGGAGCGGCTGGTCTCATTAAGGGTTTTGCAAAGGCAACCTGCGGAGGTTCCATTGGGGGTAGAGTTGTTCCCCCTATTGTTCCCCTTCCCAGTTCCGATTCACGCAGATAATCCAAAAACGGATCAGGCATTGTTTAATTCTTCCCCCAGTATTCTCCCCAAAGCTGATTGGTATATTGAGAAGTATATTTACTTCTCTCCTTTTTGGGCAATCTCGATACCCAGGCTTTTTGTTCCGCCATGAATTCAGGTCTTGTCATTTTATAAGCTTCCCTTGGAATGTCTATCCCCTGAGCCTTTAGCCATGGGGCCATGAAGCCAATTTTCTGTCTGGCTCCCCGAATGTCGAACCCAGTTTGCATTCCTGTGTTCGGATCAGTCATCATCGATTTATTGATGACATCTCGAATGATGGGATGAATGGCTTCCGGTTTCTCTGGGACGTAACCCAATAACTTAGCCCCCTGGTAAACCGCAGAATTTGGAGCAAAGGCATGGGGTCTTTCAGCTTCGGAAAGGGCGTGCATTCCGGTAGCGTATCTGGCGAATTCTTCTCCGGGAAGGGCCTTCTCGTGAACTCCGGCCATCCGGCGATAATAATCACCCATGGCTTCTCGATACGGTTTCTCCGCTCCAATCTCTGCCATCTTCGTTTGATAACCGGCTCCCGTGGCGGCCATCTTTTCGAGTGTTCCCGCAAAGTTTTCGAGGGCATTCAATTTCGTTTTACTATAACCGCCTTCTCTTCCGAGATATCCCTGGGGAGACCATGGTCTTGCTGTCGGTGTCATCAAAATCTTTTGGATACCTTGAAGAGCCGTTCTAATTTCGCCAGGCATCTCATAACCTGGAACCTCTGGGGCACGGCCCGTCGGAATTGGTGCTTCTCCCATGGCAGACAACGGGATCGCTGATCCGCCACCAGTTCCAATTCTTTCTCTCGCAAGTTGATCTCCACTCACGGCCCCAGGCGTGCCTGCGGGAACTTCTCTTCCGCCAACGAAAAATCTTTCAGGCCCGGCTGAATAAGTTCCTTGCTTTGCCAATTCTCCCTTCCAATCCCATCCACCTGTCGGAACTGGTTTCCCTGCTTCAAAAACTCCGGTAGGCCCACGCTCCATGTCAATTACGTCTTTTCCGGTAGGCATGAAAGTATTTCCGAACCCACCCGAAATGACGCCGGTGATAGGATCGGGATAATTTGCTCCATAGGCGGCCCTGAGTTGATCGAGCGTTCCACTCGTCGTTCCACCCACGTTAAAGGCAGTAGGTTCTGCCGGAAAACCAAGTTGTTGGGCTTCGGGTTGGGTTATCTCAGGATTGTAGGCCGCAAACCTTTTGAAAAGTTCCGGCAATGCAGGTCTATTGAGCTGAGGATTATATGGGCCACCCATGGCGGGTTGATTGGGAATCGCCTTTTCCGGGCCGCTTAAATTCGTAAATGGAGACCCTGGCGTTCCCTTTCCGCTCATCACATCCAGCACCTTACCGAATGTATCAGGATGGATGGATGCCGCAAGAATTTTATCCCTTTCGATCTGGGCTTGCTCTTTCGTCATCGGCATCCCGGCAAGGGTTGTTTCTTGAGACTTCGCTATCGCCGGAGACCCGGTTATGAGAGTCGGAAGGAACTTGTCCTGATAATCCGCCATGAATTGATCCACCTTCTCTTGATAAGGTCTATTTGCCATCTTAATCCTCCTTTATTCTGGCACGGGCATATCGTAGTTATAGTTGTAATTCTCATCCCTGCTACTTTTGTAACCGATGTCTTCTGATGCACTTCCCCTCGCATCGATTCCGGCAGAGACATGGATTGCGGTCAAGGCTCCGATTGCCAGGGACGAGGCGATCTGGGCCATACCTTTCATGGCCTCGATCTTTAATTGAGTTTCCGCTTCAAGGTTTTTGATCTCAATCTCTTTGGCCTTGATCTCTAAATTTGCCTTGGCGATCAATGCCTGGATTTTTACATCATAGACCTTAACTTCAAGGTTTGCGAAGGCGGCGGCTCCATCAATCTGTGCCTTGAATGATTCGACCTCTCCCACATATCCCTTCACGAGAGCGTCGATCCTTGCGGCTTCTCCTTGAATGATAGACTTGAACCCGTCAACCTCTGCGGCATACTGACCGGCAATAGATTTGTTCACGTCTGCGATGGCCCTAAGTTCGTCGGTCTTCGCTTGAAGTTGTGCGGCTTTTGCTGTGACCTCTGAACGATAGGCGTCAGCCTGTTTAGAAAAGACTTCGATTTTGGCGGTCTCTCCTTCAATCTTCGCCCGATACAAACTATATTCTGCGGTCTTCGCATTGATGCCCGCCATGAATCCTTCGATTTGAGCTCGATAGACACCCAAACGGGCGTTTTGAATTTCGACGAAAAGTTTCGCTCCTTCCATTTCCGCCCGGTAAAGGCCGATCAGAGATTCGACACCAGCGAGTTGGGCCTGATAAATTTTTACACGGGCGTCATTCATATCGACCGTGAGTCTGGCTCCCTCCATCTGAGCCTTATAAACCTCGATCTTCCCGATCTCTGCACGGATGATGATCTCATAAACAGACGCACGGGTCTTATAGATGTCGGCGAGAATTTCTACTTTCTTAACTCCCGCATTGAAGGAAGCGATCATGGCATCTGCCGCCGCCTTGGAAGCCTCAAAGACTCTACGGGCGATAGCATCTGCGATTGTTCCATAAAAACCTTGAAGTTGGACTCCCCCGTCAATTCCTTTGTGAACATTGGCCTGGGTTAATTCAAAATTCTTTATTACAAAATCCCGGATGACATCGAGACGTTTATTTGAGAAATTCAATTCAGCTTCTTCGATGGCCGCCACAAGGACACCATTTGGAAGAACAGCCCTTCTCCGACTCCACTCTGCGGAGATTCGATCTATGGTATCATTCTGGACTTGCCTTGCCGCTTCTATCCCTCGATTTATCATCGCCGTTTCGACTTCTTCCGTGAAGGCAGGTCGATCTCCCCTTATCATCTCTTCAATCTTTTCCCTCAATCCTTCAATCACCGTGTATTCGCTTCCACCATCCGTAATCATCGGTTGCGGTGCGATCAGATTTGAAGCATCGGGTGGTTCGGCATCGAAGGTCGGAAAAGCTGGATAGGGAACCTCCGGGATCATCGGAAGAATCAGCGAAGGCACATCGGGCAATACATAAATAGGTTTTGGCGGAATCTCCGGGTCAGTAATCTCAGGAATTCCCGGAACCGGATCGAAAGGGACAATGGGAGGCAAAGTAGGAATATCCAAGTCTGGCGGTTTTGCGGTGAAATCTGGAAACGGAACTTCGGGGACATCGGGTAAGGGAAGATAGATAGGAAGAACCGGGGTTGGTGGATAAATAAAATTCCACGGAGGAACGTCGGGTGGTTCTCCTATGAAATCATCCAAAACAAAGGGGGGGTAATCAATCACCACATCAATGGGAATTGGGGAGATCGCCCCTGCGGTATTCTTTAAATCCGTTAGGGCCTGGTTTGCCATGCCGAAAGCAGATAGAGCATAACTCTGAGCCAAAGTGAAATTTGCGGTTACAAGGTCTTTAGCACCATAAAGAACATTTTCGATGTCCTCTTTTATAGTTGGGTTCTCTTCTGACATTATCTTTTCCTCCTCGTGACAGCATCGGTTGTGAACCGAAGATTGTTATTATCAAAATCGCTCCCGTCCACATTGCGAATTTCAAAAGCGAGAAATCTTTCGTCTATCCCTTTTGGAAGTTTACCACGATATTCGTAGGCCCTACCGGTTGGTTCAAAAATATCATCATAATAATCGTCTTCTCCGAGTTGAATCACAAACATCATTTGTCCATCTGTCCGGCAGGTGAGCCATGCGTCTCTTGCCTTTTTAACAATGTCTTGATAAGAATCGAGCATGGGCATCTTCGCCCTGGCGTTGATCTTAGTGCCATTGTCATTATTTCCCCCCAGGGCGAAGATGCCACTTTGACCACCCCCTAAGAATTTCCCATTGAAATATGCCAGACTATTAAAATCGCAACCAATATAATCTGTGACGGCGAAATGACTCATGTTCATCGCAATACCTTTGAGATAGCGGGCCGCAAAAAATTGATCGCCAGTCATCACAAGGTAAGGAACTGGCATCGTTAGAACAAGGTTTCCCCTTGCCTCGATGAATCCTGACATTAAAAGACGTGGAGGTTTTAATTGCAGAGAAAGCGATCCCACAATTCCGGCGAGGCCGTGCATGGAAAGTCTCGGAGGTCTTAAAGATAAGATCAGGTTTCCGATCTCACTTTCCCTGCCGGTCATCAATAAACTTGGAGGACGAAGCGTAAGGACTAAAGCACCGACTTCATTTAGATAGCCGGTCATTTCGAGGGAGGGAACGAAACCTCGAAGTAAAATGTTTCCAACTGCTCCGTTAAGACCGGTCATTAATAAGGTCGGAACGGGCATCTTCAATTCGAGACTGCCGCCCTGGAACATCGAGAGGGTCGGCATTGGCATTGTGAGTCGGAGGTTTCCGATTGCTCCGACGAGGCCGGTCATCAAAAGTTGTGGAACCGGCATCGTTAAAACGAGATTAGCCGTTTCCGTCCAGCCAGTCATTTGAAGCTCTGGCATCGGCATCGTGAGAGAAAGTTCGTTGTTGATCCTGACCGTGACTTCCATGGAGGTCACGGCAGTAAGAGGAGCCTGAACCTGTGATCCCACTATTTACCTCCATGAAGATCAGGAGACCCTTACAACCACATCTTCGAGAGTAAAAACCTGGCCAGTTGTTGCCTGTTGATTGCCTCCGAAATCGAGAAAACCGATCACTGTCTTATCCGATGTTGATTCGTCTATGAGTAACGCTCCCGGAGAAGGGCCTATCGTTCCGCCACTCGCCGTCCAGGAAGGATCGGCACAAGTCATCTCTGCCCGATCATTTGTGTTATCTTCGGTTAAGACTTGGCTCGCAAGAGCTTTTGCATACTGGGTATAACCGTAATTTGTTCCGATCTCATCATCCGAAGAGACGGTCTTAACAACCGGGCCTTCATCAACCATCGTTTCATTTACCGTGATAACATACTGTGTCACATTCGTAATGGTGAATGGGCCAGGATTGAGAGAGGCGTCCGTTAAAATTTTATTCCCTGGAATGAATCCATCGGTCAGCCATGATCCGGTTCCTCTCGAAATCGTTTTCGATGTAGAGAACGTAATCGAGATCGCTCCCGAATTCGTTCTCATGTTTATTTTTTGGGCGACCTTATCTGGATTAAAACTATATCCGCTACGAACCAGACAAACACGAATACCATCGGCAGAAAGGTCGATCAGTTTTTTTGCAAGCTGATACTTATAGTGGTTGCTCAGGATCGCAGTAACCGCCATAGCCTACCTCCATTAACTGACTGGCAAGTTGAAAAGTGCCGTGTCGATTGTCAACGTTGCCCCTATCACGAGATTGATGTTGGACAGGTTCAATTCGGCCCCGCTTGTTCCGATGGCCCCCTGAATCCTTCTGGATATTGTCGAAAGGGCTCCGGTATCATCGGGTCTTACGATCCTGAACCATGCCGCCGTCCCGCCGAGGACATTCACCCCAGACCAAACCTCAGAAGGTTTTGCCATCTGAGCGTTCGATGGTGTTCCCCATTGAAGAGCATCGCTTCGGACGTTGGCAATCGTGTTATCGGTGACTGTCCAGGTCGCCGTCCCGCCGCCTCCTCCACCACCCTTTGCGATGGTAAAGGTAAGTCCTTGGATAGAACTTTTAACCGCAACCTTTCCGTCTCCGCCTGCCGTTCCATGGGCGACCGCATGAAGCTCAGGGATACCTTCCAGCATGAGAGCTACCTTCCGGGCAACCTTTCGGAGATCATCGTCTTCGGCCAGCACGAGATAGGTGTAATCGACGCCATTGATTGCCACAATGACTGTCGCACCCACGCCCGCCACGGTGATGTCCATGGATGCCTGTTTTGCAACGGAAAGTTCCGTGGAAAGGACTTCCCCGGAGGCTTTAGTGATGGTGCAGAGAAGCGAACCTGAACCTGGTTCTGCTTGATCTGCATCCGATGGGGTAGAACCGGAGAAGATTCTGATTATAAAATCATCAAAGGCTTCCCGCAGGTCTTTCCCGCCAAGTAACCAATTTCTTAAACCAGTCGAATACTTTTCAGCCATTTTTCGTTCCCTCCTTTTAATGACCTACCATCTCAATGGATGGCAGGGGCATTGTGAGATTTAATTCACCGCCACCAGTTCCTTCGACCATTTCGTAAAGACAAAGATATTGCCCGAAGCCACGATCCCATTTGTAGATCGCCGTGCCTTTTTCGCCGTCTTTAACTCCATAGGTTCCCTTGGTCACTTCTTTAACCTGACCGCCGGGAAGACCAAGATAAATACCATCTTCCGAGGCCCACAAAACCGTCTTTCCAAGAAGACCTGGGCCAATGTCTTCTCCTTCGACGGTGATTGCAGAACCTTCGAGTGCCTTACTATCTGTAACTCTGTCATAAACAAATCCCCCTTGGAGAAGAGGATCATCCCCCAGGAGAAAAAAAACATCCTCTCCGGCCCCAACATAAAGTCCATCCTTGACAGACTTGAGCATCGTAATCCAACCGTTAAATTGAAGAAAATTTTTCCTCGTGTCCATCCTCATCGGTTGCGTTGCGTCGGAGAAAAATATCTTCGCTCCCTGGGCCGAATAGAGTCTCGAATTGTAAAGCTCGATCAAATGACCGCCTACCATCTTTTTCTTGAAGGCTAAGTCCGGGTTAGGAAATGGATGTGGTTTCCCATCTTCGATATATCCGACAATGCTTTTGTTTGAGAAATAGATCGTTCCGGCCACATCCAAAAAACTCATCCGTTCTCCGGGATTGATCCCCCCAAGAATGGTTTCGGTGGAATAATCCTCATACAGACGTTTCAGGTTTGTTTCCTCACAAAAGAAACAAACCTTACCATTCGACCAAAGCGAATGGACATCGCCGGATACGACAGGATCGAACCCTTTTCTGCGATGTATCATCTTGTCATCGTCGATGTCGATATTTTCGCCGACCTCAAGATATGTCCCACCCTTTCCGACCGGGATTCTCAGGGGATCGGCCATGTTGTTCACACCAAGATAATTTCTGAAATCTATCCAGGGTTCAACCATCACATCGCTCCTGGGTGCGGCCTGAGAACACGACTCGAATGTCTCAGCCGATACTTCTCCTTTTTAGCGAGAACCTTGCTTGCTTCAAATAAAATCCTATGTTTATCTGCGGCTTTGGGGTCATAGCATTCAGCATCTTGTTTCGAGTAAGCCTCTCTCAGAATTCCATCGATCAATTTCGGGTGATAATCAAAATTGATCTCCGGCGATTCTGTTTCCCAATTTGCAAGGGATAATTGAATAAGCGGCAACCGAGAGGTAGAGAGCCACAGCGTATCTCTAACTTTCTGAATAATTGCCGCAGAAGGGGTTTCGTCCGTGACAGCTTCGCTCACCGTAAAGGCATCTGCGGTGGCCGTGACCACGGTTTTCATTCCTTGATTAGCGGTAGTGCCGGTGATGACCACTTGATTACCGACTGAAAGATAGGTGGAGAAGTTTGCACCCGCCTTTGTGATGCTCTTATCCGCCGTCGCAAAGGTCATCGGCCCGGAGAAATAGCCGTCCGAATTGAAATAGGGAACAATTCTCAACTTTGCCGCTTCGTAATCGGGCACGAGATAGCGAGGTTCGCCCACCCGTGTCTCCCATGAAAAGATATTGTCATCGAGCCAGAGTTCATCTTTGATTTCAATATTCGGCCATCCACTCAGGAGTCTTCCTTTGTGAAGGGCGACAATTCTCGAATCCATGGGAAAGATATATTGATTGGCAAGGAGAGAAATTTTACAGATAGCTTCGGTGGAGGAATCTCGAAAGCAAAGGGTCTGCCTGCACCATTCGTTCAAAATGAAATTCAGGTGACGAAGCAGTTCTTCGTCTTTCCAAAGTTCATATCCTTTTCCGTATCCCTTCACGTCATCGAGTTTATCCACCCTCGTCGAAGTGAGGATTTCCTTCGTATTCATAGTCGCCCCCATTTGAAAAAAGGGAGGCCGAAGCCTCCCCCTTGTTAAGACTGATAGACCACCGTGAGTTTTTTCGAGGCATCGCCAGTCGGAACAAGAACCGTGTTTTCACACAATTCGTCTCCGATGACGACGGTGGGGGCGTTTACGATTGCCGTGCTGAAACCAACCAACAGAACATCGGTCGTTGCGGAGAGGCGGTCGGGGAGACCGACGACTTCACCGAAACCGATGACGATGGTATCCGGGTTCGTGTCCACTATCCATCCAGAACCCACGATGGAAGTGACCTTTGCGAAAGCCTTCAATCCCTCAACGGTCGCTCCGCCATTCGGGATGATAACCTCGGTGATGATCTTGCCGTTAATGTCGAAGCCGGTAACGGTGAGAATACCATTGGTATCCTCTAAGGCATCTGTGATCGTTTGCAGGCAGGTCACGTTATGAGCAAGTCCGTCTCCTGGAAGACCGGAGTTTGCGATGGTATATGCCTTGTTGCCCATGACGACCGTAGTTACAAACCGGTTCGCCACGATAGCCGCCGGAACGCCTGCATAAGCCCTTACCATTTTCCGAATCATTCCAGCCACACCTGTTTTAATACCCTTGGTGATGGTGAGTTCACCAATGGTCATCTGTTCTCGTCTGCCCATTTGCTTTTCCTCCTTTCATCTTGGCGAGTTGGCCTTCTTCCAAAGATGTGAAAAATGCGGGCCGCACGAGGCGGCCCGGTTGAGGTTTATTCTGGGGTAAGCATATACCCTTCGAGCACCACATCGAAAATCGCACCGGTGATGTCCGCCGTTGCGATCAGCCCAACGATTGTCGTGGCGACCTTATAATACTTCGGCAAGGAGGTCGTGCCATAAAACATCCCGATTGCGTTCATAATCTGAGCCGCAAGGGGAGTGATCGACCCGTCGTTCAAGGTCGAAGTTCCGGTCAAGAGGCTTGCAGTCTTGACACGGATGCCAACGGACTTGAGAACGAATCCAGCCGGGATTACTCCATACTGGTAGGTGTTCCCGTTTACGAGACCACCGGTAATCTTCGTCAAATCGACGGGGATTTCGATGACTGCATGAGCCCTGATCCCGCTTGAGGGAACAACGCCCACCGTTTCTTTTCTGAGATCGATTGTTGAAGCCATCTTTTTATCCTCCTTTACAGAGATTTAAGCGAGGCCCCCGTGGTAGCGGGCCTGTTAAAGGTTATTTGTGGCAATACAGAATTCCAACGCTCTCAGTCTTGAGAACCTTGAACCCCAGGATATTCAACCCTCGCACGATATCTGCGAAGGCATCCTGAGACCGAAGGGTCTCTGTCTCGGTGATCTGAGAAGCGAAAGAAGGCCCACTTCGATGGCCGAACATCGACTTGTAGCAAGTCACTCCATCAACTGCCGTGGGGAGAAGGTTCGAGGAGTAAAGGGTGAATCGGTCTATCTGCCCCAGTCTTCCATTCCGCAGAATGGAAGTGTTGTCTCCCGTAAGGGAGGCATCTTTCAGGTCGGACTTCTTGATGAGGCCCGCCATCCAGATGGGGATAAGTATCCATCGACCGGTTTCAGGGACGTTCTGCTCATCGAGGACGGAACCGCAGTCCACGATGTAGTCAAGGACATTCGCCTTATCAACGGTCTCAGGAAAGCCTGCGGCCCCCAGGCTATAAGAAGAAGACTTCACGCCTGCGGTAAGGCCCTGATTCTTGGCGTGAGCCCCGGATGCCATCGTCACGAAACAATCCGTTTCGATGGTGATCTTCATCTGCTGACCGGCTTCCTCTGTCCACTTGTCGAGGAGATTGATGTCGGACTGCACATCCATCACGTCGTCAAGTTCCACATCCCAGTAATATCCCTGGTCAATGGAGAGAGAAGTCGGAACGGAAGTAGGTCGTTCTCTCGTGAGAGCCTGACCCACAACGTATTTGCGGATGGTGATCGGAGCGACGGTTCGGATCAGGACGGTATCACCATACTTCTTGATCTCGCCCTCGTAATCGGTGTTGCTGATCTCCGACAGACAGGTCGCATCATAAAACTTTACGAGAATTTTTCCAGACCAAATTTCCGGAATAAACTGAGCTCCTGATCTCGTATAATCAGGCACTTCTGCGACTCGTGGGTATGCCATGGTATTTCCTCCTCTTATCCGTTAACGATCAATCCTTTCGTCATAGCCTCGTTGATCTCGGCAGTAATTTTTTCTCGATCTTTTGGTTTGTTCTTATATCGACCGAGAGCAACATCGGTATGAAACTTCTTGACGAAGAATCGAGTGAAGGTTTTTGGTTTTCCATCGCCATCCCCCGGTTTCTT
>Ga0315288_10001531_pt1 | contig 29804 bp, 31 predicted proteins | sample YL17G11_20_MG_FD_203454 | JGI IMG/M metagenome (GOLD analysis project Ga0315288, IMG submission 203454) | Sediment microbial communities from Yellowstone Lake, YNP, Wyoming, USA - YL17G11_20 | ecosystem: Environmental > Aquatic > Freshwater > Lake > Sediment | place: USA: Wyoming | collected... | reverse complement strand
GATTAAAATAACCAAACCAACGCATTTTTTCTTGAAATTCTAGATATTGTCTAAATGAGGTTAAAGTTAAACCTACATCCAAAAAAGCATAAGAATAAATGGTAAATAAGATATAAGATATAAGATGTAAGATATAAGATAATTTAATTTTTAAGCTCATATTTGCCTAAAATATCATAAATCTTAATTTTTAAGACATCAAAGAACATTCTAAAAGAATCTTTTATCGGATTAACGCGGATGGTTTTGTAGTGACGCCATTCTACCGGAACTTCTGCTATTTTATAACCTTTCTTCTGAGCTAAAAATAAAACTTCAACATCAAAAGCGCCGGTAAAAGCATTTTTTATTAATTCTGATTTATAAACTTTTAATTGTTTGAATAATTCTTTCGCTACTTCTGACTTAAATAATTTAAACCCGCATTGGGTATCATGAAGCCCTTCCAAGGCAAATAACTGTACAATAATATTAAAACCTTTCCCCATTAGATGACGATAGAATGGTTCTTTCTCTCTTTTTGATCCTTTAACCTCACGAGAACCAATCACAATTTCATAGTTTTTTTTCAAAAAAGGAATTAACTTCTCTATTTCTGATAAGGGAGTTGCCTGATCAAAATCAGTAAAAAGAATGTTTTCGCCGCTGGCTAATTTAACACCGGTCGCTATGGTAGCGGCTTTACCCTGATGAGGATTCTTAATTAACTGCCAGTTTATTTTATCTTTAATAAAACCTTTGACCAAATTAACTGTTTGATCATCGGAACCATCATCAACTATTAGCACCTCATAAGAAAAAGCAAATTTTTTTAAAAATTCGGCTACTCTTGCCAAGGCTCCTGTTTGAAAATTTTCTTCTTCATTAAAACTGGGAATTATTATTGATAAAAACGGCTTCATAAGCTAACCTCTTTATTGGCTATAAACTTAAATACCTTAATTAAGGGGTCAGGAGTCCATTCGCCGGCTATCTTTATATCTCCATTGTAAGCAACGTCAAAAAGAGCAATCTCCCATTTAGGGTTTCCCTGGGGAAAACAAATATCAGCATCCTCACAAACGACAAAAAGTTGTTGAGTTACTTTTGTTTGATAACTTACGGGTAAGTTCCATAATCGAAAGAAATAACGGTATGAATCATCATAGTTATTTTTCGCAAGTAGGGCAAAATTAAAATCTTTACCGTTACTTTCCTCTCCAATTAACTTAACAATTTTTTGTACCAAATTAACGTTTAATACAGGAGGACGAGAGAGATCTTTCCAGGTTATTTTCAACATCCAAGTTTCAAGTAAAAGAAAAAAGATTAATCCCAATATTTTTGTTTTGGTATTAAATTGATAAATTGCATCCAGTAAATGTCCCATAAGCAAAGCGGGCATAATAAAGAGAAAACCTAAATAGTGAGGATAAACCGACCCTCGATATAAACCTATTGTTAATAATCCCCACATAAACCAACCATAAATTATTAACCTCGTAATTTTTTTCTGTTTAAACCAATTAATAAAAACATACAAAACTGTCAAAATTACTACTAAATTATTGCGCCATTCTCTTTCAGAAAATCCTAAGAATAAAGAAAATAACTGTCTAATCCGATCTCTAGCCCTGGATAGCACCTCAAAAAAATTAAAACCTTCGCCTGATCTTTGCTGAAAAATCTCTATAATTCCCTTGGTATTAACAAAATTATGCTTTAGATCAAAGATTAATAAGGGACTCAATAATAAAATAAAAATCAAACTAGAAATTATAATTGTTTTTTTATTCTGCTGTTTAGTGCCGATTTTAAAAAACACAAAAACCAAAAATGGCGTTAAAAGAATTGCCATATAATGCAGTTGCAACATAATGGCAAAGGCAATAATGGCAAAAAATAGATATTTTGATTGTTTTTTTTCCTGCCAATAATATAGGCTTAACAAGAAAACTAAACTAAAAAATGGCATGGGGTTAGGATTCCACGAAGAACGAGAAAATTTAACAATTAAGGGAGATACTGTATATAAACCGGCGGCAAATAAACCAGTCTTTTCATTAAAATATTTAGATCCGACTAAATATATCAAAAGTATTGTTAACAAGCCTAAAAGAACCACAAATACCGCTGGACCAATAGGACTCATTTTAAATATCCAAGCAAAGGGAGTAATAAGATAATAGTAGATAGGGCCTAAATAAAGCTTGCCAATGCTGGTTGGTGGCCCAATAAAAGGAAAATTTTTACCTTGAATGATGTCGGCAACAATTAACATATCTCTACCTTCATCACCTAAATAAGTCATTAACTCTTTTAGGCGATATAGGCGTAAAAACCCGCCTACTAAAATAAGCAGCAGTAAAAAAAGCAGTTTTTTATTCTTGAAAATTCTTATAAAGATTGTTTTTCTTTTATTGTTAAAATCCACCATAAATATAATCCTTCTATTCCTGCTTTAAGAATGACTTTTAACTTTCCACCTGTCTGTACTCCATCTAATCTAGGATGGTGATCAACTCTTACTTCTATAATCTTAAAGCCGGCTTTTTGACATCGGACAACAAATTCTGTTTCCGTAATGGCACTTTCGGTTACCAATTTTCCTATCTTCTCGACGACTTCTTTTTTAAAAAGCTTAAAACCACAGTCAATATCTTTTACTTTTAAACCAAATAAAATCCAATCAGCTAACCATAAAATTTTTTGTAAAATCCTACGATATAAACTATCAATACGTTTAAAGCGATATCCTAATACTAAATCTGCCTGATTAATTTTTTCTAAAAATTTTACTATTTCCGCAAAGGTAAATTGACCATCAGAATCCATATGGGCAATAAGCTTATATCTCGCACTAGCTAATCCTGTTTTAATGGCCGCTCCATAACCTTTGTTAGTTTGATGACTGACTAATCGAATCTTTTTATTTGTTTTAATAAGATTATTTACTACGGCAATTGTGTTGTCTTTTGAACCATCGTTAACAACAATTATTTCCCATTGTTGAGCAGTTTCATTTAAAACTTTTATTGCTTCAAGAACTGTATTTTTAATATTTTCTGCTTCATTATAGGCGGGGAAAAAAACGGAAAGCTCACTAACCTTTTTCATTGGGGTTTAATCTTTCTTTTTCCAAATTAATTTTGTATACATTGTATAATTCCAAATTAATCCTATCAAGATTCCGGTAATGGTTAGTAAATTATCAACAATAAAAGAAGTTCCTAAAAATTTTGTTCCTAAAATCAAAACTATCCATTGGATGACAATTGATCCTCCTGATGCCAGATTAAATGGAATAAACTTAAGTAATAATTCAGGGATTGAATTTGCTCGATCTTTATTAAATGTCCAGTAATTATTTATTAGAAAATTTGACACAATAGCTAATTCAACTGCAATTAAAGTATGAAGAGGAACAATTATAGGCCAACCTAATACTCTAATTTCTCTGAAAGGATTATTTATTACTAATCTTAGAATATTAAAAATTGTAAGCTGAATTATCAAACCAATTACGCCAACAAGGCATACTTTAATAAACCTCTCATTTTCCTTATATCTTAAGGTAAACACTACTCTCAGTGAGTCTTTAATATTATTTTTAGGAAATTTACTTTTGCCTTTGGAACGGTCAATAAAATCAATCGGATATTCAAGAATTTTTGCCCTAGCCTTGTGTAATGCATAATAAAGATGAATTTTATAGGCATATTGTTTGGAAAGAAGGTTATTTAAGTCTATTTTTCTTAAAAATTCCGTTTTACTAACTCTAAAACCGCTAGTCATATCATGATATTGAAAAGTAAAAAAAACTGTTCTGGCAATTAAATTTCCCAAATAAGAGATAATTTTCCTGTTTAAACCCCAATCTTTAGGCATCGACCCACCAGACACATACCGCGATCCAACCACCACATCTGCTCCTTTATTAATTTCCACTAGCATTAGTGGAATATATTTTGGTTGATGAGAACCATCAGCATCAAACTCAAAAACTAAATCTGCTTCAAGTTTATCTATCGCATAATTCATTCCTTTAATATATGCCGCACCCAAACCTTCTTTTTTAGCGTTAACCAATAAATGAATATTGCTGTATTGTTTTCCTTTTTGTTTTACAATTCCACCGGTACCATCAGGAGAAGTATCATCAACAACTAAAATATGCATGCTAAAATTTTTGGGACAATCTTTAAAAATAGCTTCTAATTTTTCTAGAACAGCGCTAATATTTTCTCGTTCATTATAAGTAGGAATAATAATAACTGTTTTCATTTTTTTGATTCCCTTTCTATATCTGCTTCTATCATCATTTTTACTAATTGATCAAAGCTGGTTTTTGGCTGCCATTTTAAAATTTTTCTAGCTTTACTGGGATCAGCAATTAACAAATCTACTTCTGCTGGCCGATAGAAATCTTGATTACTTTCCACATAGTCTTGCCAATTGATTATACCAACCATATGAAAGGCCTTTTCGCAAAATTCCCTTACCGAATGTGTTTCACCGGTACCAACAACAAAATCTTGAGGTTCTTTTTGTTGTAACATTAACCACATCGCCTCCACATAATCTCCCGTAAATCCCCAATCCCTCTTGGAATCCAAATTCCCCAAAACCAGCTTTTTTTGTTTACCTAATTTAATCCGCGCTACCGCTAAAGAAATTTTTCTGGTAACAAATTCCGTTCCTCTTCGAGGAGATTCATGATTAAAACAAATTCCTGAAACCGCGAAAAGTTTATATGATTCCCTGTAATTAATGGTTATCCAATGCCCATATAATTTGGCTACGCCATAAGGACTTCGAGGATAAAAAGGCGTTTGTTCATTTTGGGGTACTTCTTTCACTTTGCCAAACATTTCTGAACTGGAAGCCTGATAAAATTTCGCTTTGGGATAACCGATTCTAATAGCTTCAAGCATTCTAGTAACTCCTAAAGCGGTAGCTTCTCCAGTCAAAACAGGTTGGGAAAATGACGAAGGCACAAAACTCTGGGCAGCTAGATTATAAACTTCATCTGGTTGGATATCTTTAATAAGGTGGGTTAACGAATGCTGATCCAGTAAATCACCTTCTACTAAGTGGATTTTATCAATAATATGGTTAATTCTCTCAGTGGTAACCGTACTAGTCCTTCGGGTAAGACCATAAACTTGATAGCCTTTTTTTAACAACAACTCTGCTAAATAAGAACCGTCTTGACCGGTGATGCCGGTGATAAAAGCCTTTTTCATAAATTTTCCCCTTTTATTAATTTTAAATCATTATTAACCATCTTAACAATCATTTGCTTAAAACTGGTTTTTGACTGCCAACCTAAAACTTTTCGTGCCTTAGCAGCATCCCCATAGAATTTTTCTGCTTCCTCTTTCCTTAGTAATTCAGTCTGGTATTTAACATAGTTCTTCCAATCAAGATCCAAATAGGAAAAGGCTATCTCGCAAACTTCTTTAACAGAATGAAGTTTCCCCGTCGCAATAACATAGTCATCTGGTTTTTTTTGCTGCAACATTAACCACATGGCTTCCACATAATCAGGAGCATAACCCCAATCCTGTTTAGTATTAATGTTACCTAATAAAAGTTCTTTTGTCTTTCCTAATTTAATTTTTACTGCAGTAGAAGTTATCTTTCTAGTAACAAATTGCAAACCTCTTCTTTCTGACTCATGATTATACATAATTCCCGAACAGGCAAAAAGATTAAAATGGTCTCTAAAATTTTGGACTAAAAAATGAGCACAAACTTTAGAAACACCATAAGGTCCAAATGGTTTAACCGGAGTACTCTCATTTTGGGGGGCAGTCTGGGAATCGCCAAAAATCTTAGCTGAAGTTGCCTGAAAAAATCTTGCTTTTGGGCAAAGTTTATTCATTAAAGTCAGAATTTTTAAAGGACCTAAGGCATTAACTTTAAAAGTTAACTCCGGCTGTTCCCAGGCAAAAGGAACAAAAGTAATTCCTCCCAAGTTATATATTTCCGAAGGATGATGACGGTAAATTATTCTTTTTAATGACTGTTCATCTAATAAATCGCCTTCCTCTAAAATTAGTTTTCCTTTTATTGCTTCAATATTTAGTAACCCAATATCATTTTTAGGAGAAACTAAACCGATTACTTGGTAATTTTTGGCCAGCAAAAATTCGGCCAAATAAGAACCATCTTGACCGGTGATGCCGGTGATAAAAGCGGTTTTACTCATTTTTTCTCCCTATTCCAACATAAATAAAACCTAGTTTTTTAAATTCTCCCGGATTAAAAAAGTTTCTTCCATCAATAATAATTTTTTCTTTCATCAAACTAGCTATTTTTTTAAAATCAAGGTTTTTAAATTCTAACCATTCAGTAATTAATATTAAGGCCGAACTATTTTTTAATGCCTGATAAGGATTATTAAAAAGATTAATGCCTGTGATAATTTTTTTGGCATTATCATTAGCAATTGGATCATAGACATTAATTATCGCTCCTAGCTGTTTTAATTTATTGATAACAACTATTGATCTTGCCTCTCTTATATCATCAGTATCGGGTTTAAATGCCAACCCTAAAATAGTAACCGTTTTATTTTTTACCAAACCATGAAGGTTAGTTTTTATTTTTTCAATAAAATAATCGATTTGTTTATTATTAACATTATCTACTTCCTTTAGAAATGTAAAATCATAACCTAATTCCTGAGCATATTTTATTAATGCCCATGTATCTTTGGGAAAACAACTACCACCATAACCTAAACCGGCTTTCAAAAATTTATCACCTATTCTGGGATCCATTCCCAAACCTTTAGCTACCTGATCGATATCAGCACCAATTTTCTCGCAAAGATTGGCAATCGAGTTAATAAAAGAAATCTTAGTGGCTAAAAAAGCATTGGCAGCATATTTGATCATTTGGGCTGATTTAATGTCACATATTAATAAAGGAGCCTTAATTGATTGGTGAAGTTTAATTAATAATTCCTGTGCTTTTTTAGTTTCCGCGCCGATAATTATGCGCGATGGGTGAAAACTATCTTCTACAGCACTTCCTTCCCTTAAAAATTCCGGGCAGGAAGCAAGATCAAAATAAACTTTTGTTGCTTGATTAATTATTTTTTTTACTTCTTCAGCTGTACTAGGAGGAACTGTGCTTTTAATACAAATAACAGCATAATTTTTTAGATTTTCAGCAATGGTTTTGGCAGCAGAAAAAACATAAGATAAATCATAACCGCCGTCTTTTTTAGAAGGAGTCCCTACGCAAATAAAAATTATTTGGGAATTAGAAATAGCCTTACGATAATCAGTAGTAAAATTAAGTCTGCCATTTTTAATATTATTACTAACAAGCTCTTTTAAGCCCGGTTCATAAAAAGGAATAATGTTTGATTTTAAACTTTCAATTTTGGCTTGATCAACATCAACTCCCCATACCTCATGACCGAAATCAGCAAAAATTGCGGCAGTCACTAACCCGACGTAGCCGGTTCCGACAACACTTATTCTCATATAAGAAGTATAACAAGAAAGAATTAAGAAGGGAAGAGTTTTTAAAAGAAAAGAACGACTATTTATGATAAAATTTAGTTGATGGCTAAGAAATTTAATAAATTTTTCCCGTATTTTGCTATTATTTTTACTATTGCTATCTCTACTTTTTTTATTTGGTTCCCTTTTTTATTCAAAATTTCAAATTGGCTGGGAATAAGTATTCCTAACTCAAATTTTCAATATATTTTAAAAAATTATGATGGTCCACTTTATATTGTCGCGGCAAAGAGTCTCTATAATCCTTTATTAATTAATAATTTAAATCTTGAACTAAGTTTATCTGCCAAATATTTTGCCGCCCATTTACCGCTTTATCCTTTATTAATCAAATTTCTTGCGCCTTTTTTTGGATTTTTAAAATCAATGATTGTTGTTAATATATTTTTTACTGTTATTTTATCTTTATTCTTTTATTTTTTACTTAAAAATCTCCATCTTTCTCAAAAACCATTATTATTAACGATTATTTTCCTTTTCTTACCTAGATTTTTGGTAATAAGGTCAATTGGTGCGCCTGAAAGCCTATTTATTTTTTTGATTTTACTCTCTTTATATTTCTTTGAAAAACAAAAATATTTTCTGGCAGGTATTGCTGGCGGCTTGGCTACTGTTACTAAAACACCGGGAATTTTACTTTTTGCTGGATATTTCTTAACTATAATCGAAAAATATTTAAAAGAAAGAAAAATTAATTGGCACTGGTTTAATATTGTCTTTATACCAATTGGTTTAATGCTGGTATTTTTATGGTATGAAAAACAATATGGTAATTTTTTGGCTTATTTTAATCAAGAAGGTTTTGTTCCCCTAGTTTTCCCTTATTCGGTATTTAATTTCCAAAAACAATGGGTAGGAACCGCCTGGCTGGAAGAAATCGTTCTCTATTTTTTATTATATCTTTTAACTGTTATTTCTCTAAAAAATATTAAATATCGCAGTTTTTTTTACTTTAGCCTGGTATTTTTTATTGCCACTACTTTTATTCAACATCGGGATATCTCCAGATACAGTTTACCTCTCTGGCCTTTAACTTGTTTTATTTTTGCTGATTTTTTTACTTCAAAAAAATTTCTTCTCGCTTTTATTATTATTTTACCTGCTATTTATCTTTTTGCCTGGAATTATTTAACTTTTAACATTTTGCCAATTTCTAACTGGAAACCATTTTTATAATTCAATTATTTTGTTGATAACGGCTTAGAAGTTAGATTAAATTTATTTAATCTGTTTTTTTTCGTAATAACCATATATAACTTGGGCATAACCAGTAGGCTACTTTAAGAATTATTAAGGCAACCTTTTGCTTAAACGATCCGGGAAAAACCATTTCTGTAGCAAAATATTTTACCGGATCTTCGATTATTTTCTTTGTATAATCAACAATTTCAAATTTAATAGAAACTAGTTTCTTCAATCCCCAGAGGGTAAAATGATTCTCATAATAAAAATTTCCTTTGTTAAAAACTTGAATAAAAAAGTGAGCTAAAGGCTTAGGCATAATCGAAAGCAACGGTAGGCGATAATGAGCTTCAATAAGATTAAGACGATTAGCAGCACTAAAATAGCAAACCCCGCCTACTTTTAGCAACCTGTAAATCTCCGATATCAATTTATTGGCATCGGGTACGTGTTCATAAATCTGATTGCAAGTAATAACATCAAATAATTCATTGTCAAAACCAGTATTCATTGTATCCTTAACAAAATATTCTACTTTTGGTGATGAGTTATTGTGAATGGCATAGTCTATTGCTGGTTTATCAATATCGATCCCTATAACTTTACCAAACTTCTTGTGATAGAATTTGGTCATAATACCGGTAGAACAACCAATATCTAAAAGCGATAAGTTTTTAAAATTTACTTCCTTAAGATAGTCACTAAGTACAGCCAATACCTTCTTAGCTTTTTGCGTCCGTTTGGCAATATCATAAACTAAATGCGAATGTGTTTTTGAAAATCCATATTGGTAGTTGTAATTATTTTTAGCCATTTCTTTTTTCGACTAACTTGTGTTTATACAAAATTTAGTTTGAATAAACAAGCAATATTGATCATTGCCTTATTATATACTAAGATTGTTTTAGAAAATAAAAAAGTGAATTTTATGAAAATTGATATTTTAACTTTATTCCCAGAAATGTTTAATGGTCCTTTTGATGAGTCTATTGTCAAAAGAACCATTAATAAAAATCTTGTAAAAATAAATATCCATAATCTAAGAAAATGGACTAAAGATAAACACCAATCTGTTGATGATAGACCATATGGCGGAGGCACAGGCATGATTATGATGGTGGAACCGATATACAAAGCACTGGAGGCGCTTAAATGCAAAATTCCCGCCTCCGGGTCAGACTGCTCCACTCGACTTATTCAGTCGTGTTCCACGTCTGATCCTTTGGCGGGCAGGCAAAATTCAAAAATAATATTGTTAAGTCCTCAAGGTAAAGTCTTTAATCAAAAAAAGGCTTTCCAATTATCAAAATTAAACCATCTAATTTTAATCTGTGGACATTATGAAGGCGTAGATGAAAGAGTTAGTCAATACTTAGTTGATGAAGAAATTTCTATTGGCGATTATATTTTAACTGGAGGCGAATTACCAACCATGGTATTAGTTGATAGCATCATCCGCCTAATTCCTGATGCCTTGAAAAAATCAGAGGCTATTCAAAATGAATCTTTTTCCCTAAATTCTAAATTCTCAATTCTAAATTCTAAATTATTAGAGTATCCCCAATATACCCGGCCGGATAATTTTAAAGGTTGGAAAGTACCAAAAATTTTATTATCTGGTAATCATAAACAAATTGAAGAATGGAGAAAAAAACAAGCAGTGGCAATAACTAAAAAAAGAAGGCCAGATCTCCTGAATAATTTCTAATATCTAATTTCTAATTTTCAACAAAGACTTATCTATTCTATATTGGGCGGAAAAAGTTTAGGAGACTTCTAACTGCTTTTTGCACTTTATTAAAGCTTCGTCAATTGTCGACATTTTAGTTCCCAATTCTTGGGTTAATTTTTTATTGGAAAGACTGGTATTTTTTGGCCGCGGCCGGGAAGTAGGATTTTGTCTTAAGAATTCCCCAAGGGTGATCTTTTCTACTTTTGAATGATCAAGGTTAAATACTTTGGCTACCTTCATCATCAGCTCAAATGGTGAAAGAGCAGTGGAACCAGTGCTGTGAAAAATACCTTTGGGTTGTAGTTCAATAACCCGATCAATTACCTTGGCAATATCATCAATAAAGGTAGGTGTAATTTTTTGATCGGTAAACATATTAAGCTGCTCTCTATTTTTTAATTTACTAATAATTTTTCTTACTAAATCTAATTTTGGATAAGGTTCCAATTTTTTAGGAGAAAGTTTGGCTTTAAAAGGAAAGGCTATTCTTAAAATACTATATTGACAACCGGATTTTCTAATTTCTTCTTCAGCTAGGTATTTTGTTTTTCCATACCATTCAATAGGATTAGGCTCATCATTTTCTGTATAACCTCCAATTGGAGGATTTTTACCATCAAAAACAAAATCTGTTGAAATATTAATTAGATATTTATTTGTTTTTTTACATAATTGAGCAATATTTTTACTCCCAATAACATTAACTTGATAACATGAACCATTTTTGTTTTCATTTTGATTAAAGGCGCTATCTACATCGGTAAAAGCTGCCAGATGAAGAATAATACTCGATTCCGGATATTGATTAATTTTAGTCTTTAGAAGAGAAAAATTCGTAATATCGACTCCCTTATCTAAACTAAAATTAATAAATTCATATTGCTTGCCGAGTAATTCTTTTACTCTTGACCCAACTAAACCCGAAATACCGGTAGCAATTATTTGTTTTTTCATCTAATTTAATTAATTAAATTAATTTATATGGGGTAAATTAAAGTATTTTCTTATTGAATTCCATGAAAAATATTGTTTCTTAGCTATTTCGACTTCATTAAATGGTACTCTTCCTTCTTCTTTAGAATCATATAAAGCAGTTGGATAATTCAAAATCATTGCCGAAGTTTTGCTAACAACCAAAAAACAGTGAAGAATATTATTAGGAATTAATAAATTATAATACCCTACATCATTATTCAATTCTCCCATTAGAAATAGATTTAATAAACCCAAAGTCGGAGATTTTTTACGCCAATCATATAAAGCAACGACAATTTTACCTTGAGTAACGACAAATCTATCTATTTGTTTTATGGGATGAACATGCCATCTATCTTTATCCCGCGCCACATTAGACTGGGTAACGGAAAAATAGTTTTGGGTAAAAGGTAAATTAGTACCATAAATATCTAACCAATCAATTTTTAAAGTTTCGATTAAAAAACCTCTCGGGTCACGATTAACTTTCAAAGGATGTATTTTAACATCTTGAATTAATTTATAATTATTTAACTTAGATAGATCAAAAATGTCTAATTTCATTTAATTTTTAATTTCTCCCCATACCATAAATTATAATATTTTTGATAATCACCGGTCTTTATTCTTTTCCACCAGCTTTCATTATTTTTATACCACTCAACTGTCTTTACTAAGTAAGTATCAAAGTCATGAAGTGGTTTATAACCTAATTCTCTAGCTGCCTTACTCCAATTTATAGCATAGCGACGATCATGACCAGGCCTATCTTTAATAAATTCAATCCAGTTATCATTTTTACCTAAAATTTTAAGGATTTTTTTTACGACAGTTAAATTATTAATATCTTCTGTTAAGCTGCCGATACAATAAGTTTCTCCAACTCTACCCTTACTAAGTACTAAATCTATGGCTTGACAATGATCTTCGACATAAAGCCAATCCCGGACATTTAAACCATCTCCATAAACAGGCACTTTTTTACCTTCTAAAATATTCGTAATTGCCAGAGGAATAAATTTTTCCGGAAATTGAAAAGGACCAAAATTATTGGAAGTATTAGTAATTGTGATGGGTAAACCATAGGTTTTATACCAGGCACGCACTAAGCAATCAGCACCTGCTTTAGATGCAGAATAAGGAGAATTAGGCAAAAAAGGGTTTTGCTCATTAAATTTTTCATTGGAATTAAGGTCTAAACTGCCAAAAACTTCATCGGTAGAAATATGATGGAAACGTTTAACGTTATTTTTTAAGGCAGCACTTAATAAAACTTGTGTTCCTACAATATTTGTTTTGATAAAAACAGCCGGGCCGACGATACTTTTATCAACATGGGATTCGGCCGCAAAGTGAATTACTAGATCAATTCCCTGCATTGCTTGATCAACAATTTTCTCATCACAAATATCGCCTTTTACAAAATTATAATGGAGATTTTTTTCTACAGTTTTAAGATTTTCTAAATTACCGGCATAAGTAAGTTTATCAAGATTAATAATTGTATCTTGAGGATGGTTTTTTAACCAATAAAGAATAAAATTAGCGCCGATAAAGCCTACCCCACCTGTAATTAATAGTTTCATTATTAATATTGTAAATTGTAAATTGTAAATTGTAAATTGCTCACGTGTGTTTATCGGCTACTTTAGATGCCCCAAATGATTCGGGCTTGGTTTTGGCAGTAAAACCATTACCCGTTACCATTCCTACAACTTCTTTAATCATTTCTCTGGTTTCTCCTACTCTTCCTACATCAATATGAATTTCTAACTCATAAGGCTTTTTTCCATTTAATTCTTTATTTATTAAAGGTAATAATTCGGTCGCAATTTCTAGGGAGAAAAGTGTTTCCACATAAATCTTTTCTTTGAGAGAGTGCGGTTCAGCCCTTTTTTGTTTTTGATAAAAATACCTTCCTCCTTTTCCCTGGCGGTGAATAATAATCGCCCCAACTAGATTAAGTTCTTTTTTGCCATTTAACCTCTTTTCATGCGAGTCACTACCAATAACCAACCGATATGGCTGTTGAGCATCAGCTTTAATAAAAGAAGCAATGTTTTTAGTTAACTGTTCTAAATCTACTTTTCCTAAATTGGGATTTTCAAAAGTTTTATTAATCACATCTTATTATACCTGAAAATGTAATATAATTTAAGCAAAGTTTAAGGTTGGAAGAAACACGCCTTTGACAGTTAATCTTATTTTTAGAAGCAATGATTTTGTAGTTCAATTAACTGATCACATCGATAATCTTTACACTTTTTACAATTCTTAATTCTTTTTTCAAGTCCGCATTTTCTTATCTTACATTGATGACAGTATAAATAGATTGAACCTTCTGATAAGCAACCATTACAATTAATGTCTTCAGGTTTAACTGGGAGACGGTTTCTACCATCCTTCTTATACCTTTCTGTCCATTCCTGGGCTGTTTTTTTTCTTAATTGATCATCATTATTTTTCGTAGCAATAAAAGCATCACAAAAACTACAGTTTAGACCACAAATTGCAATATGATTTTTTTTCATCTTAAAAATGCTCCGAATGCTACCAGTATTTTTCTAATTATAACCAAACTTCTTAATATAAAATGTTTTTACAATTTGGGTTAACAAAATGTAACTCAATAACATAATGGCTAAAAGGGGCCAATAAAGTATTGGCAGCCTAACAAAATTAAAGTAATTGGCAAAAGGTGAAAAGGTAACATAAATACCTGTTGAAACAATAATTAAAGTTGTAAACAATAAAGGAAGACTAGCCCATGTTTGAAAGAAAGGTATACGTCTACTGCGGATAACATGGACAATAAGCGTTTGGGTAGCTAACGACTCCACAAACCAACCTGTTTGAAAAAGTGAAGGGTTATTCCAAGCATGGAAGATAAACAACATCATAAAATAAGTTAAGTAATCAAAAATAGAACTAATAGGCCCAATAAATATCATGAACCTAGCTATATCGTCAATTCTCCATCTTCTGGGCTTGGAAATATACTCTTTATCAACATTATCTAAAGGAATCGCCGTTTGTGATAAATCGTATAGTAAATTATTAAATAATATCTGAGAAGGAAGCATCGGAAGAAAAGGCAAGAAAAGACTGCCGCCAACTACGCTAAACATATTGCCAAAATTGGAACTGGCACCCATTTTAATGTATTTCACTATATTTCCAAATACTTTTCTGCCTTCAACAACTCCATCAATTAAAACATTAAGACTCATTTCCAAAAGAATAATGTCAGATGATTCTTTGGCCACATCAACAGCCTTATCAACAGATATACCTATATCAGCTGCTCTTAACCCTGCCGCGTCATTGATACCATCGCCTAAAAAACCAACGACATTATTTTTTGTCTCTCTAAGGGCTTCTATAACTCTTTTTTTATTATCTGGAGATAATTTAGCAAATATAGTAGTTTTGGAAACAACTTCTTTTAAAACCTGGTCATTAAGTTTATCAATTTCTTTTCCCGAAAGAACTCCTTTAATTTCAATTCCTACATCTTTGGCGATTTTTTTAGTAACCACCTCATTATCACCTGTTAATACTTTCACTTCTACCCCATACTCTTTTAGCTGATTGATGGCCTCGGAAGTACTTTCTTTTGGGGGGTCAAAAAAAGTCATTAAACCAGAAAAAACAAGGGTTTTTTCGTAATTTTTAATGTTGCCATCATAATCATCAAGATGCTGATGGGTAACGGCAATAACCCTGAAACCTTCTTTACTATATTTTTCATTTAATTCAATTATCTTGTTTACCGATTCTTTGTCTAACTTATAAGTTTTATCTTTTAATTCATAATAATCACAAATACTTAATACCTCCTCCACCGCACCCTTGCAAATGATAATTTTGCCTCTATTTTTTCTTTCGGCAATAATTGATAATCTACGTCTCTTAAAATCAAATGGTAATTCATCAATTTTTGTATAATTTTCGCTGATATTATTCACTCTATTGTCTTTTGCATGTTTCAAAACTGCACTATCAAGTAAATTTCTAAAGCCTGTTTGGAAAAAGCTATTCACATAAGCGTAATGCAACACTGTTAAATCGGTTTTTCCTAAAATGTTGATATTGTCTATTAAAACAATTTTATTAAGCGTTAATGTTCCTGTTTTATCTGTACAAAGAATGTTCATTGCTCCAAAATTCTGAATGGAACTGAGCCTTTTGACAATTACTTTCTTTTTAGCCATCATAATAGCACCTTTAGAAAGATTAATTGTTACAATGGCTGGTAACATTTCAGGAGTTAGGCCTACCGCAATAGCAATACCAAACAAGAAGGCTTCTAACCAATTACCCTTGCTTAAACCATTGATAAGAAATACTAACGGCACCATCACTGCCATAAAAGTAATCATCAACCAGGTAAATTTATCAATGCCTTTATCAAAACTCGTTTGAGCTCTTTTTCCCATAATGCTTTTAGCTAAACTGCCAAAATAAGTATTCACTCCCGTTTCAAGAACAACTCCAAAAGCATGACCACTTTCTACATTGCTTCCCATATAACAAATGTTTTGTAGTTCAAATGGAGAAGATATACTACCTTGACCTAAAAAACCAGCATGCTTTTCTATGGGCAGAGCTTCACCAGTTAAAACAGCCTGATTAATAAAAAGCTCTTTGCTTTCCAATAAGCGTAAGTCTGCCGGAATTAAGTCTCCAGCCGAAAGCTCAATAATGTCACCAGGCACAATGTTTTTAATATCAACTTCGTATTTCCTGCCGCAACGAATTACTGTACAGGTTGTTTTAACCATAGACCGCAAACTCTCGGCTGAATTATAAGCCTGGTCTTCCTGATAAAATCTTAGAATAACACTCACAGATACCATAATTGAAATAACAGCAGTTGTACGGATATCATGGGTTAAAATTGAAACAAAAATTAAAAATATAAGAAGAGCAACAAGGGGATTAATAATTATCTTTATTAGTCTGATTAGCCAATGCTCTCTTTTTTCATGATTAACTTCATTTTGACCATATTGTTTAAGACGCTTCTTATATTCGTAATGGGAAATACCACCAATTTTTGAATTTAACCTATTTAACAATTCTTCTTTTGCTGCTTTTGCTGACTCTATAAGACTGTTTACAATCTCTATTCTTGGCTTTTGCTTGATATGAGGCTTTTGCATTTCTGCCTCTATTTCGGCTATTCTTTCAGCCATGCTTTTCCGCTGGAAATACCAATAAAATTTACCCATAGTAAAAAAAGTGGAAAATTAGCAGGAAACTTAAAAACCAAAACATTTTTGTGAATTTATGGTTTATTTGATATTTTATATTAACTTTAACTACCACCAATTTTAGACCTGTGGCAAATGATTAGTCAATCTTCAATTTTATTTATTTCCTCTTAGGAAAATAGTATTTTCTGCCTTTCAATTTATCAGGCAAAAGGTTTTTATTTTTATCTGGGTACTGCTCGTATCCGCGGCCGTATCCCCAGTTTTTCATATACTTGGTGACTGGATTGCGTAAATGAAGGGGAGTGGGTAAATTACCATAAGCTTCAACGTCAGCCTGAGCGGCACGTAAAGCGTTGTATGACGAGCGGTCTTTTGGGGCTAGAGCTAAATATACTACACCATGAGCCAGGTTAATAGCACATTCCGGGTAACCGATAGTGTCGCAGGCTCTAAAGACCTCGTTAGCAACAACTAAGGCAGTCGGCAAGGCCATACCTATATCCTCGCTAGCAAAGATAACCATGCGTCTGGCAATAAACAAAGGGTCTTCACCAGCAACCACCATTCTGGCTAAATAATATAGGGCTGCATCAACATTGCTGGCCCGCATACTTTTGATAAAACTGGAAATGGTATTAAAATGTTCTTCGCCGGCTTTATCATATCTTAGATATGGAGACTGCAAAGTAGTTTTAAGAATTTCTAAACTAATTTTTTTATCTTTTTTAATTTTAGCCGTAAATAAATTGTATGTTGATTCTAAAAGTGAAATTACTTGGCGGGCATCACCAGCGGAAAGATTAATAAGCCAGTCTTGAGTCTCCGGATCAATTTTCACCTCGGAGGAGTCCATCCCGCCTACACCCAGCTTGCCTGCCGGCAAGGCAGGGCTTCGGCCGTGCGTCGCCAAAGGCTTTGCCGGCGGCACGCGGACAGGTCGGCCATCTCCGAGGTGTTTTAAAGCACGATTAATAACTTGAGTCATTTCTGTTACATTAAGTTCTTTTAAGGTAAAAACGCGGCAGCGAGATAGCAATGGTCCAATGACTTCGAATGATGGGTTTTCTGTTGTCGCACCAATTAAAGTAATTGTCCCATTTTCAACATAAGGAAGAAGAAAATCTTGTTGAGCCTTATTAAAACGATGGATTTCATCTAAAAGAACAATTGATCCTTTTTTATATATACCTTTTTCAATTAAGTTGATGATTTTTTTTAGATCTTCTTTTTTAGCCGAGACAGCGGAAAGCCGGAAAAAATTAAGACTAACTTCATGGGCAATTATCATTGCCAAAGTAGTTTTGCCGCAACCCGGTGGACCCCAAAAAATAGTCGAGAAAGTTTGTTTTTTTTCAATCATCAGCCTTATCGGTTTTCCTTTTCCCACTAAATGGGTTTGGCCAATAAATTCTGCTAATGTTTGCGGACGGATGCGCTCGGCTAAAGGAATCATTATTTAATTAATGACACGAAGAAAAAACGAAGTCAACTGTTAATTATTTTTTTGCCTCGAAACGGAGTTTGAAATCTAAAATCGGCGGAATAAGATTGGTTTCTTTTAAATCAATATCTCGGAGGTTTTTTCCTAAAACATCAATTCTCCCTTTTAAAGTTAGTTCGGGCATTAAGGAAGAGGTCGGACTAGGACTAGTAGATAAAGGAGAAGGTGAAGGCTTAACAATTTCTTTTTGGGCTTTTCCTCTAAAGGAAATACCAACAGCAATTCCTATTAATAAAATTAAAGCCATCATTAAGCCTAAAAACAGTTTCATTTTATTATTCAGGGGATTTTTTGCTATTTTCTCCGCAGCGATATCTTTTATCTCTGGTTCTGGTTTTAATTCCTTTAATGGTAAATTGTCGGCACTCATGGGTGGTGCTTCAAAATCATAAGCCATTGTAAATCTCCTTTTGAAAGGCTAAAGCTTGACTTAAATATTCTTTTGCTTTTTCAAGATTTAGTTGTATTTCGCTATAAATAGATAGTAATCCTGTTTCTTTACTCTTTTTTCCCAAGAGTTCCTGACTTTGTTGAGCCAGTTCAATTTCCTTTTGGCTTAAGTAATTTTTATTTTCTACTTCTTTTAACCATTCCTTTAATTCGGCTGATTTGGTAGCCTCAATATTATTAATTTGATCTGATAAAAGCGTTGTTAAGCTAGTTGAATCAGCTTGTAAGTTTTTCATTTTACCAATCAAAATAAGTGATAATGATTGATAAGATAATGATTTTAATTGATTGCTTTTAGCTTCCAAACGATCGGAAATAACAAATAAATCATTCAAGGAAGGATTGGTAAGACTGTTAATTTGTTCTGTTTCTTTTTCCAACCAGGTAATTTCTTTATCTAAAAAACTAATTAATTCTTCTTGTTTACTGCTGCCGACTAAACCAGAAGTGTTACGCAGTTTCCATTGCAAAGCCAAAAAATAAGTGCGCAAGACCTGATTGCGCTGGAGAATTATTTTTTTGGTTGCTTCAATTGCTTCATCTTGTGAAGTTAAGGTTTGATACTTTAGATATTGATCTCTTGAGCTAGTAAATTCCTGATAAGTTTTTTGATATTGTTCATATTGATAGAGATAATCATCTATTGGTTGTTGGGAATAGACCAAAATAATGGATAATGGATAATAGATAATAGATAATGATAAAAATAAAAATATTATTATCTTAAAAAACAGTCTCATGTTTTATTCATTTTTTTCTGCCCAATATTTGTTGGCTTCAAATAAAGTTTTAAATGATCCGGCATCCCGCCAAAAACCTTTTAATTCCTGCCAATGCAATTTTCCGGCTTTAATATAAAAATTATTGACTTCGGTAATTTCTAATTCACCTCTGCCGATAAAATTTGGGTTGCACTTAGGTATATAATCAAAAACTTTATTATCATAAATATAAAGACCGGTAACTGCATAATTATTGGCTGGATTTTTTGGCTTCTCTTCTATGTGGATTATTTTAGTGGCATCTTTAGGATCAAAAACCGGAACGCCAAAACGCTCCGGATCTGGCACTTTTTTTAAGAAAACCATTGCTCCGTCTTTAAAATTATTAACTGCCCCACTAATATCAGCATCAGTGGTATTATCGCCTAAAATAACGGTCAGCGGTTCATCACCGGCAAAATCTTTACATAAAGATAAAGCATCAGCAATGCCACCCTTAGGATTGGCTTGGTAAGCATATTCTAGGTGTTTTACGCCTAAATCTTTGCCATTTTGTAAAACTCTAATAAAATGGCCGGCATAAGGACCGGAAGTGACAACAATAATTTCTTTTATGCCTGCTTTAACTAAGGTTTCGATAGGATAAAAAACCATTGGTTTATTATAAATTGGCAGTAAATGTTTATTAGTCGCATAAGTTAATGGATAAAGTCTGGTAGCTAAGCCGCCAGCTAAAACAGCACCTTTCATAATTTCCTCCTCGTATTTAAAAATTCGAAATTCGAATATCGAAATTCGAAACAATAATTAAATTCTAAATATTAATAAACTAAACATTATTCTGACTTCCTCATTATAGAACTAAAGATTTTCATCAATTCCGTAGATTCATTTATTAATTCCTGTCTTTCATTTTCTAAATCACGATTATTTATATTTAACAACCTTAGCCAATAGTTACTTTCTTTTGATTCTTTACGTGATATTTTTATTCTAACAATAAAATCCTTTTTACTTAATGCCTCGTTTGCTTCTATATAATTAGCTCCCACAGAACCTGATGATCTAATTAATTGTTTCCCGTCTTCAATATTAGAAATTGTTTTTGGTAGCTTGCTAACAAAAATACGACATTTTTTAGCAAATAAGCATGTTCTTTCTTCTAAATCGTATTGTTTATTATCTTGGATTTTTGTCATTAGAATTTGTCTCGTATTTCGTGCTTCGTGCTTCGAATTTTTTATAAATTAGGCCCTCCAAATTAATGATAATAAAATAATACAAGCAATAGCCGCAATTAACAAATATTCTATAACAATTTTAATATGTAAATTTTTCTCCCATAAATGATGAGCAATTCCCCATAAAAAATAAAAAAGACAAAGGCCGATAACTGCTTCTTGTCTTAATTTAGGCAAACCAAAAAAACCAAAAAAAGCGACTAAGCCTAAAATTAAACCGGAAAATAAAATTAAATAATAAATGCGATTGTGATAAAGAGTTTTAAGCATAAGGTTTAAATAATTCTTCCTGCTTTTGATAACAAAATACTAATAAGAATTATAATAAAAAAAGATATGTGAACAAAACTTTTTCCGGAAATACGGACAATTTGCTTATGAGAAATAATTAGAGCATCTACAACAAAAACAATAATCATTAGTAAAATTAATGATAAATAAAACCACTTGGTAAGGTCAAAACTGGAAATTTTAGGCAAGTTATTAATAATTTGGTTTTGCATAATAAGAATTTGTGGCGTTTGGGCTTCTAAAACTAGAGGTGATTCTCCTTCTTTTATTTGTTCTCCTTGAACAGCAGTTTTTTCTGCTGCTGGTAAAGTGGCTACTTGAGCCTTAGCCGGTGTGCCGAATAATTGGACAATCAAAGTTGTTTCTTCGCCATTTAAGGTGCCGTCAACCACGGCAATGCCAATTTCTTTGTATTTATTATTTAAAATATTATCGCGATGGGTGGGCGAATCCATCCAGGCGCTGACAGCTGTTTCGGCATCGCCAAAATCTTTAGCTAAATTCTCGCCTGCATATAAATAGTTATAACTGACATTTTTAAAAAACCACCAGGGACTGCGGCCATTGCAATTATGTGACCAACAACCAAAGGTAAACATTTCAGATGCTTTTTGCCGGGCAGCTTCAGAAAGTGAAGGATTAATGGTTAAAGACCCCATTCCCTGCCCATTACGCTGTTCATTAGTTAAAGCCACTATCCGCTCTGGTTGAATATTGGCAGCAAAACCTAAAACGCCGGGATATAAGCGGGTTAATAAAGTAAGAGATACCTGAAAAAAACCAATAATGAACAAAAGAATTAATAAAGAAGACGGATGAAGCACTTTTGGTTTGTGATTATTTTTTGAGTGAGGGAGAAAAAGAAACTCGAGATATTTTAGCATCCTTTATTCATTATAGAAGGAGATTAATTAGTGGTCAAATCGGAAGATTGTTTTTTACGGCGGTAAAAGTAATAACTGGTTAATGAGATAAAAATAATTAAATTAAATAACCAATACCACGGGCACCATTTGGAATTGGTACACCAACAGCCTAAAATTTCGTGAATGAGTTGGGATAATAAAGCAATTAAAACCGGCGGCAACCACCAAACAGTCACTTTTTTCTTTTTTAGCCAATAATAATAAATCCAAGTTAAAAGAGCCTGAATTACTAGAGGCAGCCACCAAGGATAATTCCACCATAAACATTCTGTTTTTTCACCTTGAACTTGAGGAGGTGGTGAAGCAATTATCCCCTCAACTGAAGGTAGCGGTGATTCTAAAAGAACTTCTTCTGTGGCTGCTCCGGCGACTACTCCACTTGCTGTTGGTGAAGGCGATGCTGGTGATGGCAAAGGGCTAGGTCCTGGCGAACCAGGAGGTGGTGAACCTGGTGATGATGAAGGATTTGACGATGGCAAGGGAACTAACTCAAAACCCAAATTTAAATTAAAAGTAGTTGTTAATCCTTGATATTTATTGTCGGCAGATTCCTGCATTTTAACAGTAAAATCATAGTCCTGACTACCACTATTAGAAACATTAGATAGAGTCAAATAACCATAATTTTGGAAATTAGTTAAATTATCCTCGTAAATATTGCTACCTGCACCACTTTTTTTAATCGTGATTAGCAAAATATCACTCAAACCACCAGTAGACACTAGATTTTTTTCTTCGACAGCAAAAGCAGCTTCTTGTCCAGAATGATTGACTCCACTAACTATTTTAGTAACACTCCAACCCGGATAAACATTTGTTTCGGAAAAAATAGCACCTGAAGGTGTCTGGGTACAACTATTACTATTGCAATCAACGTCAAAATCAGCTGCTAATATTTGAATTGGTGAGGCAAACGCGAAAAAAATAAACGCGAAAAGCGCGAAAGTAAAAGATTTTAAAATTGATTTAAATAGTTTTTTTATCATTGTATCCAATTACCATCTAAATTATCAGTTAAAGTTCTATCAGAAATACCACTGCCTTTAAGAACAACTTCTAAGCTGACATTAGTAATATTATGATGGGCTGTATAAATACCAGCGCTGGAACTACCAAAATATTTATCACCAACGATTACTTCTTGACTAGTAATGCTTACTGAACCGCTAATCATTTCTTGTTGCGGATTAACCATACCTTCTTCTTGATGAGAATAAATTATTTTATATTCGGCATTATTATAATTAACGCTGTCAAATATTCCTATTTTGGCATTATTGCTATCTTGCTGCCAAATTCTAATTTGCGGATCTAAATCAGCCTGACTCAAAACGTTCTTTCGTCCCGGAGTGGCTAAAGGATCAACCCAGCTACCAGTTCCATCAGGAATTCTGGCCGCTGTTAAACCATCAGACTTGCTGCCAGCATAAGTATAAGAATCAATTAAATGAGCTCCATTATATAAACTAACCGTATCGCCAGTATTATTAAATATGGCTGAACCATTGCGATAAACAGTTAACCAAGCATGTCGAGGAACAATAGTTTCACCGCTGTCAGCTGTATCTAAATCATTATCGCTATTGCTGTTAGAAATTGTAATTATATGACCATCATCATCCCTTATTTGCCAGCCGGCAACATCAATATCATAATCAGCATTATTATATAATTCTACCCATTCACCATTAGGTATTGAACCATCTTCATCAACTGGATTGTACATAATTTCATTTAAAACCACTAAAGGATTATTTGCTGTATTAGAAATAGCTGACCAATTGGGTGCGGCATCAGCTGATTTGATGGCAAACCAATAAGTTAAACTGGGGTTTAAGCCAGCAACATCTAATTCTTCTGTTTCTCCTGGTTTCCTGGGAGCATTAATATTAATAATTTTAGTTAAACTATTCCAATCAGTAGTTGGAGTAATAGCCGAAGTTGTATATCTTAAATCATAATCTGTGGCCCAACCACCATTAGTATTGTCGGTCGGCGCAGTCCAATTAAGAATAAATTTACCCTCACTTAGGTCTACTACACTTAAATCAGTAATCGTACTCGGTAGTGTATCATCAAATTTAATATGGGCTTCCTTATTAATTTCTTTACCGCTAACGTTTTCACTCCAAAAACATAAGGTGTCATTAGTTAATGGAACAGTCAGACTAAATGGTCCACTATAAGTATTATTTGGAAGCACTGAATCACAGGGACTTAATTTATAATAAGTAGTCGCCATTACTGAAGGAGTTAAAGATATTAAGGCATGAGAATTAACCACCGATTCTGCTGTACTTATATTATCAATGTAAGCCCACGATTGAATCATGGTGTCACCAGTGTTACCAGCAAAAAAAGCAATTGTTAAAGTAGGATTAACAGTCATATCAATACTTGAAAGGTCATAATAAAACTGATGCCAACCAGAAAAATAAGGAGTATCTGGTAAGATTTCTTCCAGATTAATATCTTTAGCCCAAACTTGATAAATTTGTTTACCATTTAAATAAACAGCAAAACCTGGTTCATCATAGGAATGGTAGTCATAAGTATAAAAGTTATACCAAAAAGAAATATTTTTGGATTCATTTGCTAGTTCTTGGCTAATAGTATTAATAGTAATATCTTTACCTGGATCACCAATCTGACCAACTTTAACCATATAAGCTGAACCATTAGGACTATAAACACCATCAGTACCAGAAGTAACTCTCTGAACATCGGCATCAGCACCAATTATCCACGCTGGCGATAAATCAGTCTCAAAATCACCATTAGTAATATTATTTTTAATTTCCCTGGCGGGGCTATTGCTGATCTTGAGTACTGTATTAATAGCCGCTCCCGGCTGACAACTATACCCAGCTACTTCTACCCAAGAAATTGCTACTTGGCCATAAGTAGTGCAACTAGGCCAAATGGCATCAGTAGCCCTTAATTTAATAGTTAAATCACCAGTTAGATTGTTTAAAGGTAAAGTATAAGTATGCCACAATTCAGTGGAGTCATTAACATCTGTGTAGTGCCCAATTAATACATCGTTGACGTAAACATCAAAACTATCTAAATTACTCATGCCATCTAAAGCTCTAAGACGCAATAAATTAACTTGACCAGTTCCGGCATGAAGAGCTAGAGTAGCTTCACGACCGCTATCATTACAGGATGTGGTTTCCACAATCTGTCGATAAGTTTTATCATCTTTACCACCATAGTTACCGGGAATATTGGCATCACTCCAACCAATTAAATTATGTCCTGCTTCATTGCTCAAATCGCCAATATTAACTCTATCAATAGGATCTGATGGTGTTAATTGTTGACCGGCTGGACAAGAGGGCAATGTTGGTGCTTGTACTGTCATTGTTGCCTCAACTAAAGGTGATTTAGTTTCAAGGTTACCAATCCCATTATCGCCATTTGATCCATCAGCCATTTGTGCAGCATCCAAATCATCGGCTTTATCTTCAGCAATAGTATAAAAGTCATAAGTTCCTAAAGATGAAGCAGTAAAAGAAATTGGGAAAGAATTAAATTTGCCATAACTTGCCCAAATACCACCGTCTATACGATAAAAAAGCTCTACTTGTTTTACTCCAGCCTTATCATCAGAGGCAGTATAATTAACATCAAAGGTGAAATTAGTGGTGATTCCCGGAGAAAAAGGATTGACATGAGAACTAGGCGCTACTGTATCTCTAATTAACAACCATTCGTCTGACCAATCGCTAACATGGCTATTGCTGTCAACCGCTCTAACTATTCTTCTATATTCACCATCAACGCTGAATGTACCAGCTGGTGCGTCGATACAAGAACCGCCAATTCCAATCTGACTATTAGGAAATTGGGATTCAATAATTAAACCGCAAGTATCCTTACTTTTCCATGTTCCGCCCGGTCCGGTATTTTCATATTCATAGCCCGCCAAATCAGTATCAACGGAATCTGTCCAGTCAATCAAAACATTTTGCGATTGATGGGTATAAACGCCATTATAAGGTTTTAACCACTCAGGAACAGACGGCACCCACTCACTGGTTTGTACCTCATTGTTTTGACCGGCAAGACTACTTAAAAACCAAGCTCCGGTTCGATTAAGCTGGCTTAAACCAGTAGCAAACACTAAAAGAAAAATAAAAATTATTTTTCCTAATGATAGTTTAATAATTTTATTAATATTCATAAAGTTCTTTGATCATCCCTCCACCATCCGAGGAGTCACTTCGTGCCACCTCGGAGGTGTTTTTTCGCTTTTTCTTCTACTTTTGTTTCTTTGCCATTTCTTTAGTTAATTGTTCTTTGATTTTGGCAATTTCTTTTTTAGATTTCTCTTGATAATAATTCTTTACAGATAAAATTAGCGACACTAATTCCCAAATAATTAAAACAACTGCTGGAATAATAATTAACAATAAAAATCCCTTGCCGGTCTGGGCAAAGCTGGTGACATAACCAACATAAGGAACATACCAGTTATATAAACCAATAATATTAGCTGCCGGAACTGTGCGCTGATCAATGGTATTATTAGCATCACCTTTGGTAACAAATTCATAACTCACAATCTTTTTTTCTGTTTCCTTGTCTTGATCATCTTTTATTTTTTCTGTTTTTTCATCTTTCATAACTTCATAAATTCTGTGAGTAACCACAGAAACATTATTGGTTTTATCATCTTTAACTTTAAAAGTGATAATATCGTCTTTCTTAAGGTCTTCGAGTTTGTATTTACCAGCATAAATAAGCGAGCCCACGGGAATTTTAGGCTCCATTGAACCGGAAACTACGGCAAAGAAATTTAATCCCAAACGGGAGAAAAACGGCAGCCTGGTGGCAAAAGAGGCTGCGGCTAAAAATACTAATACTGCAATTAAAATAACTTGAATAAATGAGCTGACAATTTTTAATAGTTTCATATTTTATTTTCCTCCGTCATTCTAAAACGAAATATTTCCGTCATCCTGAACAAAGTGAAGGATCTCCTGAGATTCTTCACTACGCTCAGAATGACAATTATTTTTTTTGTATCCATATTCAGCTGCCCAAGCTAAGCTTGGACAGCTTATATAAACACAAATCCTTATTCTTAATATATAGGAGCACCAACCTGTTTAGCTTGTCCAACTAAATCATAAGTATATGTGGCACCCTGATAACAATTACCTGCATTTTCGCTCAACTGTAAATCTACCCTATATATTACAAATTGGTGTCCTTGTAGGGTAACATCAGAACTTTCATCATACCAACCTAAAATAGGACCAGAATCATTAGCCACTGTTGTCGGATGTGGAACCCAACTTAAATTAACTAGTGCATCTCTTAAATTCTGGCAGGGTATATGATTATTACATCCAGCTGATGCTGAAACATTATATCTATGAATGTTCATTACCCGCACTAAGGATGGATCTGGAGTCAACAAACCACAGTTGGTTTGATCTGATGTAACTCTAGGAATAAGGGTCCAACTACCATTAGCAGCTGCTTCATATTGTAGAGGAAGAGTACCTCTATTACGAACTGCTAACCAGATACTAAAATTACCTGCTGGTCTTGGGCCAAACATTAGTAAATGGAACAGATACTCCCGGTTCAGCATTTGCCCAGGTTTCAAAAGTATGATCATAAGTGGTTTCTACACCATCAATATCTTCGACTACTGTATAAGCTAAAGGGAAAGCCCAACTACCAGCATCACGGTATCCATGTTCTTGACTTGAATCAATAGCTAACATTAAAGTACCTGTAGTAATTTCATTATCAGCTGCTGTAACTTGGCTAGTAAACCAAGCTTTGGTAGCACCACCAAGGGTTACACCTAAAACTCCTAAAACTAAAAGGCTTTTTAATATTTTTTTTAACATTTTTCACCTCCTTTCAGACGCGAAAAACGCGAAAAGCGAGATTCGCAAAAATTACTAATTTATAGACGCGAAAATAAAAAAGCACGAATATTATTTTCGTGCTTTGTCTAAAATGCGACGGCGAATATCTGCTCCGCCATCGCAACCAAAATTTACTAATAATCCTAGTTTGTAATTTGTTGCTTTTAAATAGTAATAAAGCTGGGTTTCGAAATATTTAGGCATTTCCGGAACTGCTTTTATTTCTAATATAATTCTATCTGCTATTATAAAATCTGGTTTATAAAACCCTAAATTCTTACTTTTATATATAATTTTTAATGATACTTCCCCGCCCCTTGTATCTTATATACTAAATCTTTATAGAGCAATTTTTCTGTCATTCTTTTGCGTTATTCGCGTTATCTTTCGCGTATTTCGCGTAAAAAAGAAAAGCCCAGCATATTAATCTTTTTTCTGGGCAGAATAATATTTATTAAATAACAATTTTTTATACAAGTCAATAATAAATGGATAATGGATAAATGCCTACCTGCCGGACAGGCAGGGATAGATGATATTAATTTATTCATTTTGCTATGGGTAAAGTAAAAATAAAGGTTGAACCTTTTTCTGGTCCTTCTGACTCGGCCCAAATTTTACCGTCATGAATTCCTGTTACCTGTTTACAAATCCATAAACCTATACCTGCACCTTCTGCTGTTTGCTCGGCTCCTAAACCTTTCCTAGCAAACTCAAAAATAGTTCCTGCTTCTCCGGCCTGCAATCCCCTCCCTTCATCTTTAAGAGTTACTTTAAGAACTTCTCTTTTTTCTTGTTCTTCTAAATCAAGGGTTAAAACCCCTTTACTCCCACCATATTTACTCAAATTGGAAAAAAGGTTTTCAAGAACATGAGCAAAGATATCTTGGTCAATTGCTACTTGCCAATCTCCAGCAGTTCTATCTTCAATAGTTACAGTTATACCATGTTTTGCTCTCTCAAATGGCTCTAATATTCCCTTAATATATTGATTAAAATCTCTACCTGATACTGGCCTTAAATCTAAAATTTCCTTAAATCTATCAGGATCAGCCAAACACAAACAAAAACGGCCAGCATCTTGTACTTTTAACATAGCACTCTTAGCAATTTGTAAAAGCTCTTCTGTTGTTTCCAAACCTAATTCCAAGTTTAATAATTTAGGAGCCATCACATCTACTCTTGCTCTAATAATTTCAAATACTAATCCAGAAAGTGCTTTGTCATCCTTTGCTTGATGTAACTGCTGTGCCCAAGCTTCTATTTGAGCTCTTCTTTCTTGAAGGGATAGTTTCGGTTCGCCTTCTTCAACTTCACGAGGTAAAAAACAGTCTATTAGCAAATCACCTAAGTGAAATTTTACAAAAAGAAACTTTTCTTCTTTACCCAACCAAAAGTTCTTTAAAACCTCTTCGTTTAATAGAGAAGAATTGAATCTTGTCAGAGCTTCACTTTCTTGGATTAATTCTCCCATAACCTTAACCTTATCTTGAGGAAGATTAGCAACGCCTTGGGTAATCATTTCCAAACAACCTTTGACTGCAGTTAAAGGATCTTTTATTTCATGAGCTAAAAAACCAACTTGCTCGGGATTGATAGGTTCTTTTGAAGTAGTAAGTCCTTTTCTTTCATATTCAATCATTTTTAAATTTAGAAAATTTTATCATAAACCGGGTAAACTAATTTTTTATCATTAACTTTTATCCCTAAAGCAAAAGCTAAAGCATTAGCTACGGCAACGCCAACTCTGGTGCCGGTAAAGGATCCCGGGCCCACATTAACTTTAATTGCCTTAATCTCTTTAAGGTTAATTTTGGCTTTTTTAATAATTTGCTCAATTAAACCAAGCACGTCCTGATCACGAGGCTTAGAATATTCCTTTATAAGTTCTAAATCACCTAAACGAATAATAGTTTTAAGATTGTTGGTGGAATCGATGGATAAAATCATGGATTATTGATAGATGGGTAATTGATAAATGCCTGCCTGCCGGACAGGCAGGGATAAATGATATTAATTTATTCATTTTGCTATGGGTAAAGTAAAAATAAAGGTTGAACCTTTTTCTGGTCCTTTTGATTCGGCCCAAATTTTACCGCCTAAAGACTCAATGATTTTTTTTGTGATATATAAACCTAAACCCGAACCCTT
>Ga0315288_10001530_pt1 | contig 29841 bp, 19 predicted proteins | sample YL17G11_20_MG_FD_203454 | JGI IMG/M metagenome (GOLD analysis project Ga0315288, IMG submission 203454) | Sediment microbial communities from Yellowstone Lake, YNP, Wyoming, USA - YL17G11_20 | ecosystem: Environmental > Aquatic > Freshwater > Lake > Sediment | place: USA: Wyoming | collected... | reverse complement strand
GGAGCCAATGGATAGTAGTGGACCTCGAGACCGACCTTTTTGTAGAGACCAAGAGCGAGCAGGTGGTTCACGATATCCATGTAGTCTGGAAGCATCCGTAGTAGTTTGTCGGGAATGCGACCGTTCCACGGGATGATGTCCGGTTCGTTCATAGGTCTTTATGCACCGTCCGTGTTTCTAGTATCATCTTCTTGGCGCTCACCATATATATGTTTGATGGGGAGGGTGGGGTGAAACTACTCGGCTTTTTTGAGGTTGCACAATCCCTCTATAGGCATTTTATCGACGGAGGCCGGATTGGAACGAGGGGTGAAACTAACAGTGAAACAAAAGTGAAACTACTCCTCTTGGCACACCCCTGGACCCCCTAGTATTATAAAAAGGTCATGTATTTGTAGGTCTTTCTATGACAGGTCGTTAGCAGTAAGCCCTCCTTACTTGCCATCGGAGAGCACCTCTTTCAATTTGTCCTCCTTGAACCCTATGATGACCGTCTTCCCGTCGTCTATGACAATGGTGGGGACGTTCTGGCTCGGATTGTACTTCTTGAGCTCCTCCCGGACCCTTTTTCCCTCCTCGCCGGAGACGAGGTCTATGTCCACAAATTCATATTCGCAGTCCATCTCCTGCATCAGGGCCTTGGTCTTCTTGCACCAGCCGCACGTGCTCAGCGTGAACATCTTTACTTTGTGCTTCCTGTTCTTGCCTGGTACCTTCTCCATACCGAACCCCCGAGAGCAATCCCGGTCCGCCCTGAAATATCTTACGGATTGCCAGCACGGCCCTAACGGTTAAGTACCGTCAGGCCAATCCACGAATAAGGACCATGGTCGGTCCGGGACGTCTGCCCCATGCCGAAGGGAAAGAAGACCACCGATATCGACATTGACCTCATCGTTGCCATCGAGGAGGCCATTGCCAAGGAACAGACGGCCCAGGTCTTTTACACGAAGGCCTCCGGTCTTGCGATGGCCCCGGCAGTGAAGGCGCTCTTCAAGGAGCTCAAGGCCGATGAGGTCGAGCACGAGAGGCTCCTGAAGGGTGTCCTCGAGGACATCCTCGGGGGCAAGGGCACCAAGAGATTGAAGAGCATCTCCTCGAAACCGCTGGACAAGGAGCTGGCGAGGTTCTTCAGTAAGGACATACCGAAAACGACAACGAGGTACGAGGAGGCCCTGGCCATAGCCATGAGACGTGAGAAGGACGCAAGGGATGACTATGTCCGGCTGGCCAAGGCCAGCCCCACGGAGACCCTCCGGGACCTCTTCCACCTTCTCGCCCATGTCGAGGCCGGGCACCTCAAGCGTCTCAAAAAGGTCTATAGAACGGGCCCGTGATTGTTTCTCATCCCTGGGCCCCCGAGCCGGACGTCAGCGTCGCGAACGCAAAATGCTCCTTCTTCCAACGCGTCGTCACGCTCTTGAACACGAACCAGGAAACGGCCAGCATCCCGAGTGATTCCACGACGAGCAGCGTCATTGAGAGTGCGGGGGCCGTCTTGATATAGGACGACAGGACCATCACGAAAAAGAGCGGTGGCACGATGGCCCCGAAGAACTTACCGAGGATGCGATAGTCGAAGAGCATAGTGTTTGTCCACAGGCCCGTAAGCCTCGCCGTGACGCCCGCGACGTAGACCGTCGTCGAGGCGGCCACGAGCAGGGCCAGGGGAAGCAGTCCCAGCTCGCCATTGATGAACCCTATGACGATGACATAGGCGTAGGACACGGCCGATGTCAGCAGGAAATAGATCACGAGCTTGGCCTTGATGACCTGGTCCACGGTGACCGGCTGGACGTTCATGAACTCGTTGGGCTCGAGGTTCGTAATCCACGAGTACGTCATGACCCCCAGGAACCCGACCATGCCGCCGTAGAACACCACGTTGAACGAGATGGGCAGTCCCATGCCGGTCCTGAAGAACCAGGCCAGGATGTAGACCGCGAAGAGCGGCCCTAGAAAGCCCGTCACCACTGCGCCCATGGTCCCGCTCCTGCGGAGCTCGACCCATTCCTTGGCCACTAAAAGCCTCAGCCCACCCGCGAAGGAGAAGCGCTTCTCCATCGGCAGGAGCATGCTCTTGTAGACCCCCTGCTTGGACTCGAACCTCTCTTTCGTGAAGAGGATCGCGGCTGCGGACAGGACCAGCGCGAGGACCAGGGTGACCAGCAGGTAGAGCGGGTCCTTGTACATCCAGTAGCCCAGCGGAGGCAGGATTTGGCCGGCGGTCAGGTATCCTACGGGCCAGACCATGAACACCAGGGCCAAAACCAGCAGGCCCACGGCGGCCGCGGCCGGCCTGGACCGGACGGCCAGCGCCGACAGCACGAAGCTTAAGGACATGCCGAGCAGGAATGTCAGAAAGAGCGTGATGCCCAGGAGGCCGACGCTCGTGAACGGGACCTTCGCGAGCGGGGCCGCGATGGCTATTCCCCCGACGAGCGGTATTATGGAATACAGGATGTAGAACAGCAGGTCCTTCACATAGAAGGTCGCCATGATCTTCCTGAAGGATATGGGATGGAGCTGCGGCAGCTGTAAGAGCATGTTGACCTGCCCGAGGCGGCGGGTCATGACCTGCTCGCCGATGGCCCCCAGCGCGCCGACGCTGAGGCCGTACATCAGCGCGGACACATGGAGCACCAGAAGCATCGTGTCCTTCGAGAGGTTCTTCATGACCACCGGCGATGTGATGGCCAAGACCAAGGAGAAGAAGAATATCACCACCGGGAAGAACGCGGAGCCCACGCCACCCACGAAGGATTTGTGGAGCCTGAGCTCCTCCTTGAACATCGTCTTGAACAGGTGCAAATCGAAGTCCAGGGCCATGGCCTTTCCCTCAGTCCCCGCTCCCGACGAGCCGCATGAAGATGTCCTCCAACCGCTCGTCCTTCGTGGACCGGATCTCGTCCAATGAACCCAGTGCCACGATCTTGCCCTTCTTGATTATCGCCATCCTCGTGCAGAGCTTCTCGGCGACCTCGAGGATGTGGCTGCACATGAAGATGGTCCGACCCTTCTTGACATGCTGGGCCAGGAACTCCCTGACCTTGCGCTGGTATATCGGGTCCAGGTTGATGAACGGCTCGTCGAGCAATAGCAGCTCGGGCTCGTGTATGAACGCCGAGGCGAGCATGATCTTTTGTCGCTGGCCCCGGGATAGATCCCTGCACAGCACATCCCTCTTCTCCTCTATCTCGAAGAACTCCAGCCACCGGTCCACTCGCTTGGTGATGTTCTTGAGCTCCCTGAGCCTGCAGACGAGCTCCAAGAACTCCTGGGCCGTCAGGAAGGTGGGCGGGGTCTCGGCCTCGGGGACTATGCCGACCTTGCGTTTTATACCAAGGCCGTCGTTAAACGGGACACCCATGGTCTCGCCCTCGCCGCTGTCCTGCGTGAGCTGGCCCGTGAGTATCCGGGTGAGTGTCGTCTTGCCGGCCCCGTTGGGGCCGAACAGCCCGAAGAACTCGCCCTTCTTGACCTCGAAGTCCACGTCGTCGAGGGCCTTGAGCTTGCCGAACCGCTTGCCGATGTGGGAGACCCTTATGACCGCCATGTGGATGGAAATGAGACAGAGGTTTATATAAATTATATGTAATGTTGAGACTGATGGTATTCGGCAATATGAGGAAGAGGCACATCCTGTTGCTGACGGGCGTTCTGGCCCTCGTTGTCGGGGCCATCCTCACATCCGTCACCATCTCGAGGATCTATTGGTACTCGCCCATCTACTTCTACAGGTACACGGCCCACCCCTTCACGGCCGCGGGCATCTTCCTGTGCTCCCTCGGCGCGTTCTTTGTCCTATTGTATATTATGATAAAGATATGGGAGATGTTCAAAGCCAGAAAGGCGGCCCAGCGTAAGGCCGAGGCGGACCGTGAGGCCGCCACCAGAAAGGCCGAGGCGGCCCGGGCCAAAGCAGAGGCCGAGGAGCAGGGCGCACCGACCTCGACGAAATAATGAGCATTATTGTACATTTATGAATTATATTGAAAAGTATTTATCGGGCCTGGTCTATCATTAGCAAGGTCTAGGCCCAGCTCGACTGAAACGGTTGATTTCCATGTCCGGAAAGGCCGCCCATCGCATCTCTCGAATTGCTCTCCTGCTGACGACGATATCGCTATTATGTCAGCTCATATTGCCAATCCTCCATGTTCCGCTCGGGGCGACCGCGGCCCCCATCAAGAAGGTAAACATCTTTGCTGATGGGACCCAGTCCAAGGCTATCACCTTGACGGACATGGGAACGGACTCCACGACGGCCAAGCTCTCATTCCAGACGGGTGTGACGCTTGCCAACGCGAGCATGCTGGTGGACGGCCAGGCCAGCGGGAAGAGCTATCCGAGCAATATCTCTATAGATGTTGGTGGCGACGGGGACAAGGACTGGCAGTGGGCCGGCCTCGGCTACGGGGGCCTGGGCCACCAGGACCTTTTCATCCTCGACGGCAAGGCCCAGAACGCCACCGCGAACCTCACTATAATGGGAGGCGGGGGTAACAACGACACAGCATCTATCCGGCTCCCCTACGGGGCCCAGGTCACCAACGCGACGCTCGAGGTCGAGGTCAAGGGCATATCCATAGCCATCGAGTGTAAGACCGGCAGCGGGTCCTGCAACTCGCTCAACGCCGACCCGGTCTATTACCTACGGGACGCCTTCCTTGAGAAGGGCTGGAACGTGAAGATCGTCACCGGGACCGACATAGACACCGTTGCCGAGCTCAATCAGTACACCGTCGTGCTCCTCGGGGATGCGGGCTTCAACGACGACGACCACGCGACCTTCCAGGCAGCCCTTAAAACATGGGTCACCGAGAACGGCGGCGGCATGGTGGGCATGGGCTGGATCGTCTACTCGACCACGGCGGGCACGGACATCGAGTACCTGCTCCCAGTGAACGCGGGCTACAACTTTGTCTACGGCACGGGCCAGGTCACGATCACGAACGCCAACCACCCGGTCACCCAGGGCGTCAACAACTTCAACGTACCGGCCACCTGCTATTGCGAGTTCCCGAGCTCTCAAACAATCGATGCGGGGGCCCAGACCCTCGGCACCTGCACCGGGCCGACCATCGTCGTGGCCCAGAAGGGCGCCGGCAGGACGGTCTACCTCGGCCCGACCTACTTCGCTGACAACTCGAACTACCACAGTGCATCGTGGTATCAGGACGCCAATGCCAAGAAGCTGGTGCAGCAGGCCACCCTGTGGGCCAGTGGCGGAGGTTCCCTCACTGGGTTCATAGACATAGCCAACGACACCAACCAGGAATGGAGCAAGACGGGCTTCAACGGCACCGAGGGGCTTGCGGACTTCTCGGCGACACTGAACACATACATGGCCACCGTGCAGCCGTCCTTCACGGACACCTACGGCAACCAGTTCGTGGATGTCCCGATACGGGTGAACTCCACCAGCGCGGGCCTCATATCGCTCCGAAACCTCACGGTCTCCTACACATACACCGCTAAGATGGAACAGAACCCGAACAATGTGACCCTGGCAGGGGAGATCAACGGGCTAATCCCCACGACCCTCGGGACCAAGAACATCACGCTGCCCATCGTTATCTCCAGCGATACAGCCGGAATTGTGACCTTGCACAACTTCAACGCGGACATCATCGACCCAGCCCACGCGCCGCTTATAACCGCCTACGAGCCCGCCAAGGACATCGTCGATGCGGACGAGAACACCACTGTCGATCTCAAGGTCACGGCCACGGACTGGTACCGGTACCCGATGACCTACACCTGGTTCAAGGACGAAAAGAAGAACACCACCGGAGACACCTACCATTATTACATAGACTTCGAATCCCAGGGCCAGCACAACATCACAGTGGTGGTTAACAATACAATATGGGATACCGCGCGCTCGTGGACCGTCAAGGTCACGAACGTGGACCGGCCGCCGCACATATTCAGCTACACGCCGGACACATTGCAGGTCAGCATGGACGAGAACACCACGAAGACCTTCTCCATCGTGGCCAAGGACCCGGATATAGGGGACATGGTCGGCTACAGCTGGACATTGGACGGGGGCCCAGCCACATCTACTTCCAGCAGCTACGACTACAAACCGACCTTCCTGGACCAGGGGGTCCATTACCTCGAGGTCACGGCCAAGAACCAGAGGCAGCTGAAGACCACGCTCAAGTGGGCTATCACGGTGAATGACGTCAACGCCCCGCCGGAAATAACCTCCTGGGTCCCGAAGACGGACCCGACCATGGCCGAGAACACAACGGCCATGTTCTCGATAAAAGCCAGGACACCGGACGGGGACCAGCTCACCTACGCCTGGTACGTGGACGACAAGCCGGTTCCGAAGGAGACGGGCACGGCGTTCAAGTATGCGGCGGACTTCGAGGACGCGGGGGTCCGCGAGGTCAAGGCCGAGGTCTCCGATGGCAAGCTGTCGGTGTTCCACAAGTGGTCCGTCACAGTCACGGACGTCAACAGGCCTCCGGTGGCGGTCATATCGTCTCCCAAGGATGATGACGAATTCCTGACCACGGACAACATCACCTTCAGCGCCAAGGGCTCCACGGACCCGGACAAGGACAAGCTGACCTTCGAATGGTACGAGGGCCCAATGAAGCTAGGCACCGGGGAGACCCTCAAGGTCAAGCTGCCCGTGGGCCATCAGACCGTCGAACTTCGGGTCAGTGATGGCCGGGAAGGCCTGACGACGACCGAGGTCCAGATCATTGTTCGGGCCCTGAGGTTCGAGCTGACCGTCGAACCTGACAATACGGGGGCCAGGGCCGGGGACTCGATCAAGTTGAAGGTACATATCAAGAGCACCGGGGACGCGGACGGGACCAATATACCCGTGGTCGTTTTCGTGGACGGGGCCGTGATTGGCAACCAGACCATACCGAGCATAGCCGCAGGGGACGAGACGGACCTGGAATTCCCGTGGACGGCCAAGGAGGGCACGCATACCGTCAAGGTCGTTATGGCCCAGGACAAGGCGGAAAAGAGCATCTCGGTCCAGCCAGCCTTGCTGCCGCCGATAACCCCGGGAGTGAAGGGGAACAACTGGTTCCTGCCGCTCCTGCTCATCATAATCGTCATAGCCGTCTTCCTCACGGTCGTGGGCGTTGCGGCCGCGAAGCGCAGGAAGCGGGCCGTAGCCGCGCAGGCGCAGCCAGCGGTCGCACCCGCCCCGCCGGTGGCGGCCCCTGTCGCTCAACCAGTGGTACAACAGTCTCCGGCCTCGGCCGGGTCCTATCGTATGGTCCCGCCGCCGACCTCACAGCCGTCCCAGGTCTATGCCCAGTCGGCATATCCGCCGCCGCCACCGCCCGGCTACTATCAGGCCAGGGCCACCGTCGTGGCCACGCCCCCGATGGGCATGGCGAGGCCCGTGATGCCCGAGCAGACCTACGAATCGCCAACCCAGCTGCCCGAACAGCCCTCGGTCACGAACGTGGCCGGGGCCGACATCGAGGCCGAATTAACATCCGCGGATGCAGCCATACAGGCGGCCGCGGCCGGTGGGAAGGACGTCACGAGGGCTAAAAACCACCTGCGACTAGCGAACTTCTTTGCAAGAAAGGGGGACAGCCCCAAGGCCATGGACTACTGCAGGAAGGCCCGTGAGGCCGTGAAGTAGATGCCAATTTTTTGTATGTTTTAATATTCAAGGCTATACAGGCGGCCCAGGTCAAGACACTGGCCGAAGGACCGGCCAAAAAGCAAGGCGCGCCGATCACGATGAAACAATGAGCATTATTGTACATCTCTGAACGGTATTGAAAAGTATTTATCGGGCCACGTCTATCATTAGCAAGGTCAAGGCCCAGCTCGACTGAAAAGGTTGATTTCCATGTCAGGACAGGCCGCTCATCGTATCTCTCGGATCGCCCTTCTGCTGACGACGATTTCGTTGCTATGCCAGCTCGTATTGCCGATACTCCATATCCCGCTCGGGGCGGGTGCGGCCCCCATCAAGAAGATCAACATCTTTGCCGACGGGGCCCAGTCAAAGGACATCACATTATCTGACATGGGCACGGACTCCACGACGGCAAAGCTGTCCATCCAGACGGGCGTGACATTGGCGAACACGAGCATGCTTGTGGACGGCCGGGCCAGCGGGCTGAGCTATCCTAGTAATATCTCCATAGATGTCGGTGGCGACGGGGACAGGGACTGGCAGTGGGCCGGCCTCGGCTACGGGGGCCTCGGACACCAGAACCTCTTCATACTCGACGGCAAGGCCCAAAACACCTCTGCCAACCTCACCATAACAGGAGGCGGGGGCAACAACGACACGGCGTCCATCCGGCTTCCCTACGGGGCCCAGGTAACCAACGCGACATTAGTGGTCGAGGTCAAGGGCATATCCATAGCCATCGAGTGCAAGACCGGCTCCAGGGCCTGCGACACCGTCAACAACGACCCGGTCTACAGCCTAAGGGATGCCTTCAATGAGAAGGGCTGGATCTCCAAGATCGTGACCGGGACCGACATAGACACCGTTGGCGAGCTTTCCCAGTACACCGTCGTGTTGCTGGGCAACCCGGGTTACTCGACGGACTCCGACCACACAGTCTATCAGTCGGCCCTGAGGACCTGGGTGACAACGTATGGCGGTGGCATGATAGGGACCGGCTGGTTGCTCTATGCGACCACGGCCGGCTCGGATATGGAATATCTGCTCCCCGTCAACACCCCTTATACATCATCATCGGGCGGTCAGGTGACCATCACGAACGGGAACCACCCGGTCACCCAGGGCGTGAACAGCTTCAATGTCCCCGCAAGCGCCTATTGCGAGCGCCCGAGCTCAAACACCGTTGACGCGGGGGCCACGAGCCTGGCAACCTGCGGCGGCGGGCCGGCTGTCGTAGTCTCCGACAAGGGCGCTGGCAGGACCATCTACATAGGACCTAACTACTTTGGCGACTTCCAGATATACCAGAGCAAGCAGTGGTACGCGGACGCCAACGGAAAGAAGCTCATCCAGCAGGCGACGCTGTGGGCCAGCGGCGGCGGCTCCCTCTCGGGGTTCATAGACATAGCCAACGACACCAACAAGGAATGGAGCAAGACGGGCTTCAACGGCACCGAGGGGCTCCCGGACTTCTCGTCGACGCTGAACACCTTCATGGCCACGGCCCAGCCGTCCTTCACGGACCCCTACGGCAACCAGTTCGTGGACGTCCCGATACGGGTGAACTCCACCAGCGCGGGCCTCATATCGCTTCGCAACCTCACGGTCACGTACGCGTACACCGCCAAGGTGGACCAGAACCCGCACAACCAGACGCTCGCAGGCGAGATCAACGGCCTCATCCCCACGAACCTCGGGACCAAGAACGTGACGCTGCCCATCGTGGTCTCCAGCGACACGGCCGGCATAGTCACGCTGCACAATTTCAACGCGGACCTCATCAACCCGGCCCACGCTCCACTTATAACCGCCTACGAACCCGCCAAGGACATCGTCGATGCGAACGAGAACACCACGGTCGATCTCAAGGTCACGGCTACGGACTGGTACCGGTACCCGATGACCTACACCTGGTTCAAGGACGAAAAGAAGAACACAACAGGGGACACCTACCATTATTACATAGACTTCGAGTCCCAGGGCCAGCACAACATCACAGTCGTGGTCAACAACACGGTCCAGGATACCGCGCGCTCGTGGACCGTCAAGGTCACGAACGTGGACCGGCCGCCGCACATATTCAGTTACACGCCTGACCTGCAGGTCAGCATGGACGAGAACACCACGAAGACCTTTTCCATCGTTGCCAAGGACCCTGACATAGGGGACATGGTCGGCTACGGCTGGACATTGGACGGGGGCCCGGCCACATCTACTTCCAGCAGCTACGACTACAAACCGACCTTCCTGGACCAGGGGGTCCATTACCTCGAGGTCACGGCGAAGAACCAGAGGCAGCTGAAGGCCACGCTCAAGTGGGCTATCACGGTGAATGACGTCAACGCCCCGCCGGAAATAACCTCCTGGGCACCGAAGACGGACCCGACCATGGCCGAGAACACGACGGCCATGTTCTCGATAAAGGCCAGGACGCCGGACGGGGACCAGCTCACCTACGCCTGGTACGTGGACGACAAGCCGGTTCCGAAGGAGACGGGCACGGCGTTCAAGTTCGCGGCGGGCTTCGAGGACGCGGGGGTCCGCGAGGTCAAGGCCGAGGTCTCCGACGGAACGCTGTCGGTGTCCCACAAGTGGGCCGTCACGGTCACGGACGTCAACAGGCCCCCGGTGGCGGTCATAGCTTCGCCGAAAGATGACGACGAGTTCCTGACCACGGACAACATCACCCTCAGCGCCAAGGGCTCCACGGACCTGGACAAGGACAAGCTGACCTTCGAGTGGTACGAGGGCCCAATGAAGATCGGCACCGGGGAGACCATCAAGGCCAAGCTGCCCATGGGCCACCAGACCGTCGAGCTTCGGGTCAGCGACGGCCGGGAGGGCCTGACGACGACCGAGGTCTCGATCGTGGTAAGGGCCCTGCGGTTCGAACTGACCGTCGACACGGGCGGCTCGGCGCCCCGGGCCGGGGATTCGGTCAAGATCAAGGTCCTGGTCAAGAGCACCGGGGACGCGGACGGCACCAACATACCCGTGGTCCTCTACATCGACGGGGTCGTGGCGGGCAACCAGACCATACCGACCATCGCTTCCGGGGACGAAACGACCCTGGAGTACACCTGGACGGCCAAGGAGGGCACGCATACCGTCAAGGTCGTGATGGCCCAGGACAAGGCGGAAAAGAGCGTCTCGGTCCAGCCGCCCCTGCTGCCGATAACCCCGGGGGTGAAGGGGAACAACTGGTTCCTGCCGCTCCTGCTCATTATAATCGTTATCGCCGTCTTCCTCACGGTCGTGGGCGTTGCGGTCGCCAAGCGCAAGAAGAGGGCCGCGGCCGCCCAGGTGCAGCCCGCGGTCGCGCCCGCCCCGCCAGTGGCAGCCCCTGTCGCCCAACCAATGGTGCAACAGCCTCCGCCCTCGGCCGGGTCCTATCGCATGGTCGCGCCGCCGACCTCACAGCCGACCCAGGTCTATGCACAACCGGCATATCAATCATTCTCGGGGGTATACGCCCAGCCGGCGTATCCGCCGCCACCGTCCAGCTACTATCAGGCCAGGGCCACTGTCGTGGCCACGCCCCCGATGGGCGTGGCAAGGCCCGTGATGCCCGAGCAGTACTATGAGGCGCCCCCGGTGCTGCCCGAGCAGCCGTCGGTCACTTCCGAAGCCGGGGCCGACATCGAGGCCGAGCTGCAGTCCGCAGATGCGGCCATCCAGGAGGCCGTGGCCGCCGGAAAAGACGTCACGAGGGCCAAGAACCACCTGCGGCTGGCGAACTTCTTTGCCAGAAAGGGGGACAGCCCCAAGGCCATGGACTACTGCAAGAAGGCACGCGAGGCTGCGAAGTAGAAACCTATTTCTTGTAGGTCTTGATGGCCTCGCCCAGCATCTCCAGGCCTTTCGCCATTATCACGTCAGGCCCGCCGAGGCCGATCCTCACATGACCCTCGAGCCCGAAGTAGGAGCCCGGGGACACGACGGTGCTGTACTTGTCCATCACGAACCTCGCGAACTTCAAGGAATCCTTTGCAGCGCGGATCCTCGGGAAGCACATGCCCCCGTTGCTCGGGACCCAGGAGACGCCCCTGGTAGACTCGACCCATGCCGTGACGAGGGCCACGTTCTTCCTAGCAATGGCCCTGCTCTCCTCGGGGACCTTCTTGTCCGCGAATATCTTTTTCATCATCTCCTCGTCTATGCGCGAGCATGTGCACGAGGTCATCTCCCTGACGGTCCAGATCCGCTCGGTCCATTCCTTCGAGGAGACGGTCCAGCCGACCTTGACCCCGCCCATGCCCTGGAACTTGGAGATGCTGCAGGTCGTGATGCAGTTGTCGCCAGCCCTGAAGGTCGGGCCCGTGATGTCCGGAGCGAAGTCCCTGAAGACCTCGTCGCAGTGTATGGTCGCGCCGGCGTCGGCCGCGATCTCAGCAGCGGCCTTCATGTCCGCCGGTGAAATGGCCACACCGGACGGGTTGTGCAGGTTCGTGAGGACTATGAGGTCCACGCCCTTGACCTGGCGCTTCAGGGCCTCGAGGTCCAGCTGGAAGCCATTCTTGAACTGCCTCTTCCAGCGCTTGATCTTGGCACCCAGGATGTCGCTTATGCCCCAGAGGGGCGAGTAGATGGGGTTCTCGACGAGGACCGTGCCGCGCTTCTTTCTCTTATCGCCGAGCCGCAGGCACGCAAAGGCTACTATGAAGTTGGCCTCGCTGGCCCCGGCCGTGATCCCGATGTTGTCAGAACCAACGCCGTAGCGGGCGGCCAATATCTCCTTGAGCTCGTGGTCTCCTTCCCAGCTCCCGCCGTTTATCTCAAGGCCCTTGTCTGGATAGTACGGGTCCGCGATGCGGCCCTGTGTCTCCGTCGAGGCTAGGTTGTACTTGGCTAAATAACCTGGACCGGTCACCCAGCGCGCCAGCTCGAAACGGGTCTCCCTAAGCTGCTTCATGGTCCATCAACCCTAGTACCCCTGAACATCGAGGGGTATGTTATATTTTCCCGACAATGATTCTCTACGGGAGCTCGATCTCTATCTCGTTGGACCTGACGACGCCCATCCATATCCCATCCTCGTGGTGCCACTTCCTGTCGTCGTCTGCCCAGCTGTCCCGCTGGCACTCGAATGTCACGAACGCCTTGTACCTGCCAGGGGCGATCTGATGGAACTGCTGGTGGCCCCAGTACAACTTGTATCCCCCTTCCGTATGTCTCTCAAAGTCCGCATCATAAAGTTGTTCCGTACCATCGGGGCCCAGTTCCCTGAAACAATAGCGGTCAATCGGCGAGGCAGGCCTCATGATGACCCGTTGGTCATTGCAGTGGACCTGGTTGCCGGACCGGTCCCTCAATATGAGGAGCGTGGGCTGCCAGAACATGTCATGGCAATAGGTCAGCTCTTTCGATGATGTGTTGTGGATGGCCACCGCGAGCCCTAGGCTCTTGGTCTTTGAGATGACGATTTCGAAGGGCGCTTCATCGGCCATTCTCCGACCTCACACAATGGTTTCTCACTTTTTCCCCCTGCCCTGCTTGCTTTGGACCTTGGCCCAAGTGTCCTTGAGCCTGACGGTCAGGTTGAACACCAGGTGGTCCGCCTTGGCGTCCGGGTCGACGCAGAAGTACCCGACGCGCTCGAACTGGATTTTGTCGAAGTGCCGGAGGGCCCCCACCGCGGGCTCCACCTTGCAGTCCTTGACGACCTCGAGGGACTTGTGATTGATGAGCTCCTTGAAGTCCTTGCCCTCGACGCTCATGGGGTCTGGGACCGTGAACATCTTGTCGTAGAGCCTTATTTCGGCATTGATGGCGTGCTGGGCCGAGACCCAGTGGATGGTAGACTTGACCTTCCTGCCGTCGGGGACATTGCCGCCGCGCGTGGCAGGGTCGATGGTGCACTTAAGTTCAACGACCTCGTCGCCGTTCTTGACGGCCTCCTTGCAGGTCACGAGGTAAGCTCCCCTCAGCCGGACCTCGCGCCCCGGGGCCAGCCTGTAGAAGTCTTTCGGGGGCACCTCCATGAAGTCCTCCTTCTCGATGTAGAGGATTTTGGAGAACATGACCTTACGCATGCCGGCCGACGGGTCCTCGGGGTTTCTCGGGACCTCGAACTCCTCGACCTTGCCTTCAGGATAGTTCTCGATGACGACCTTGAGAGGCCTCAGCACGCCCATGAACCTCGGCGCGATTTTGTTGAGGTCCTCGCGTATGCAATGCTCTAGGAACTCGAAATCCAGCATGCTGTTGACCTTGCCGACTCCTATGCGCTTGCAGAACAGGCGTATGCCCGCGGGCGAGTAGCCGCGGCGCTTCATGCCTACGATGGTGAGGAGCCTGGGGTCGTCCCAGCCGGCGATTATGCGGTCTTCGATCATCTGCCGGATGTAGCGCTTGCTCATGACGAAGTAGGTGAGGTTCAATCGCGCGAACTCTATCTGCTGGGGGTGATAGGCCCCGAGATTGTCGAGGAACCAGTCGTAGAGGGGCCTGTGGTCCTCGAACTCGAGCGTGCATATGGAGTGCGTTATCATCTCGACGGAGTCCTCGAGGCCGTGGGCCCAGTCGTACATGGGATACACGCACCATTTGTCGCCGGTCCTGTGGTGGGACGCGTGCAGGATGCGGTACATGACCGGGTCGCGCATGTTCATGTTCGGGTGTGTCATGTCGATTTTGGCCCGTAGGACCTTGTGGCCGTTGTCGAACGCGCCATTGGTCATCTTCTCGAACAGGGCCAGGTTCTCCTCGATGGACCGGTCCCTGAAGGGGCTGTTCTTGCCGGGCGTTGTCAGGGTTCCCCGGGCCTCGCTGATCTGGTCCGCCGTCTGGTCGTCCACATAGGCCAGGCCCTTCTTGATGAGCTCGATGGCGTACTTGTGCATCTGGTCGAAGTAGTCCGACGCGAAGTACAGCCTGTCCTCCCAGTCGAACCCGAGCCACCGGACGCTGTCCTTGATGGACTCCACGAACTCCTGCTCCTCCTTGGTGGGGTTCGTGTCGTCGAACCTGAGGTTGCACTTGCCATTGTAGTCCTGGGCGATGCCGAAGTTCAGGCATATGGACTTGGCGTGACCGATATGCAGGTAGCCGTTGGGCTCCGGCGGGAACCGCGTCTGGACGCGGCCGCCCCACTTGTTGGTCCTGTTGTCCTCGTTGATGATGTCGCGTATGAAGTCGCTGGGCTGCTCTTCCTTTTCCTTGTCAGGCGCCATTCGGCATCACCAATCTTATAGATTGCATAAGAAAAGTGAGGGTATTAAAGATTTTTCTCAATTCGTTGAAAAATATAGAAAAGCAGCCCCGACCAGAGTCGAACTGGTGTCCAGAGGTCCAGAGCCTCTTGTGCTAACCACTACACTACGGGGCTATGCTGTTGTCCGATGCCTTCGTTTATTGGCGATACTGTATATATTTTTTGTTGTCTGTCTCGAAGGAAAACGGGACCTTGCGGCTATCAGCCGACCGCTTCCTTGATCCTCTTCATGACCCAGTCCTTCTCGAGGCTCGCCATGAAGTGGCCCAGCCTCGGGCCTGTTGTCTTGCCGAGGAGAACCAGATAGAGCGCCTGGAATGCCACCTTGGGCTCCTGGCCGACCATGTCGCGGGCCTCATGGACGGCCGTGTGCAATGCATCGGCCTTCCATGATGCCTTAAATCCGGTCTCGAGGAAGGCCTTCAGCACCTTCTTGTGCCCCACGGTCAGCTGGGCTCTGACCTCGGGCGTCAGGGCCGGCAGCAGCGTGAACTTGGTATCCGCCGGGGCCAGCTTCTTGACGTAGTAGAGGGCCTTCTCGTACTTCAGCCGGAGCTTGTCCTCGGTCTCCTTGTCAAGGCCTTCGAGCTCGACGTTCCTGCCGATGATCTCCCGGGCCTTCTTCCAGTCCTCGGTGATCTGCGCCACCGTGACCAGGTGCGAGTAGGGCACCTGGAAGAACTTGGACGGGACCTTGCTGACCTGGGACAGCTCGTAGGTCCTCTTGATGTCCCCCTCGTCTTCCTGGGCCGTGGCCTTTTCGTTCCCGAAGTAGATGCGCTCGACCCGCTCGTACTCGTCGGCGAACTTCAGCAGGGCCTCCATCAGATAGGACCGCATGTCGTCGAGCGAGTACTTGGTACCCTTCTTCATGCGGGTCTTCAGGTCCTTGTGCTTGTTGGGCTTGGTCCTGAAGTAGAAGTACCGCACGACCTCCGGAGGGATTATGGACAGCATGTCGCTGAGCGTGAGGACATTGCCGACGGACGAGGACATCTTGGCCCCATCCACCTGGATGTGCTCGTAGAGCACGGGGTACGGCGGTTCCCCGCCGAAGATATCCTTGACAATGACCTTCGATGTGTCGTAGGAGCCGCCCGAGGCCGAGTGCTCCTTGCCGAAGGGCTCGCATGTGACCCCCAGGGCCTGCCAGCGGGCCGCCCACTCGACGCGCCAGGTCAGCTTGCCGTTCCTTAAACCGCACTCGCCCTCGAAGCCGCAACCCTCGATCAGGTTCTTCTTGGCCACGCCGCCGGTGCACTTGTACTTGATTTTCCCGTCGACGAACGCATAGGCCTCGGTGGGCGCTATCTTCCCGCACTTTTCGCATATGGGGTCGAAGGGCAGCCACTCGGGGCCCTTCTCGGAGCCGGATATCTCCTTGAGTATCTTCTTTATCTTCTCCCCGTTCTCCAGGGCCTTTTTCGCATTGACATCGTAGATGCCGTCCTTGTACATCTTTCGACCCGACAGCACCTCTGGCTCGACGCCTATCTGCTTGAGCTCGCCTAAAAAGTCCTTGGCGAAGAATGCGGGATACGATGGCAGCTTTCCGTCGGGAGACGGCACATCCGACAGCGGCCTGCCGATGTACTGCTTGAAGTCTTGCTGGACCTGGATGGGTATCTTTCCGAGAGGGTCGACATCGTCCATTATCCAGACCAGCTTGGCCCTGCCGCCCTTTTCCTTGATGGACCTGGCTATGGCCTCGGCCATGATGACGTCGCCGGCGTTCCCAATGTGGATGACGCCCGATATGGAGGTCCCGCTGGCGAGCACATGGACCTGGCTCGTCTTCAGCAGGTCCTCGGCTATGACATCGACCCAGTGCATGTTATCCCCTTTCCACTTTTACTTGCTTTAACCGTCGAACATCGAGCGAGCAATCTCCCTGAATGTAATCAAAAGGCCAGAAAGATGGTCGGCCCTATCCGAGGGCGTGGGCCCTGACCAGGCTCCTGAGCCTGACGTCCTCGATATCGTCGAGGCCGGTCTTGTTGAGCAGCACTATGACCAGGACCGGGTCCGCGCCATCCGCCCGTAGGGTCTTGATGGCCCCGCGGATCGTGTCGCCCGTGCCAAAGACATCGTCGACGATTATGACCTTCTTGCCTTTGAGGCCCGCGAAGTTGCTGCTGATGGCCCCCTGGTTCTTGTCGTCGCGTATGTTCCTGTAGACCGCCAGTTCGAGCTCCAGGGCCTCGGCCACGAAGTTAGCCAGCGCGATGCCGTTGATGGCTATTCCGACGACGGTATCCGCCATCTTGTCACCGAGCTCCTCGACGGCCATGTCCGCCATTATGTTCCCGACCATCCTCATCCGGTGGGGATAGACGCCTATGGATCTCCAGCCGACCCTGATGTCCGTGGCCGGCAAAGCGGTCTTCTTCTTCCCCTCGCCCTTGAGCAAAAGCCAGGCAACGGTGTCCAGTGACAGGTGCAGGTCGTCCGCGATATCCTTGTCCGAAAGGCCCTTCTTCTTCATCTCCATGGCCTGGGCGGCATAATCGTTGATGTTCGTCATTGGGATTCCCTCTCGTTCCCTTAATAGTTCAACAGTATAAATTATTTATCAAATATATATAAGGAAAGTAATGCAAAGTATTATCACGAGGCCCCGGGCCGCCTTGCCGCTCCCCTGAACAGGGCCACCAACACGAACACCGCTATGATGGCCCCGGCCCCAACGAAGGGCGTATCATTGTTCACCTTCTTGGCCGGAAGGACCGTCACATCCTTTGTGATGGTGTGCTGCTGCTCCAGGGCCTGGCCGTCCACCAGGACCCGCGCTGTGAGCGTGTGCTGGCCCTTGACGGCCCTCCAGACCAGATAGAGAGTGACCGTCTCGTTGGATTTCAGCATGGTGCCCTTGGAATCTATGGTCTTTCCATCGATGGGATCGCCGTCGTAAAGTATCACGGTCCCCGTGGCCCCGGTGTAGCCGATGTTCTCGAGCTTCACCATGACGGAGACCGTGTCGCCGTCTCGGGGGCTCGGGTTGGACAGCACCAGCGACAGCATGTGCACATCTGGCTCCGTCTGGACAGTGACCTTGATGGACATCTGGTTGTTCGACAGGTCCTTGTCGATCGGGTTGACGTTATCGATGACGGCCTTGATGGTGTGCGTGCCGTAGGTCGCGACCCAGACATCCTTGACCGTGGCCGAGGTGTCCACCTGGACGCTTTTCTGGTCCTGGAACACGCCATCGATGTAGAACTTGACGATGGCCGAGGCGGCCTCATTGCCTTGGTTCTCTATGGTGGCGCATAACGAGACGGTGTCGTCGTGCTTCGGCTGGGCCGGGTCAAGCCTGAGCGACTTCAGGACAAGGTCCGGCTGTGTCGGGGTCATGACCGACAGCTGGAATTCCTTCTTGGCCGTAAGGTGCCCGTCGGTCACCGAGACCCTTAAGGTGTACCTGTTGGCGACCTGGGGCCCCTTGACCGCTGTGATGAAGTATCCGGTGTCGGTGGTGTTGACGGTGACCGAAATCATGGTGGTGATTACCTGCACGGTCACAGGAATGCCCTTCAGGGCCACGCCGGTGTCGTAGTTTATGAAGCCCGAGACGGTCACGTTGTCCCCGGGGGACAGTTCCAGCGGCGTGGCCGAAGCGTCGATGACGATGGCTTTGGGCGGGGTGTTGTTGATGTATACGCGGACCGAGACGATGTCTGAATAGGTTGCGCCGCTTTTGGCCCTGGCGGAAATGTTGTGGTAGCCCTTGGAATAGCTGTGAGAATCCCATGTGTGGTTCCAGGCGCTGCTTCCAGTGGCATTGCGCCAGGACGTCTCGTTGTCGATTCTCACATCCACCGAGGCCGCCCCGGATGCCTGGCCCTTGACGGACACATTGCCAGCTACGATCTCGTTGGCCCTGGGGGTCGTGATGGTGACGGTGATGCTTCCGGCCACAAGGATTGGCCCGAAGAATGTTGTGAGAAGGGCCAGGGAAAGGATCGCTGCAATGGAACGTGGGACTATCCTCAAGATGAGCGCCTCCTTCCTGCCGTCCTCGAATATGGATGGGGCTCCCCCGATATTTAACCTTGGGGGATATTTTTATACGATGGGACACAATCCGAGGCCGTATGCAGATAACACCCATGTGCGTCCCGTGCCTGCTGAAGCGGGTGACCTTCGAGGCCGAGCTCAACGACAAAAAGAAGGTGGCTATGGCCCTCAAGGCCGCCTGCAAGGTCTTCGGGGAGCGGTATACTGGCAAGGAATGCTCGGCGGACATAGCGACCGAGGTCCACAGGGCTGCTTATAGGGCCATGGGATGCAAGGACCCGTACCACAAGGTCAAGAGGCAGAGCAACGAGGTCGCAAAGAGCCTGCTGCCCAAGGCCAGGAAGATACTTGCCCGGTCCCGCGACAGTCTCACAACGGCCATGAGGCTCTCGATAATAGGGAACATACTGGACTTCGGCATCGGGATGAAGTATCACGGACCCAAAGACCTGATCACGCATTTCGATTCCTTGTATGATGAAGGCCTGGGCCACAACGACATTCCGAAGTTCAGGCATCTGTTGAGGAAGGGGGTCCGCGTTGTCTACTTCACGGACAACTGCGGGGAGATCATCTTCGACGGGCTCCTTTTGCAGGTCCTGCGGGACATGGGCGTCAAGGTGACCGTCGTGGCAAAGGGGGAGCCCATCCTGACGGACGCAACGGTTGAGGACATCAAGAGGTACGGCATCGACAAATTGGTCGACGAGGTCCTGGATACAGGGACCTTTGCCGTCGGAGTTGATATGAAGCGATTGCCGAACAAGGTCCGGCGTAGGGTCCGCGAGGCCGACCTTGTTATATCAAAGGGGATGGCCAACTACGAATCCTTCTCACAATCGAAAATCCATCCGATAGTCCATATGCTAAGGACAAAATGCATCCCAGTCGCCGATAGCATGGGGATGCCGAAGGATATCAGCGTCATCGCTTACTACAAATAAAAATTCCCAGAAAAATCATTCACACAATACCTTTTCCGCCGCCTCGTATGGATCCATCTTCTTATCCGCAACCTTCTTGCACAGCTCCTTCATGAGATGTTTCTTCCCGGGCGTCAGGAGACCGGCCATCATACGGTCCCGCACGATGTCCTCTATGTCCAGCATGGCCCTCTCGATGCACTTGTGCCCCAAGATACCAATTTCCTTGGCGGTCTCGTAGTGCTTCTTCATACCATCAATAAGTTCTTCGACACCGGAGTCCTCGGTGGCGATGGTCTTGATTATAGGCGGCTCCCACTTGCCATGGACCTGGCCCAGCTCGAGCATGGCCTGGACCTCGAGAACCAGCCGGTCCGCCCCGCCCCTGTCGGCCTTGTTCACTACGAAGATGTCGCCTATCTCCATGATCCCGGCCTTGAATGTCTGGACCTCATCCCCGAGGCCCGAGACCAATATCACGATGCATGTCTGGACCGCCTGGACGACATCGACCTCTGCCTGGCCCGTGCCGACGGTCTCGACCAATATGGTGTCCGCGCCCCAGGCATCCAGCACCTTTGCGATCTCATAGGTCTTCCTCGCAAGGCCACCAAGACAGCCGCGGGTCCCCATGGACCTTATAAACACCTCCGGGTCCGTGGCAATCCCCATCATGCGTATCCTGTCGCCAAGGAGCGCCCCGCCCGTGAAGGGGCTGCTGGGGTCCACCGCCACGATGCCGACCCGTTCGCCGCGCTTCCGAAGGGCCTTGGCCATCCGATAAACTAATGTAGACTTCCCGACGCCGGGGGCCCCCGTGATCCCGACGATGTGGGCCTTTCCGGTGTGCTTGTGCAGGGCCCTCAAGATGCTCAATCCCTGCGGGTCCTCGTCCTCGATGAGGCTCATGGCCCTGGCTATGGCCCTCTTGTTGCCCTTCAAAACATCCTTGAAGTCCATCTCGGCCACAATCCGGGCGTCTATCTCCGCCTGACGTTCTTCCTGATGAAGTCCACGATCTTGTCGAGGGGCGTTCCGGGGCCAAAGAAGGTGGCTATGCCGGTCTTCTTGAGCTTCGGCACATCGTCCTCTGGGACTATTCCCCCGGCGGTGACAAGTATGTCGTCGGCGCCGGCCTCCTTGAGGAGATTCATGATCTTCGGGAAGAGCGTCATGTGGGCCCCGGACAGGCAGCTGAGGCCTATGACGTCCACATCCTCCTGGACTGCCGTCGCGACAATCTGCTCGGGGGTCTGCCTAAGGCCCGTGTATATGACCTCCATGCCGGCGTCCCGCAGGCCCCTGGCGACGACCTTGGCGCCCCGGTCGTGGCCGTCGAGCCCGGGCTTTGCCACCAGGACCCGTATCCTGTGGCCCCCGGCTGGCGATGCCGGCGGGCATGCGGCCCCGGACTTCCCTGTGCCTGCCTTGGCCTTTCCCTTGGACTTCGCTCCAGCGGTTCTCTTGGCCTTGGATGTCCCCTTCTTTGCCATGGTGTATCCCCCGTATCGCTGTCCTGGTTGTAAACGGCATTCGTGTTAAAAACATTACGCCGCTCACCGGCGGTCCCCAACGATGGCGAAATCTTGAAATGGTGGTAGAACCTCGTCAAGTACTGGGATGCTGCCATGGCCATCACGGACAACACCCTGCTCTTCCTGGCTGCGGTCGTGGCCATTTCCACGACGGGCGTCATGATGCCGGGGCCCGTCATGGCAGCATCCATGGCAAAGGGCCTTAAGTCCCGCTGGTCCGGCATCCAGGTGGCATTGGGCCACGGGGTGGTCGAGTTCCCGACCATCGCATTGATCTACCTGGGGTTCAGCACGGTCCTCAAGGACCCGCGCGTGTCAGTGACCATCGGCCTTCTCGGCGGGGCACTATTGCTCTACATGGGCGCGACCATGGTCATTTCAAGGAAGGCCCAGGCGGCAAAGATGAAAAAGGCCCAGGGCTCGAAGGTTAAAAAGAAGGCAAAGACGGTGAAGGACAAGGACGACCCGTTCCCTTACCCACCGCTGGTGGCAGGCATTATCACAACGGCCACGAACCCGTACTTCTTCCTCTGGTGGGCCACGCTCGGAGCCGCCCTCATCCTGAACGCTGTGGCCCTGGGTCTGGCCATCCTCGTCGTGATGTCTGTCCTGCATTGGTCCATAGACCTGGGCTGGAACGGCTTCATAGGCTACGCCGTGAACAGGAGCAAGGGCCTGGGCCGGGGCAAGGCCTACCTCGCGGTCTTCGCGCTGTGCGGGATAATGATGTTGGCCTTCGGGGTCTGGTTCATAGCCTCGGCGGTCAGGACCGCGCTCGGGTTTTAAGCACTCTATTCTTCCTCGTCGCTGGCCGCGGCCACCGGGCGCTCTTCCTTCTGCCCTTCCTTCTGCTTCTTCGGGGACGCCATGGCCACGAGCACGATCGCTATCAGCACGAGGAGCACTAGGGCCAGGGCCACGCCGGTCGGGCTGAAGCTCTTCCCGGTGCTTCCCATGTCATAGATCTGGAAATCGAATTTGCCCGTGGAAACCTCGTCGGAGCAGCGCTCCCCGTCGCAGGCCTTGAAGGATATGTTGTGCATCCCGACGTCCAGGTCCCCGGACGCCTTGAGGGTCACCTCGGTCCTGGCGCAGTAGGGCATGCCCTTCAGCTTGGTGGCATTGTTCCGCTTGCATTGTGTGCTCTGTTCGACGGGGATCCACTGGCCATCATCGATCTTGACCTGGATGATGACGGACAGACTGTCGTCGTAGACCGTTATGTTGAACTGCCGCTCCTCCCCGCCGAGCAGGTCGACCTCCGAGTTCTTGGCGATGCCCTCTATGTCCACCACGGGTCGGTCGTTCACGGGGCTGAAGGTTATCGTGAAGATGTTGGAATCCACATGCTTCCCGCGCCAATCAGTGGCCCGGAGCCGTACGCTGGCGGTCCCGTACCAGTTGATGGCCGTGGTGGCCTTGAGCTCCCCCTCGGCGCTCTTGCAGGTCCCGGCGCAGGTCCCGGTCTCGGAGACCTCTATGGAAACGTTCTTGGGCTCCGTGTTGTAGATGACCGTGAACCGGACGCTGGACGGCCTCGGGTTCCAGACCTGGACGTACCATGTGTCGTCGCTGAAGTATGGCCCGACCTCAAGAAGCGTCGTGAAAACCTGGTCCTCCGTGCCGTTGGTTATCGCGGGCACCGGGCTGAGCAGCACGGGCGGTGTGTCGGGCGTCGGGTCGCTTATCTTGATGGGGTCCAGGGTGGTGGGCCCGCGCACCGTAGCCTTGGCGTCGCTGACCGAGGTCGTGCCCCAGTAATTGTTCGCGGCCATGACGCTCTTGGTGGAGGCGTTGAGGCTGTACCTGACGTTCTCGAAGATGGCGTTCTCGACGACCGTCATGCCCGTATCGAAGGACCAGACCCCTTCCAGGTTGTCGTAGACGCTATTCCACTTGAACAGGACGCCGGAAGACTTGTAGGCCGCAAGGCCGGCCGCATTGCCGTCGAAGGTGTTGTTGACGACTGTAATGTTCTTGTCACCGGCGAGGTAGATGCCGTAGTTGGTCAGGTAGCCCGCGTTGCTCATGATGAGCGAGCCGCCGATGGTGAGGTTCGTGCTGTTGGCCGCAAGGACGCCGTACTGCGTTGTGTCCAGGATCGAGTGGTCTATTGTCAGATTGTTGCACCAGGACATGTAGACACCTATGGTGGCCTGGGTCTCCCTGAGACCGAACAGCCATGCGTCCTTCGTGCCATTGAGCTTGATGCCCGACGTGGACGCCGAGATGTAGACATCGCTGATGGTCAGGTTCCTCGACCCGTTGATCTCGATGGCATCGCCGTTGTTGCCTATGAACGTGGAGTTACGGATAATGCCGCCGTCGGCGGATTCCACCCGGACGCAGGTGTACCCGAGGCATTCCTGGAGCGCGGTCCCTTCGAAGGTCCAGTTGTCGGCGTCGATGCGCAGCACCCCGGAGCGCATATAGATGGTCATGTCGTGGAAGGTGACGTTGCGGGCGGTCACATGGATGGACCAGGCGGTCAGGTGGCTGTTCCCGTCCCCTAGCAGCATGACGCCCTTGCTGATGGTGAGATTCTCTTCGTAAAATACGCCGCCCTTAAGGGCGATGATATCACCGTCGGCAGCGGTCCCGAGGGCGCCTGCGATGAGCCCTTCCTTGCCGTTCTTGTCCGATGTCAGCGGTATGGTCTTGGCCGTTGCATGCCCCGAGGCCAATGCCAAGAGCGCGACGAGCAGGGCTAGGGCGAATATCCCAATGACCGGCGCGACACGAGCCCAATTCACCGAGCGTTCGCGAGCATCCATGATGTGACCTTCCTTTGGTTGTTACACAGAATGAAAATAGGTGTATTTTATTCTACTCTTACATTGTAAACTATTTATTCTTACAGTCATATAGTACGCATGTCCATGCATCGCCATGGACGCTCGGTCGTGAATCTATGTCGGCAAACTTGAGCCAAAGGTCTAGACGCATTTTCGCATTACTAACCGTTGTTCTCTTTCTGGCGGCACCCGCACTGGCCCTCTCCATGCCGGCGGCCCAGGGGAACGTGGCCATCGACATCACCGTTCACAGGACTATCGACCAGAGGGCTCGCGCCTACGTCGACCAGTCGGACTGGCCCATGTTCCTCCACGACCCGGCCCACACTGGATACACGACCTCGCCGGCGCCCGTCGACAACGGTACTATCTGGGAGGCCAGCCTCGGCGGTCCCACGACCGCATCGCCCGTCGTTGCCGGAAACGCAGTCATCGCAGCCACCGTGTCGGGAACGGCCCATGCGCTGAACGCATCTACGGGGGCCGAGCTCTGGAACGCCAATCTGGGCTCGCAGAACCCATCCACGGCCGCCGTATGGAACGGCCATGTCGTCTTCGGCATGCAAAACGGGGACCTGATCTCGATAGTCGCCGGGAACGGGACCCAGGAATGGAAGGTCGCCCTCGGAGGGGCGGCTAACACCACGCCAGTCGTCAACAATGGTGTCGTCTATGTCGGCACGGGCGCAAGCAAGGTCTGGGCCTACAATATCACGGACGCCAAGGAGCTGTGGAACGTCACCGTCACCGGCCCCGTGAAATATTCCGCAGCCCTCTCGGCCAAGGTCCTCGTGGTGGCCTCGGGCAGCACCCTGCAGGCGCTCAACGCATCCAACGGGAACCCCCTGTGGTCCAACTCCACGGCCGGGACCGAGATTTCCGGCCCCTCGATAGCGGGGTCGTCAGCCCAGCCTTCGACCTGGCTGGCCCTCGTGACTTCGAACGACGGCAAGCTCTACGCCTTCAACATGACCGATGGGGGCATCAAGTGGAGCGCCCCCATCTCCTACGGCGGCCCGAGGACCCCGACGGTCAAGGGCACCATGGTCTTCTCCACGGGCGTCGACAGGGTCCAGGCCTTCAACCTCACCAACGGTAAAAGCTTCTGGAACCTCACGGCCACCGACGGTCCGATCACATCCGCGGCATTGGCCAACACGACCATGGTCTTCGGCACCAAGGCGGGCATCAACGTCACCGGCTTCACCTCCCTGACCGTGGGGCCCCAGCGCTGGGCCTTCAAGCTCAAGAACCCGAACTCGCTGGCATTGGCCTACGGCCGGGTCTTCGCCATCGCAAGCGACGGCAGGGTCGAGGCCTTCGGTCACCGGTCATTGGCGGTCATCGACCTTGTGTCGCCGGACCCAGTGGCCCAAGACGGGCTGCTGACGCTCAAGGGACACGGGCTCGAGGCCCCGGCCTTCACGACCTTCCGGTGGTCCTCGGACATCGACGGCATCATAGCCGAGGGCCCAGCCAAGCCCACGACGGTAATAGCATCGCCACTGTCCATGGGCAAGCACACCATTTCGTTCCAGGTCCAGGATGACAACTGGACATGGTCCATGCCGGTCAGTGCCCAGGTCACCGTCGGATTGCCGACCGAGTGGCCCATGTTCAGGGCCAACAGCCAGAGGACCGGGGTCTCCGCGGCCGATGTCCCCAGGACGAACGGGACAAAGTGGGCGGTCCACGTGACCGCCCCCAGCGATACATTCGAGGTCCTCGCATCGCCGATCACAGTCGGCAAGTTCGCCTACATAGGCACCAGGGACTGGTTCATGCACGCCCTGAACGTGTCCACCGGCGACCAGATATGGTCCTATATGACTGGCGGCAGCATCGAGAGCACGGCGGCCTACTCCGGCGGCTACATCTACTTCGGCTCGGACGATTCGCGCATCTATTGCATGGACGCGGACCCGTCCGACGGTATCGACGAGGGCGTCCAGGACTCCGGTGCGCCATACGACCTCGTCTGGAGCTATCAGACCAACGGCCCCATATGGTCCTCGCCCGCCGTGGTCGACGGCATCGTCTACGTCGTGACCGTGGGCACAGTGGACCCGCTGCACCCCAACCCGGCCCGGCTCTACGCACTGAAGGCGGGCGCGAGCGTTGGCGAGAGGGTGGTATGGCAATTCACGGTCCCGAACAATGTGGTATCCTACTCGTCACCGGTCGTCTACGGCGACCTGGTGATGTTCGGGGCCAATGACAACAAGCTCTACGCCGTCAACCGGTGGTCCGGCAAGGAGGCCTGGAACTACACCACCGGGGACACCATACACTCGAGCCCCACGGCGGCCAACGGCATCGTCTATTTCGGCTCCAACGACTGGAGGGTCTACGCGGTATGGACATCCAACGGGAGCACCGCCTGGACCAAGTCCACGGGCAACATGGTCCAGTCCTCCCCGGCGGTCAGCAAGGGCGTCGTCTACGTGGGTAGTATGGACAACCGGTTCTACGCCCTTAACGCCACGACCGGCGCCCAGCTATGGGCCTTCGATGCTAGGGACGGCATCTGGTCGTCACCAGCGGTCGTAGCGGACCAGGTCCTATTCGGTTCCTACGACGGGTACCTCTACATGGTCAACACATCGACCCACGCGCTGACATGGAAGAAGTACGTGGACGTCGTTGCCCAGAGCTCCCCGGCGGTCTCCCACGAGACCGTCCTGATCGGCGCGGGCCACGGCAACGTCTACGCGGTCGGCAGGGCCCCGGACCTTTCGGTGGAGCCCAAGGACGTGACATTCTCGCTATCCACCCCGCAGGTCGGGGTCCCGGGAGAGATATACGTCACGGTGTCCAACAAGGGCACAATGCACGGCAACGGGACCGTCAACATATCCGACGAGGTGGCCGGCGTGCCGACCTATCTGGATGGCGGGCACGTTGAGCTGGACCCAGGGAACACCACCACCTTCACGGTCCCCTGGACCCCGTCCTCTGCAGGCTTCCAGATCATCGTCGTGACCATCACGGACGTCAAGCCCTACGACTCGAACCCCGCGAACAACAAGGTCATGAAATCCGTCTCGGTGCTGGCCCAGACCGAGGGCTGGCGCATGTTCCAGAAGGACCCGCAGCACACGGGCGTGGCGGACATAGCGGCGCCCAACAACAACAAGATCTACTGGAGCTATGGCTTCTCCGGGGCCGTCAGGGCCTCGCCCACGGTCGCCGACCAGCTCGTCTACATCGGGACCATGGACGGCATCTATGCGCTGGCCGAGAACCCGGGCCAGCCGACGGGCATAATCGTCTGGTCCAACACGACCATCAAGAACATCGAGGCCACGCCAGCCGTGGTCAACGGCATCGTCTACGTCGCCACCATGGACGGGAACCTCTTCGCACTGGACGCCAGGTCCGGCAAGACCCTATGGAGCGTACATGCAAACTCGGGGCCATCCTCCCCGATCGTGCACAACGGGACGATCTACCTTGGCACCCTGAACGGCAATGTCCTCGCCCTGGGCGCCACGAACGGCACGGTCCTCTGGAACAGGTCCCTAGGGGGCCATATCATCGGTTCGCCGGCCGTCTACGATGACAAGGCCGTGGTCGTCGGGAACGCCAACGGGACCTATAGCAAGATATCTTCAATCAACCTGAAGACGGGCGAGGAGCGATGGAGCTTCAGGACGGGCTTCGACATCCTGTCGAGCCCGGCCATCGACGAGACCGGCCACGTTTATATATCGGACATGAACGGCACCATCTACAAGTTCGAGTCCGTGCCGGACTTCCAGGACGACGGCATCCCCAACACGGGCATGCCCTACGACATCATCTGGTACTACCCGACCGGCATGCCAATCAGGTCCACCGTCTCTATCTACAGCAACAACATCTACCTGACCGCGGGCAACACCACCGTCATCTCCCTGACGGCCAACGGGGAGCTGAACTGGAAGCGGGCCTATTCGCAAGACGTGCACAAGACCATACTGTCGAGCGTCGCCATCTCCCAGAACAAGCTCTTCGTCGGGGGCGACATGATATACTGCCTCGACAGGGCCACGGGCCTGAAGGTCTGGTCCTACAACACAAAATCAAACGTCACCGCCTCCCCGGCCATAACCCTCGGCAAGGTCATCTTCGCCTCTGAGATCGGTGGCGTCTTTGCCTTCGCCAACATCACCTTGGTGGAGCCCAAGGCCGTCATCTCCAGCCCCAAGGCCGGAAGCAACCACAAGATCCAGGAGGCCATAACCTTCAACGGCTCCGCGTCAACGGACGACGGGGTCATCATCGCCTATCTTTGGGACTTCGGAGACGGCAACCTGGGCACGGGCGCGACCGTGGTCCACACCTTCGACAGCATCGGCAACTTCACCATCACGCTGACCGTGAAGGACAACGAGCTCAGTTCGCTCACCAACACCGCCAACGTGACCACCCGCATCCTCAACAATAACCACCCGACGCTCGGCTACGTCGCCATAACGCCCATAGTGGGCGACATATCGACGAGGTTCAACTTCACGGTCATCTACTCAGACCCGGACGACGACCCGCCGGCCTACGTCAAGGTCGCCGTGAGCGGCACCGACCACATGATGCAGAAGGTCTTCAAGGCCTCAACCGACTACGTCGGGGGCGTGAAGTACTATTGCAGCACGAGACTGCCGTCGGGGAACCACCATTACAGCTTCGTGGCCAACGACGGCATCCTCTTTGCCAGCAACGCATCGGGCCAGAGCATCAGCGGTACCGGCCCGAAGGTCTGGCAGGTCGGGGAGTTCACCAAGGGCGAGATCAAGGTCAACATCGAGTTCGTGGGCCAGGGCCGCGTGGTGATAGAGCCTCCCACGTTGCACTATGACCCGCCACTGGCGGCCGACAACAAGACCAGCCTCCTGGAAAAAGACATGGTCTACATCTCCACCGACCAGATCAGCGAGTGGCGCTGGCTTCGGCTGGAGATGAACATGACCGGGAAGAACGTCACGAAGGACGTGGTGGACTCGAGCATCTGCGTCTACTGGTTCAATGTCACATGGCAGAAGATGGACACGAAGCAGGTGCAGGGCAAGCCCATCTACTGGATAAACATCACCAGCGACAAGACACCGACCCTGGGGACCTTTGCCCTCTTCGGACTGCCGAAGCCAGTGGACAAGAAACCGCACGACCTGGCAGTGATCGCGCTGCCCTCGGACCGTGTCAACGTCAAGGCCAAGGTGACCCTCAAGATCACGGCCAAGGACGACGAGGGCGACCCGCTGTCCTTCAAGGTCGTCTGGGGCTTCAAGGGCTCGGGAAACGACACGGGCTGGCAGTCCGGGAACCAAATGGTCGGCTTCTCGGAGATCAACCAGAGCCATAACTTCGACAAGAAGGGGACCTACAAGGTCGAGGTCTCGGTGACCGACGCTCGGGGGAACGATACCCGCACCGTGAGGACGACCATCGATATCACCGTCCGCGAGGAGGGCTCCAGCGAGGCCCTGGTCGTGCTTGTGGTCATCATCCTGGTTGTGCTGGCCGTGGCCTTCGCCGTACCCATCAAGGGCGGAAGGGATGACGAGGACGAGGAGGAAGAGGAGACCATCCCTGAGGACGAGGAGGTCGGCAAGGGGAAGGGCAAAGGCAAGGGCAAGGGAAAGGCAGTGGTGGGCGCGGCGGAAGAGGAGTGAGGTCCTAGCGGGGCAGGCCGACAACCTGCCCATACCTTTTTTTCTTAAATATCATCACCGAGGTGGGG
>Ga0315288_10001528_pt1 | contig 29897 bp, 26 predicted proteins | sample YL17G11_20_MG_FD_203454 | JGI IMG/M metagenome (GOLD analysis project Ga0315288, IMG submission 203454) | Sediment microbial communities from Yellowstone Lake, YNP, Wyoming, USA - YL17G11_20 | ecosystem: Environmental > Aquatic > Freshwater > Lake > Sediment | place: USA: Wyoming | collected... | reverse complement strand
AAAGTTGCTCCAGTGCCTTGATGCACCTGTGCGATGTGATGTGATGGATACCGGCAACCCGTTTCGATCGAGTGACCTCGGAGTTATGAGCCCCGCGCGCTGCCTCTGCGCCATGCCGGTTTTGATGTATTGCTAAATTTTAATTACGCCTTAAATTTAGTTTGGCGAGTTTATTCTTGAAAGAAACTGAAAATGAATGATGTCAGCATCAGGATTTGAACCTGTTACCTGTCACCTCGGAGCTATAAGCTCACAAAGTGAAACGACGCATTTCTATTGCGCCATGCCGGCTAATTGACGAATGATGGAAGTGTTATTTCCATATATTAAGATGAGATAATTATTTAAGTTCTTTTTTTTAATATATATAATAAAAAAAAATGAAATAGTAATAGTAATAAATAAATATACAAATGGAATAGTGATATTTATTTTTATTTATATTAATAATAGTAATAATATTATTCTCTCTTCTCTCTTAAAAATGTTGTTGTAACAATCTTTTGTAAAAAACTCCTAAACATTTCAAAATGTATTTATGCATATTGTACAAGTTACAAGAAGGTGTAAGAGAGAAGAGAGAATAATATTATTAAATAATAATAAATAAAATTACCAAAGTTATAAAACATTCCAAAATAATACATTTTTATTATCGTGTGAATTTTTATTATGTTCTAAACATAATTCGAAAGCTTTTAGGTCATAATTTGGCATGGATGGGAAATCGACTTTCAGTTTGGATGCATATTCAAATGGCTTGGGATATACGAGGATGGTTACGTTTGGATAATTAGTATCCTTAAATTCTTTGCCAACTTGAACTCCGTATATTTTCAGGGTACGCCCCTTATACCCTTCTTTGCCTTGTATTTCGTTGTAAGCCTGAATAATTCCACTTATCAGAGTTCCTGAGCCAACCGCGCACCATATTTCATCGGGCAGTGTGCCATAAGTTGTATAAAATGTTTCGATAACGCGCTTTGCTCGAGATGCAATTATGTTTATACTTTCTGGTGAATGAGCTCCAAATGCTATTTTTTGGGCAAATCCTGGTTCTTTTGACATCACATATTCGCGTGAATGTTTTTCAACAACGCTTAAATATCCATACGGAACTTCGACTACATTTGCGCCATTTTGTATACATATTTCAGTATTCGGGTGTCGTATTTTTCGTTTTGCGCAAAAAATAGTTGCTTTTTTATCATTATTTTTACAGAATATAGAAAGTGCAATTTGAAATCCACCGTAACACGGAGATGCGTATACAAGTTCATTTACATCATCATGGTTAAGAAGTAATGAGTCAATTAATATCGATTTTGTGCCACCTGGTAATAAATCATCTCGTAGAATGTATATTCCAGCAGCTTGATTTTGATATTTTTCTATAGTTATACTCATACCTACTACACTTATTATACTTAGTAGTGTTATAGTTATATATAATTAAATTATTAATCATTCTTTTTTTTTTTTTGCTTTTGCTGGAGAAGGAGGAGGAGCACCAGGAGCAGCGGCAGCAGGAGCAGCAACAGCGGCAACAGCGGCAACAGCGGCAGCAGGAGCAGCAACAGCGGCAGCAGGAGCACCAGGAGCACGAGCACCATGAGCAGCAGCACCAGGAGCAGCAGAAGGTTCTTCTTCTTCATATTCAACAAAATAATCATAATAATTTTTCGCAACAGTAAAAGGGTCTAAATTACTTTCATCAGTTTTTGCGTCAATTATAAACTCGTTCAACTCTTCTTTATCATAATAATCACTTGGTTTGCCTTCTTTTTTCAATATATCTTTTAATTCTTTCATAACATCTTGTTTAAAATGCGGAGGAATTTTATTCATATTTGATTGATAAGGATTTTGTTGATAAGGATTTTGTTGGTAAGGATTTTGTTGATAAGGATTTTGTTGATAAGGATTAAACACAGTTGACCTTTCTAAATTTCTTGGAACCATATATTCATTCAGTCTACGTCGAAGAGCAACGTCTTGCAACGCATCATCTTGCAATAATAATTTTGAAAGAATTTTTTCTTGAATCAATGCAAAAAAGATGTCTAATCCTGTATTATAGTCTTCTTCGCATTCTGTATATAATTTAATAATAATTTTACGCGTTCTTTTAATTAGCGATTGAAGGTCTTTAAACGTTAGAGATGGTTTAATAATGACTCCAGATATTTCGCCACTGCTGTTATAAGTGTAGGTGAACATTTCGGAAAGTATTTCAAGTAACAATGAACGATTACTTTCGGATTTTTGAATCATTAATTTTATGTTCTTTATGTAGTCAGAAAATAATTTTTCTTTGGTCGGACTGCCTTTAACTCCAGTTAAATAAACTCCGCTGCGAACATCGACATTTAGATTACGAATTTCACGCTCTTCGCGGTCACGGTAACGGTAACTGTCGTCAACGTCATACCCATAATATTCATTCGCACCACCACGAGATTCACTTTTCGAGCTGCTGCTGCCGCTGCATTCAACATCTTTGCTGAATACCTTAAGAGGAATGTGTTCTATATTTATATCATTTGGGGCATCTTTCCCTGTAAATGCTTTATAAAGATATTTTACATCTTCCCTAGAATCGTCTCCACCATTCTTAAATAGTTTTAAAAGAGCTTTAATTCCAGGCAAGTCTACTAGTCGTAATGCAGTTCCTGATTCAGAAAGATTCGTTTTACAAATATTGGGTCTAATTGTAATGTCACCTTCGCTGTTTTCTATTAACTCACCGTTTATTAATAAATTCAACCTAGACGAACAAAAATCAAATAGACCTGAACCGGTATTTTTTTTATCAGAAGAAGAAGAAGATGCATCGATTTCAAAAGATGGGTTAATCGTGCTTACAATACAGGAAAATAAGTGTGCAAACAAAACATAAAATTTCGCAACTTCATTACATTTTTTTTTAATGTTGTGCATACCAGTTGTCATGCGTTTTCTTGATGTGGGTCTACTGCGGCTGGGGCTAGATGTTCGAGTGCGACTGCGAGCGCTTTCTCTTTCTCCTCCGGTCCGGATTGATTCTTGTGGTTGTGGTTGTTGTTGAATGCGCGGCGGCGACATGTTATCATCAGAAGCGGCAACAATTGGTTTATCGGGTATGCGAGAGCGGGAGTCATCCTCTTCAAATGTGTCCTCTTCAAATGTGTCCTCTTCAAATGTGTCAAAATCATTTTTATTTTTTTTCATTTCATATAATTTTTTTCTGAGCAATACAATGTCGACTGAGTCTGTATTTTTTTTAAATATTTCTGAAACTTTTTTCACCAACCTGTTGCAGTATTTTTCATTTCCAAGTTTTGTCATGTCTGTGAAATCAGAGTCAAAAATAAAATTCTTAGCAATATAGTCAATTTTTGTTCTTAACTCTAAATTTGATTTGGCATTTTGTGTAGTTAAAGCTGCGCCCATGATTTTTATATATAATATATGTTATGATTAAAATATAATTATGTAATTAAACCTCATAATTGTATTTTATTATTTATTATATTTTATTATTTATTATATTTTATTATTTATTAAGAATTATTAATTATAATAAAAATTGAATTAGACATAAGCCAATATTATCTATAGCAATCATAACCATCAACATTTATTATTAATGTCGACGTTATTAAGTTCAGTCAAGGGACCTGTAAGTCTCATTCCCGCGATTCCGTCTACATTGGGATTGTCGGGATTGTCGGGATTGTTGGGATTGGGCGACACCTTGAACCATAAAACAACTAAAAAAAACAGACATGATTCTAAATATAATAGTAAATATAAACAAGATTTGTGGAAGCAAATTGATTCTAGTTTTATTAATGAAGATTGTGATTCAGGTAAAGAGCATCCACAAACACAACAAACATCATCAGGAGCAGCACTGGAGTGTGTCTACAGAAGCAGCGGTCAGAGAGAACATTGCGATTCGTGTTCTTCGATTGTGTGTTTGACAGACGACGGATTTTTGACGTGCACGAATCAAAAATGTGGAATTGTCTACAAGGATGTGTTGGACCACGGCGCAGAATGGCGCTACTATGGTGCAGACGACAATCAATCAAGTGACCCAACTCGCTGCGGAATGCCGGTAAATCCGCTATTGGTTGAGTCATCGTATGGCTGCAAAGTTTTGTGTGACGGAGCAACCAGTTATGAAATGAGAAAATTCAGGAGGTATACGGAATGGCAATCGATGCCGTATCGAGAAAAATCGCAGTACGATGAATTTCAGTGCATCACAATAATTGCGCACAACGGCGGACTTCCAAAAATAATTGTAGACGAGGCGCTAAGGTATCACAAAAAGATTTCCGAGTTTAAAACATACAGAGGTCTTAACCGTGATGGAATTATTTTGGCATCCACATACATTGCGTGTAGAAAACACGGCTGTCCAAGGACCATAAAAGAGATTGCGACTATTTTTAATTTGGACAATACTAGCGCAACAAGGGGGTGCAAAAATGCAATTACAATCATAAATGAACTAGAACACGAGATGGCAAATGCAGACAAGACGAGTTTCAGTAAAACAAAACCGGAAGCATTTATAGAGAGATATTGCAGCCGTCTTAACATTAATAGCGAATTGACAAAATTGTGTCAGTTTGTTGCGACTCGAATTGAGAAGAATAACTTGATTCCGGAAAATACGCCACATTCCATTGCTGCAGGAATTATATATTTTGTTTCACAAACTTGCAATTTAAATGTTTCAAAAAAAGACGTGAATCGAATCACAGAAATAAGTGAAGTAACAATAAATAAATGCTATAAAAAACTGGAACAATTTACAAATATTCTTATTCCGAAAATAATATTAGAAAAATATGCATCGTCGGCATCGTCGGCATCGTCGGCATTGTAAGTAGATATAGGGGGAATTAATTAGTTTGAATTGTTTATAATGTATATATTCATACAATAATATATACATTACAATGAGCGATATAAATGATATAACAAAAATGAATCACGACGAACCCAGTTTAAGTTTAGAAGAAAATGAATTACTCGTTATTCCTAAATTGGTTTTTATTGTTCCATACAGAGACCGTAAAGAACATTTAACGTTTTTTTCGGTATATATGAAACATGTATTATCAGTCTATGACCCAAAAGAGTACATTGTACGTTTTGTTCACCAAAAAGATAGTCGCCCATTTAATCGTGGAGGAATGAAAAATATTGGATTTTTAGCAATAAAAAATGAGTATCCTGATGATTATCAAGACATTACATTTGTGTTTAATGACGTAGATACAGTGCCGCATGATAAAAATGTGATTCAATATGAAACTCGGCCTGGAATTGTGAAACATTTCTACGGAGTTCAATTTGCACTAGGAGGAATTTTTTCAATAAAAGGGGCAGATTTTGAAAAGACAAACGGGTTCCCGAATTTTTGGGCGTGGGGCGGCGAAGACAACTATATGCAGCATCGAGTGCTTCAATCCGGACTGAAAATTGACAGGCGAAATTTTTTTCCTTTGCAAAGTCCCCAAATTTTACAAATGGTCGAGGGGATTATGAGAACTATATCGCGTTCAGAAGCAGAGATGGTATTTTATAAAACTACGAATGATGGATTGAATACGATAAGGAATTTAAATTATGAATTAAACAATCAAAATGGTGATATTTTTTTCATTGATGTTGTTAATTTTGATACCGCTTACAGTCACACTTCAAATACTTATGAGGAGCAAAATATTCACGATGAGAAAAGAATTAAATTCAAATCAAAAGGCATCGCGTCGGCAGCACAAGATGAAAAACAGCGCGCTCAACATCAGCAACAGCTGCTTTTGGCAGCAGAGGAACAGAAAATGAGAGTACAGCAACAGCAACAGCATCAAATGCGATTACAACAGCAACAGCATCAAATGCGATTACAACAGCAGCAGCATCAAATGCGACAACAACAGCAGCAGCATCAAATGCGACAACAACAGCAACAGCAGCAGCAGCGACAACAACAGCAACAGCAGCAGCAGCAGCAAATGCGACAACAACAGCAGCAGCAGCAACAGCAGCAACAGCAGCAACAGCAGCAACAGCAGCAACAGCAGCAACAGCAGCAACAGCAGCAACAGCAGCAGCAACAGAAACCGCAACAACAGCAACAACAGCGAAATGGAGTTGTAAGGACAGTTAGACGTGTAAACGGAAGAAAACTATTTTAGGGGTACCCTTCAACATTTACGGACCCTACTTTTATTTGTAAGTTTGTAAGGAGGGATATTTCTTGTAAATCTTTTTTTCTTATTATTTTGTTTTGATTTATTTGTTTTCCTTGTTTTCCTTGTTTTCCTTGTTTTCCTTGTTTTCCTTGCTTTTCTTTTTGTTTTTAATTTGTTTTTTATTCCACCCATCAAATTTGGTAATAATGGTGGAATAAAATCGCCATAACGTTGTAATATATCAATAATTGTTTGATGTAACTGCATTGGCACTCTGGCTTTCCAGTCATTTTTAGTTGTCGCTCTATACATAGCAAAATCATAAAATGTCCGCGGATTTAATGTGTAATCATCAATCAAAAATAAATTTAATATAGCTTTTATACAATTTTTCGTTTCTTGATTAGGTACACTATAATCAGTAACTGCTGTATCAAATATTGAACGTGTTGAATTACGTTCGTCTGCCATTATGTAAGAGAATTGAACTGCTCTTGAAAAAAATTTTAATAGTGTTGTTATTGCAAAAAAATAAGATTTATTATATGCTATATGTCTATTTGTCAATAATTTAGTTAATTCTTTTATTGTGATTTGTATACATTCATGAAAAAGACTTGATAAATCTGTCAATGTAAATGTTAACTCTGAAAATGTGATAACTTGACTACTGCGTACTGTATCAAGTGTATAAGTTGTGGGAATATAATTTGGAAAAACTAATAGATTTTTTTGATGTGTTTGAAAATTAACATCTAAAACATCCACAACCTTTTGACCTGTATTTTTTTTTACTGAAATTGTGTCGGGAGAACCACGTGAACCAACTACGAGTAATGCATTTGGGCTTTGACGAAACAGTCTATGCTTACTATTGAGAATATCAACCCCACCAATATTTTGGAATACTCCAAAATTTTTAAAAAATAATAAAATAGTAGCAATAAATGTTTTTTTTAAAGACTCTGTTGCAGGAACCGGCAATAAAAGACGAATATCAACATCTGAACATGGTTTAAATAAACATACTCCGGGCACAAAAAGCCCAGGCTCATAATCAACTGGCACAGGGGGGTGATATTCATTTACTGTCTCGATACTTGCATCATTCAAAACTGCAGTTAATTGTGAAGCAGTTTTTCCAGTCACAAGTATACTAGCTCCATCTTGTAAATACTGTTGTAATATTCCAACTACAATAAAGGTTCTTGAAAATGTTTCATCAAAACTCATATATTTGGTTAAATTCTGTCCCCTTATTAACATGGCTTTACAAAAGCTATCTGGCAACTCTCTTATTACACTTGCAATTCTATTCATTTCGTCGTATTGGCATTTGAATAATGTTTGAAAATCGCCCATATTAATTTCTTCGGCGACAGAAAACTTATCATAATCTCGTTGTTTTTCCGCAGCTTTACTAGAAGCTTTGCCAGCAGCTTCTTCAGCAGCTTTTCCGTAAGCAGCTCTAGCAGCAGCTCTACCAGCAGCTTCTTTAGCAGCTTTTCCGTATAGTGAATGAACGCGTTTTTTTTCAGCTGCCTCCTTCGCTTGTAGAGCTTTTGCTTCAGCTGCCTCGTTCTCTTGTAGAGCTTTTGCTTCAGCTGCCTCGTTCGCTTGTTGTTGAGCACGAGCTTTTCTTTCAGCTGCCTCGTTCGCTTGTTGTTGAGCACGAGCTTTTCTTTCAGCTGAATCCTTCGCTTGTTGTTGTTGAACAAGAGCTTTTCTTTCAGCTGCCTCGTTCGCTTGTTGTTGAGCACGAGCTTTTCTTTCAGCCGAATCCTTCGCTTGTTGTAGAGCAAAAGCTTCTTTTTCAGCTGCATCCTTCGCTTGTTGTTGTTGAACAAGAGCTTTTCTTTCAGCACTAGTAGTAGGAACAGGAGCAGCAGCAGCAAGAGCCTTCGCTAAAACAGCAGCAGCAGTTGCAGCAGCTTCGGCAGCAGTTGCAGCGACTCGAGCATCAGTTGCAAATTTTTGAATATCGGTTGCAGCGGTTTGAGCAGCAGCTTTTTTAGCATCAATTTCAGCTTTTTTATCATTCTTTTTAGATTCTACATCTACATCTATTGAAAAACTTGAAGAATTTGAAATCTTTGTCAAAAAAATATTCTCAGCGGAAAGTAATTTCTCGCATATTTCATCAGTTGAAGCAACAGATGCTTCTACTTCTAGATAAACCGCTTCAGCAGAATCGGCTGCTTTATTAGCACGTACGGCAGCTTCTTCAGCCCGTTTGACGAATATACTACATTCTTTAACACTTTTTGAAAGACGCACATTCTCTAGATTTTCTTCAGCTTCACTGCAATAATCTTTAGCAGTTTCAAAAGCTTTTTTAGCAATGCCAGATTGTTTCGTTCGGAATCTTGTCTGAGAATCTAGTTTTTTATTAAGTTCTTCGACTTGAGCATTATGCAATGAAGTAATGGCGAGTAATGATTGTGATGGTACTAATTCATCCATAAGTTTATGCATTGGGTCAGGTTCAAATTCAAAAGTAGAAGAAACTCTTAACCTCGTAATACCAGAAGAAAAAGTATCATTAGGAGGTTGAGAACATGTGTTAACCATTATTGTTACATCTGGCAAATCTTTAAAAGCATTTGCCCTGTCAAATTGTAACAATGCTTTATGTTCAAAAGCACTTCTAGCAAATTGCATCAATTCAGACGACCGGTCCTGTCTCGGAGGAAGTGGCGGCATATAAACTCTAAATATCAACATTTGTTTAACGTTATCAAGTAGAAAATGAATTGTGTCTCGGGTAAAAATATTGCGTTTCTGTAAATAAAGAGCAGTGCAAGATAATGCATTTTTATAACTATGTACTTGTCGAATGCTCATAGATGTGGCAAATGATTCAAGGGCGTCATCACTGGCGGCGCATGCCGCAGTAGAGCCACTCGCGCTCTTACATTCAGCAACATCTCTAAAAATCAATAGTTTTAAAAGTTCGCTCCAATTTGATAGTAAATCAACAAACATCATCATCATTCTTAAATCAAAGGGTTGTTCTTGATCGTTAATTTTTTGTGTAAATAAAATAATAAATTGTTTAAAGGCTTCATCGTTTTCATTCAAACTACAATATAATAACATAGCCACAAGATTTGTAATGTTTTCCAATCCAGCTTGTATTTCAAAACGCTTTGTAAATAATCTGACCACAGGTTTAATTCCTTCCTTATTCAATATTCCTCTGGCTTTAACCTTTTCACTGGCAAATTTATCATTATCCATTTATAAAGTTGAAATTATGTTAGTATAATTAATACTGTATATATGTATGTATATACATATATATGAAAAAATAAAATCGTACTAAATATTATAAAATCTAAACAACCTAAAACAATGTGGAAAAATCAAAAATGTCGTCCGTTTTCGTTTTTTCTGCTAGCGCGTACTCGCTCACTCGTTTCTCAAAAAAGTTGGTTTTCCCTTCGATGCTTATCAGCTCCATGAAATCAAACGGATTGGAAGAATTATACACCTTGTCACACTGCAACTGTAAAAGCAAGCGGTCGGCAACAAATTCAATGTATTGAATCATCAACTTGGAATTCATCCCGATGAGACGACACGGCAGCGCTTCACAAATGAATTCGGTTTCAATCTCAACCGCTTCTTTAATGATTTCTTGCACGCGCGTTTTTGGAAGATGTTTCGTCATTTTATTGTAGAGCAGCACCGCGAATTCGGTGTGAAGCGCTTCGTCGCGCGAAATGAGTTCGTTGCTGAATGTGAGACCGGGCATCAAGCCGCGTTTTTTCATCCAATAAATAGAACAAAATGCACCTGAAAAAAAGATGCCTTCAACGCACGCAAATGCAATCAACCGAGTTTGAAACGAGCTGCGTTTATCGTGAATCCATTTTTTCGCCCAGTCGCTTTTCTTTTTAATGCACGGAAAATTGTCTATTGCATTAAATAGCCTCATTTTTTCTTCGGAATCTTTAATGTACGTGTCAATTAACAAACTGTAACATTCCGAGTGTATATTTTCCATCGCGATTTGGAATCCGTAAAAAGCGCGAGCTTCAGCGAGCTGAACGTCGCCCATAAATCGAACCGCCAAATTTTCTAGAACAATTCCGTCGCTGGCGGCAAAAAATGCGAGAATCATCGATATAAAATATCTTTCATCATCTTCCAGGGTTTGCCAATGAACGCCGTCTTTTGAAAGGTCTATTTCTTCAGCTCGCCAAAAACAATCCACTTGTTTTTTATACATTCGCCATATGTCATGGTCTTTCAGCGGAAACATTACGTAGCGACTATCGTCTTCGGTTAAAAGCGGGTCTAAAATTGTAGAACTCGGCGTTGATTTTTTTGACATTCCTAAAATATCTGAACTTTTAATTGTAAATATTAATATGAAAAGATTTTTATATATTCTTAATAAATAATTTATACGGAATATTCTTTATTAATGGCAAGATTTAATTACATTCTTATCATTAATCGTAAGGGGAAAAAATATATTTTTGAAAGTTTAATTACTTGTAGTAATAATCTTTGCTCCAATTTTCCGAGTGATTTTTTAGTAATTCATCATAATTCATTTTACGCAGCTCGCCTATGAATGCCAGTTCATCCGCGCTCACCATTTTTGTTGATGGTAGTTGACCGCTGTATCCATATTGTGTTTTATACTTGTACAGAAAATTACCTAGTTCTCTGTATTTTTCACCAAAACGCGTAAGATTCAGTTTTAATTCAAGAGGTATGCATTCTTCTAGTTTAACTTGTGTGCTGTTACCCAAAATGTCTGTAAATGTTACAGCGCTCATAAATACTTGCTATTCTATTCTATATATTCTATAATAATGTAATAATATTAAAATGATTTTATATCATATTTTCTGTATATTTTTGATTCATTTATTTTTTGGGTAAAAAAATAAATATCATGTATAATTATAATTATAAAAAATGAAATCGAACCCGCCAGCCAATCAGACTAAATTTAATTTAACAAGACATAAACAACGACTACACCAAAGACCGCAGGTGGTGTCGTCACCACCACCCACGGTTACTATTCCTTCTTTTTTTGGATGGGATAGTAATTTAGGGGGGGTATATGAACACGCATCCACGATAAAATATACTCATGAATTAAATGAGGCATTAGATGCGGATGTGGATTTAAGGACCACCGTAAATTTTCCTGATGTATATGATCAAGGAGAATTGGGAAGTTGCACTGCAAATGCACTTGCATTTTGTTACCAATTTGATATGTTAAAACAAGGACTCTCATTTGGACCAGGCAAATCACCTATTCCATCAAGACTTTATATATATTATTATGAAAGGGCAATTGAAGGTCAGATTGATTCTGAAGGAGTTAAAAAACTATATGATGGTATTAAAGCTCTTGAAAACAAAAAAATAGGCGTGTGTTCAGAAACAGATTGGCCTTATTATGATAAATACAACATAGATAGAAAATATAATACAAAATATAAAGAAGAGCCCGATGAAAATGCCCGTACAAATGCAAGAAATCATAGAGCATTACTTGATACTGATGATAACCCAGATAACACAATAACACCTTTACATAATACAGTAAACAATTTAAAAATTAATCTTAGAAAAGGATTTCCTATTGCATTTGGTTTTAAGGTATATCAAAGTTTTTTAAATGCTCAAATTACTGCAAATAATCCTACTATGCCTATTCCTTCACAAGACGACACATATTTAGCAGGGCACGCTGTTGTTTTAGTTGGTTTCAAAGATAAAGAACAAGTGTTTGTTGTGAGAAATAGTTGGGGAAGTGGCTGGGGCGATAATGGATATTTTTATATGCCCTATAAAATTATTGATGATTATGCTAGTGATTTTTGGTCAATTCTCAAAGTTAGTTGAAATTTAAAAAAGAATTTGCTTCTTTTATATTTAATATTTTTAAAGTATAAATATAAATAAACTATAACAAATAAATAAAATAATTATTATGAATTTTCAGAAGAGTATTTTGATTTTAAAACCGGAGATTGAATCAAATGCGAATGCGAGTGAACATGATTCAGAATCAGACGCAGTTGAATTATTCAAGAGAGATGCGCGGATGCACATTTGTAAATGCAAACATCACGAAAATCGAAATAATATTTTAAGAAATAGGTTAATTATAAGAAAACAGTCACAATCAAATCCGTATTTAGATGACATTGTAAGAAAATATGATGATTATTATGAAGAGTTTAAAACTAAAATAACAATGCAAATCAAGGCTTTAGAAAGACTATTAAAATATTTAAAAGATTTAGAAGAATCCAAGTTAAATTTTAAAACTGGTGATAGTCATTATCATAATCATAATCATTACCATTACGATGATGCAGGCGCTCGTGATGATGCAAATGATGATGATAGTGCTAGTGTTGACCATCAGCATGAAGAACCTTCAAGTAGTAATAGGAAATCGGTTAAAAATAATGCGCCGATTATAGCTGGAATAAAAAAAGACCAAAAATTAATTTTCAAAGAAATACGAAATCTGAAAAATATTTTGCAAATGAAAGGAAGTAATCGGGAAGCAAAATATAAAGAGCTTTCAAAATATATTGATAAAATTGACGGCGAAACGAATCAAACGGATAGTAATTTATTCAAAATTAAGAGAGAACAGGAACAAATTTTACAAACATTAGGCGAAATAACAAAAGATGTAAAACAAAGCGATAAACTTTAGTATAAATATAATACGCGTTGTTGTTGATAAAATAGATTTTTTTAAATATAAAATATTATGTTATTATATATTTAAAATAAAATGCCACCAAAAACAAAACGAATAAAACGAAAAAATGCTATTGGAATAAGAGAGCTAGAGGCATTGGGAGTTCCTTTGCCTGCTTCTTCTCCTGACCCCGTTGATGTTGATATAAACGTTGAAGTTCCTCCTCCTGCTGCCGCTGACCCGAATATTTCCGACTCAATGGTTCTGGTTACGCCTGAAGAGCAACAGCAGCAACAGCAGCCTTGGAATTCTCCGATGGGAATGGTAGAAGAACCTTCTCAGCTTTCTCCAATTGCGGCAGCAGATGAGTCTATGAATCAAACTGACCCGAATTATGAAATACAAGGGTCGCCTAGATTTGACATGATGGATAGTAGTGACTCGTCAATGGGTTCATCACCGACTCCACTAATGAGAAAAATGTTGGGTATGAAAAAAAAGTCGCCCAGAAAGTCGCCGAGAAGACGTAATTCGCCGCCTCGTCGAAAGTCATCTCCGAGACGCAACTCGCCACGCGCCCAAACATTTCGACGAAAAAGTAAACTCTCGATTGATAAACCGGAATATTTGAAAGCAAGTCCGTCTGTTGCTCAGATAAGAGACAAGCTGATGAGTTTGGCGCAAGTTGCATCAAAAACGCGGGAAAATTCAGGTAAAATCAACGAGTTCACTGAAAAAATCCGGAGAATGCTGGATGAACTGAATCCTTATTTCTTATTTATTCAACAGTACATTGCGGGTCGCGGAGAAATACAGCGCGAATTGGATGCGGCAATTGTCAATAGAAGTAAAATGATGGAAGAACGTGAGCGTTTAGTTGGTGATTTAGCAGATAAATCTCAAATTAATGCAAACAGTAAAATTCAGGAAGTTGCTGAAGGACAAATTGGTATTTTGAATGACCAAATTGGCGAATTGAATAAAAGAATTGAAGAACTCACAGCACAGTTGGAAGCGGCAACAAGGGTAAATCAAATGTACGAAAATATTCTGAGAGACATTCCTGCCGATATTGATAAAATGCGCGGATTTATAGATGCTGAAGACGCAACTCTGTCTGAAAATATTACAGCTCTTGACCAGGTGCTCTCAAATTTTAGTAATCAGCTTAAGCAGCGCCTACAAGACACGCTTCCTCAAGACCAACATGCAGCATTCAATGCTTCAAGAGGCGGTGGTTCGAGACAATCCAGGAAATCCAGGAAACAGAGGAAGATGACGAGGAAATCCAGGAGGAAATCCAGGAAATCCAGGAAACAGAGGAAGATGACGAGGAAATCCAGAAAGTAAGTTATCTACACTACACTTAGACACGTACACTACAATATAATAATTATTTATTTATAAATTTTTGTATCATAATATATAAATAAATAAATAAGATGCGACATTCTTTACGAAATAAAAAAACGAGTCGGTTATCTAAAGTCAATAGAACAGTTCATAATAGTAAAAAAAGAACATGTGTTACCGTGTTTGGTAACAAACTTGGACATTTAGAATATGTTCCGGCATATTCAAACTGTAATAATTCATTTAAATCGGACCTGAATAATTTTATAAGCTATAAAAATAAAAATGTATTTTCTGGAATGCAGTGGCAGTGTGTTGAATACGCTAGAAGGTACCTAATTACTAAACTTGGTGTTACGTTTAGTTCAGTAAATGGCGCCGAAGATGTGTTTGCGTTGAAAACAGTTGAATCAATTCAAAATGGTAAAAAATATAAATTTAAAACATATAAAAATAATTTGAGTTGTAAAAGAAAAGATAATATACCCCAAGTAGATGATGTTATTATTTGGGCAAGAAACAAAAAGGACACACCATATGGTCATATTGCTGTTATTTTGAAAATAGAAGGAGACCAAATTTATATTGGGGAACAAAATTGGTCGAATGATGTCTGGACAAGTTCGCCACTACATTCATATTCAAGAATATTAACGTTGAAAACATATAACAACAAGTGTTCAATTATTGATGGGAATTATACAATTTTAGGTTGGAAACGAGCAATGGTCGAGAATGTTGAAGAGTAATTCCAATTTCTCTCATTAAAAAACCGTAAGGTTGTAATAATGCAGCCATGCGTTTCTTTTTTAAGTCGCAATAACGTTTCCACTTACGCTGAATTATGCGCAACCAAAATGTTTTGTAAATTGCCACATGTTCTCCTCCTTCGAGTTCAACACACTCTATAATTTCTAAAGATAGATAATCTTTTTTTATCAGGATTTCACTGTAGTTTCTAATGACTGGATGATTTGAATAATGAGAATACATAAAAAAATTGAAATAACGATTTTTTGTCTTCTCTCTCATTGAGCAAATATAATTTGAAATTTCGACAAATTCTGCATCATTATGAAAAACATCATTATGCAATGTCATGAATATTAAATAGTGTGAATCGATGTTTTTTGAACTAGAATCATCTTTTCCGTGAATTTTTGAATTAAAAATTTCACAATATGCCAAATTGTATTTTGAATGGTAGTTTGTATGTTCCATTAAATGTTTTTATATTAATTAATGTTTTTAGAAAAATATAATATATATTTGGAGGTGTGTGTAAATTGTTTACACATATATTATTTTCTTGCGTTAATTATATATACTATATTATAGACATCTATTTATAAAATGGTGAATGTTCACATGAAACTTCCGAAAGTGGTTGAATCCATGTTGCAAGATAAAAATGTATTGTACATTGTTGCATTTTTAGCAGTTATTAATTTTTTTGGTTACATTGTATTGAGAGATAGCTATGCCCTATTGATATTTTTATCGATAGGGTTCATATCAACATACTTTAGTAAAAATATGACGATTGTGTTAATTACAACTTTAATATTAACGAATTTCATAACCGTGGTTTCGAGAAACCTTGTAGGTGGAAAAGAAGGATTTGATGCAGCTACCCCTGATTCAACTGCTGCCGAACCGGACACGGAGGCAAAACCGGCAGCAGCAACAAAACCGGCAGCAGCAACAAAACCGGCAGCAGCAACAAAACCGGCAGCAGCAGCAAAGCCAGCAGCAGCAGCAGAAGCAAAACCAGTGGCTGCCGCACCCTCAGGTGTAATGGGTGCCAGTTTAGGAAGCAAGGCGTTGAAAAAAATAACGACGTCTGCTTCTTCTACCAAGAATCCTTTGACCAATGATAAACTTGATGTTGAAGCAATGACTGAGCTCAGCCCGGCAAGCATTAACGATGAAGACGACCTTCCCGTAAATAATCGCGTTGATTATGCCAAAACACTGGAGAAGGCATATGATAACTTAGAAAATATTGTCGGACAAGACGGCGTGAGAGGTCTCACATCTCAAACAAACACGTTGATGGACCAACAGCAAAAATTGATGGAAAATATGAAAAGTATGGAACCGCTTTTGAAAACGGCGCAGTCATTTTTAGACAAATTCGAATCGAGTTCAATGGGAAAGTTATTTGAAAAGATACCGGGAATGTCATCAATGTTTGGCGGCGGCGGTGAACCAAAAGCAATTGCTCAATAAATAAATGATTAATTGAACGGGTGCGCACCCCTATATAATAATTTTATATACACATATTATATTATTAATTATTATTTTATTAAAAATGTCAGATATTCAAAATAAAATAGACAATGTAAATTCTTTATTTAATAACATGATTAGCAACTATGAAACAAACTATGTAAATTATAACAAGAATTTAACATTGTCAATGCCGACAGTAATGCCGACACCAACAGGAAAAAGTGTTACTGGTTCAAGCGTAAAAGACATGAACGAAGAACCGTTGCAGAATTATAGAGTTGCTATACATAATTTACTAGAAAATACTAGGTCTCAAATTGCTTCGAATTCAGGGACAATTTCAAAAATCAATGCCAACATTACACCAATTCGAACACAATATTTAAGTGTATTAGAATTAGGCGATAATTTTGATAGTACACAATCGGCGGCAGCTGCATCGTTGGGCGATTATAATGAACTATACAAAACCACTTTTTTTAGCATCTTGATGTATTTAGTCGGGTCTGCATCCATATTGTATTTAATGTTTAAACCCAAACTACAGAGTGTGTGAATTTATTTATGAAAAATATGAAAAATGAATATAATAATTAAATATTTATTTATACATTTAATTATTTTTAATTACAAGATTTTCTGCGCATATGTTATAAATTAGTTAATAATAATATATAACATTAATATACACACACTATACAGATGTTTTTTGATAATATAATTGGAACAAGTGACGAAGGTACTGATTATAGTAGTAACAATGACAATGACAAATATAGTTTAAAAAATGTCAGTTTGAGACAGGGGCGTGCGTTTTTAAAAGATGAAACAAAGTTGAATCGCACGACGAATACTTATTTAGCACAAAATACTGGGAACAGTCGAATTGTTGGAATGAATATCGAAGGATTTGACAACGGGACCCAAGAAGAGCCCGAAGCAGCATCAGCATCAGCGGCTGCATCTTCTACACCTGAAACCGTTTTGTCAAAAGATACGACGGCGACTACACCTCTAGACAAACTGGACGACGCATTCGATTCTACAATGGCTGCATATTCGAGCGCTCTATCTGAATTTAACAAGGAACTTTTGAAAAGCCAGAATTATTTTGTTGTTCCAGTAAAGTCGCTTGCGCCAATTAATAGTTGTTTTAATTGCGATGCGTCTTTGAGCGGAACTGATTGTGCTGCGATGGGCGTTTCAAATTCAAACGGCGACATTCGAACCGCCTTGCCAGATTCCACATCTCCGACTTCAAGCTTGCTTCCATGTATTCAAACGGCGGCCAGGATAGAAGTTCCAGGATGGAGTGCAGACCCGAATGACAGCGGTTTTTGCATTGCACCGCTTGGACAAAAATGTTGCAACAGTTCCATGTATAACGGACAACCCGTTTGTAGTGCAGGGTTTGGTGCAGATAATTACGGTGAAAGCGCGATGAATGGTTGGATTGCTGCATGCATAACGCCTCCATCTCCAGAAGAAATAAATCAAAAAATCAAGATTGCAAATGAGTATTGTCAAGGCAATGGAATAGGGCTGAACTACTGGAGCCAAAATGCAAATAATTTGGTGCTTGTTACAACGCAAGAACCTGCGAATGACGCCGGCGTTCCATATAATAATGTTCGTCCATTTGCAAAAATGAACGGTATTCCCGTTTGGATGTGTGATTTAGGTGACCCTTCTGGTATTAACACATTTACAAGTTTGCAAGATGCGAATAAAGCAAAAAGCAAGCTAGTATTTTCTCCGACGGTTGAAAAGACACTGACTTCTGCGCGCCAAAACATGTTGAATGCTGCAACTGCATTGATAAAGGCGGCATCATCGCAACAATCAACTACCGCGGCGGAAAGAAAAGCCGTGGAACAAAAAATAAGCTCAATCCGGTCTAAAATATCTAAACTTGATTCGCATAAACAATCGCTGGATAAGACTGCAGGTACAGATTCATCTTCTTCAGTTAAAGTTAAAGAATCATTTACTTCTTTATATGGTCAAGAAGAAGACACGCGAATTCAGTTTAAATCAAGTTATGCATACTATACAGTATGGTTTGTCATTGCCATTCTTTTAATGATTGTTATGTTTAGCAATATATTTTACACAAAAGGCGGAGGCGGAGAAGGCGGAGAAGGCGGAGAAGGTGGAGAAGGAGAATCATCATCATCATTCACATCGTCAATTACATTAATAATTGGGACATTAATGATGATAGTATTTATATATTTTATAATTCAATACATTATGTCTTATTTTAAAGTATCAAGACCTGAATTGCCGTTTGGCGATTTTAATCCATTGCTTTAGTAAATAAATAAATATATATATACTTTATTTTTTATGTATGTATATATTAATATTGTTTACAAACCAACGAACTAATATCAAATAAATAAATGACTAGTTTCTTACACTCAATGGAAAAATCAGTGGAGAGTCGAGGTGCCAGTCTTCTCGACAAGATGAAGGAGTCAATTAGTAAGGTTGTGCCAAGTTCGCCAAAAAAAACAGCTGCATCTGTTACAGATCCAACGGTTCCGACCGTGGTAACAACAGTAACCCATTCAACCGATTCGACCGGTGCAACCGATTCGACCGGTGCAACCGATTCAACCGATGCATTGATAGAACAAATTTCTAATTTACAAAAATTAGAAAATGACAAGTATATTGCTTTAGATGTTTTATTGAAATCGAATCCATCGCCTGATAATGTTGCTCAACAAAAAACACTTATAAATGATATATCAGGTATTGCAACGATTCGGTCAAAATTATTCGATACTCTGTTGAATAATGCCAGTAATCATTTAAAAGTAAATGAACAAATGAATTCTAATTTAGAAAACAAAAAGACGATTGTAACGCTTAAAGAAAATGCTTTAGCTGAAAGACGTGCTGCTTTAGATTTGGAACAAAAAGATATTAATAATACGCAAAGAATGGTGGGTATCAACACATATTTTCACAAGCAATATGAAGCTCGTGTTAAAATAATGAAATATATTGTTCTTATTTGTTTTATAATTATATTTTTCATCGTATTGATGCACCTTGGCTGGTTGCCTCAAGAACTTGTAACTGTAATAGTTGTAATTACATTAGTAATCGGATTGCTTTATGTTGGTTCTTTGATTAATGACATGTACCAAAGAAATGACATAAACTTTGATGAATATAATTATTCAGTTGATTCTAAATTGGGCTCTAAAATTTCACAGTCTAAAACCTCTGATAAGGCATCGACAGACCGGTCTTCTTGCTTGTATAAATCTGTTGCAGCGGAAGCTGCGTCCATTGAAGAGTCAATTTCAAGCAAGGCGACGTCACTAGAAAGTGAATTGACAGGCGGCACGCCGGACCCGTCTCAGTCGTCCTCGTCTTTGCATTCAGCAAGCACAAGCGCGGGTGGTGCAGATGATGGGACGACTCTTCCATCCGTTAAAACAAAACTGTCTGAGAGTTTTTTACCGCTAATGTCAAGAATGGATAGAAGACAATTTAATTCAAATGATGCACGACAACCCGCGGCATATTATTCCGAAAACAACTATGGAAAAATATAAAGAAAGGTTGTATCAAAAAATATAAGGAAAAAATTATATTACTATATCATTTATAATATATTATTTATATTAATATATATTATACAAATGTCAACACATAAAAGAGAAAAATTAATACTTAATGCAATACCTCGAAGAGACGGATATTATATGCCATCGGAATTTGAACCCCAGCGCGCAACATGGTTGGGATGGCCAAGTAATCCTGGAACATTTCGTATTGGTCCAGCGCAACTTGCAATTGCAACTGTTGCGCGCATAATTAGTCAATATCAGACTGTTCAAATTGTGGCGCCACATTCGACCTGGTTGAAAGCAACTGAATATTTTAAAAATGACGAAAATATCTTTGTATGCGAGGTTGAAAGTAATGATGGTTGGTTGCGCGACATTGCTCCAACATTTTTAATAAAAAAAAATAAAAATAAGGGGCGAGATTTAAGAGCATTGGGATGGAAATTCAATGGATGGGGGAAACCTAAAGAGATTAAACATGAATTAGACGCCCTTGTTGCGCTAAAAATAAGTAATTTTTTATCCACACAATTTTATAAAAATTTTGATTTTGCGTGTGAAGGTGGTTCTTACAGTGTTGACGGGCAAGGTACATTAATAACCACAGAACAGTGTTTACTCAATAAGAATAGAAATCAAGGTCTTAGCAAACGCCAAATTCAAGATGTATTATGTAAGTATCTTAATGTGACAAAGGTGATTTGGTTGCCACTTGGCGTGTATATGGATTACGACACAGACGGACATGTAGATAATTTATGTGTGTTTGCCGATGTTGCCAAAGTTTTATTATCGTGGCCAAAGAATTGTGGGACTGATGAATGTGAAGACAAAGAACAAGAAATTGTATCTCTCGCGGCTATGAAAGTGTTTGAGTCATCAACGGATGCAAAGGGGCGACCATTTTCAGTTGTAAAAGTCCCACATCCACCTCCGCTTATTTATACCCAAAAAGAAATTGATACGCTACCTACGGTTAAAGGTTCATATCAAAGAAAGGCGGGAGTAAGAATGGCGGGCTCGCATGTGAATCTTATAATCACAAATGATGTGGTTGTTGTCCCAATATTTCACTGTGAAAGCGACGAAGAAGCTCTAAAAATTATATCACATGCGTTTCCTAGTAAAAAAGTTGTTGGCGTTTATGCGAGGGAAATTTTGATGGGCGGAGGCAACATACATTGTATGTCTCAACAAGAACCGTTATCCGATACGAAAAATGGTTATTTTAAAAAATCGAATAAACGAACTTTGAAAAATAAAAATAAATAGATTTACTTCGTTTACTTTTACACAATAATAAATAAACGAAGTAAAGGTGGAAATTATAATAATATAATAATATATTACTATATTATTACTGTATATACTACTGACTGTATATTAAAATTTAATGTCACAAATGTCTCCAACGGAATATAATATTAAGGAAGACCCGAATCATCGCATTTTCAAGATTGCAGCCACACAAATGGCGTGTTCTAGTTCAATAGAAGCGAATATTAAAAAGGCGGTTAAACTGGTTCGAGATGCTGCCAAGAGTGGTGCCAAAGTTATTTTATTACAAGAATTATTTGAGAACATTTATTTTTGTTACGAACAACATGGTAAATACTTTGCGACGGCACACAGTGTTATAGATGAAGATAAAAATGACGCTGATGGAACTGTTGTAATTAAACCGGATTCTTTTATACGCACATTTCAAAATCTGGCCAAAGAACTCAAGGTTGTTTTGCCTATATCCTTTTTTGAAAAATGTAGGAAATCATATTTTAATTCACTAATAATGATAGATTCAGACGGGTCTTGTCTTGGCATTTATAGAAAAACACACATACCTGATGGGTTTGGTTATCAAGAAAAATACTATTTCCAACCAGGCGACACGGGGTTTAGAGTGTGGGATTGTCATGTCGATAATTTTACAGTTAAAATTGGGGTTGCTATTTGCTGGGACCAATGGTTTCCTGAAACTGCTAGATGTTTGGCACTTCAAGGCGCCGAAATTCTCATGTTTCCGACCGCCATTGGTTCAGAACCACAAGACCCAGAATTAGATTCCCGGTTACATTGGCAGCGCGTAATGCAAGGACACGCGGCAGCAAATTTAGTTCCAGTAGTTGCGTCGAATCGCGTCGGCAAAGAAGCCACAAACACATTTTATGGAAGCTGTTTCATAACAGACGAGACGGGTGCCATTGTTGTAGAAGCGAATCAAACATCTGAAACTTTTATTACGCACAGCGTTAACATTGACAAGGTTAGATTCAATCGCGCATGCTGGGGGCTTTTCAGAGATAGAAGGCCGAGTATGTATGGTGTTATAACAACAACTGATGGATTTTATCCAAAAGATGTTGTCAAGGCCAAATGCAATTATGTTGTATCCGTATCCAATAAAAAAACAAAAAAGAATAAAAAGAAGAATAGACGGAAATAAGAACATGTTTGAATTTATTTAACTAACAATCAATATTTATCAAATGTAAAATTTTCGTCACCTGTAATTTGTTGCAAAGCATGCCTTGTGTACGCGCGTGTTAGCGCACCCGTTTCATAATAATTATAAAAGCAATCTTGCAACTTTAAATCAGGAATACTCACATATCCTTTTTGTAGCACGTTGGTAAATTTAGAAAGTATGCATTGGTATTCACATTCTGGTAAAATATTTCCAATAAAATGGCCTTTGAATCGTGGATTTGAAACAATATGCGAACCGGCATATTCAATCAAGTATTGTTTTCCGACACAAAGGTCTCGCGCATCAACTTTTTCAAGTGGAATCATTGTATCGTCGAACGAATTACACCTTTTTGATAGAGAAATAGTAATTCAATTTTATAATAAATTAATATCGAATAACCAAATAACTAAATAATAAAATAATATTTAGTTATTATAGTATTTAATTCGCAATTATTCAATAAATAACTGTATAATAATATGACAGATAATGCCACCATTCTTCAAAGTATTCAAGCAATAAATGATACTATAACAAAAGCGAATAACTATTGTGGCCAGGATTGCATGATAAAGAGACAAAACAGTGAATTAAAAAACGCATATCTGGCTGCAGAGAGAAATTTGAAAACTGCCCCAGAAAAATTTGCTCAAGTTCAACACGATTATTTGTTGAATAAAGATGGTATGCCAGCATATGCCAATACGTTGACAACGCGATATAGCAAAAATGCAGATTTGGAAATTAAAAAACTTAAGAATGAACACGATATGATAATGAAAGAAGTTTTAGGAAATATAAATATTGAGAATCGTCAACAAGTTCAGATTGCCAATTCAACAAGTTATAATGACATGTTGGTGTCGACGAAAGACCGTGTTCTTGGTGAAGTGGCGGCTGAAGAACAGAATGCCGCCGTTAGCAATCGAAAAGTATATTATATGGAAGATGAAATACAGTCACTATCTTGGTGGTATTACTTGGTAAGAAACTTATACTGGGTATGCATGATTGTGTGGCTGCTTGTGTATGTACTATACTATCGCCAATTCAACACTCGTTCCATAATTATATTTGTATTGATATTTGCGTATCCGTTTTTCATGGTGTGGCTGTTTGTTCAGGCGCATTCATTATATAAATACATATTGAGTTTTATTCCGAAAGACATTTATTTGAATTTTTAAACAAACACTTTTTTATTTTTATTTTAAAAATTGATTTTGCAAATGTCAAATGTTTCCATTGCAACTTCCAACATGCCTTACTACTCAGAACGCACTAAATATCGCAAGATTTTCAACAACACCTATTGGGGCAACTTCAAGGATGATAACAATGATTTGAAGCAGGAAGTCATTGACAACCGAAATGCTTTTGTGGAAGAGTTCGAAGTTTGCTCACGGTATAATATGCCGAACTACATGTGGGACCGACACGTACAGCGTGTCACTAAAGAACACAATTTGATTGACCATGTGGAAATCTACAAAACAAAAAATAAAAAATGCGTCATCGTGAATAGTCCGTATCATGTTGGTCCTGAAAATGAAACCCGACTGATTGAAATGGGTTACATGAAATACAACAAAATGTATGGTGGGGATTCGACTACTTTTGTGTTTGTCTGCGACATTGGAATTCGGCTTTACGCAAAAACAAAATAATGTTCGATTTAAAATAATGTATTATATTATATGAAAAAAATAGGCAAACGTTCTGTATTATCGAGACTCAAAAGTCAATGGCAAGTTGTGCCCGTATTTTTATCAGGAATTGTACTGATTATGCTATTGATAAATGATTTACAAAATGACCTACAAACACCAACACCCCCTACAAATTCAGTTTTATATATTGAATATTTACTTTCTTTTATAGCAAGTTTTATATTGTTTTTTTGGTTGTTGTATCCAATCATAAAAGACGTGCAATATTTTCTTAATCCTGGAAAGAATGTCACCATTCACATAACGGGATATTTATTTTATTTTATTTATACTCTTGTGTTACTATTATCAAGTCCGTTTGCACTTTTGAGCATTCGGTTCTTTTTACAAGATGAAAAATATATAAAAATTATTTCAATATTGACAATTGTGTCGACATTGTTTAGTCTGTATTATACGTTTTCACTGATATAATTATTGTGAATCGTTTATTGCGTGCACACTCTGTAATAAAGCGAACTTATTGCTGATTTACTTGGTCTGTCGATACTGCACACTTCGCCCGGTCTCATTCCAATTGCCAATGCGACGGGGTCATACCTTGAAATATCTGGAAGCTGCGTCTTTTCCATGACATTGTATTTCTTCATTATTTCACCAACTTCGTCGTCGCTTAAAATGGTGTGACTGGGAACGTACTGGTGGTTCAATATATTGAACTGCAAGCGGTCGAGCGAGAGCAGTACGATAAAACGTCCCTGTAAAAATAATTGGTTAACAATTTGGTTCATGGTTTTTATTTCTTGTTTTGTGATAATAATCAGTGTGTCTTTTTCCGTGAGAACGGTGTCATTCGCATTGGCAGACACTCCCGTTCCGCCAATCTCTCCTCCAACTCCTAAAACATACAAGTCTTCGATTAAGTCGTTAATGTGACTGACGCTCAATGTTTTCTCTAAATGAAATTTAACATATGTTTTTTTATTTTCAACATCTTTATCTTTTTTGCCTTTTTCTTTTTCACTATTTGACTTAGACCCCTTTGATTTATGGTCTCCTTTCATTTCAACCAACATGTCGAGTTGTTTGTGAGTATACATGGCATTAACTTCATTCACGCCAAAATTTGCGTATCCTTCCACATCATACCCTCTTGATGACAGCAGCTCCAATAATGTTTTTCTTGCAGTATAAAGACGGGAAATAGTTTTGCTTGCATTTGATGCCATCGTTTACTAATGTTATATTTTGTGTGCGTGGTCTCTGATTTAATATAAATATATATTATTGTAATTTTAATTCAATTTTTTATTTATTTATTTAAATGTAATGGTTTAAAATAAATAATAAGTAAAATATAAAAAAATATTTCAATTATAGTTTTTTTAATGATTAATATCTTATTGAATATCAACATGAGTTAAAAAATGCCGCCTGCAACACATTTTTGTGAATCCAATGTCATCAAGCACTTGTCCCTCGGGTGTTTTTTTTATATTATGCCTTGTTAAATAAAGAACCTTGTCAATTGACACATCGTCACCGCCAGGCTGTTCTTCAAGTTTCTTCTCTCTAACTTTGTTGAGGTAATACCTATACTTGTCGGCAATTACTTTTCCGCACGTTACACATTTTACAGGGATTATCATTTATATAAACGGTTGACTGAACTATTGATATAAATCTATATATATATTTATATCAATTTTTATTTTAATCAAATGTTGAAATTCAAAAATAATAAATAAAAATGAAGAAATAATTTAATTGAATTATAATATTTATTCTACACACTTGCTTCCTGTTCCTGCATTTACCTTGTAGTAGTAACAATCAATGTCTATTTTTTCACCGGCATCATCATAATTAAAAGTAATGCCACTTTTATCTCCGGCGTGACATTTTCCGTCGGGATTGTCACTTGTAACTGCCCACCCGCAACAGTCTGTATTTAAACACGACGATTTCCCAAAAGCGCCACATTCACTATCGAGTTCGGTCATTGGGCTATTTTTTGATGCGTGCATTTTACAGAACTCGGATTTTAATTTAGTTTCGAGGTCAACAGGTAGGGGTGTTATTAAATCATTTGTTAAATCCGCATTGTCATCATTTTTGCTACTGTTGTTATCAACCATACCTTCAATAATAACTGTTTTAGACCTTCCCATCGGTTGAGAACTCAAGTTAATTTCGGTCATTTTCATGTAAACCAGTATCCCAAATATAACAAGCATAACTCCAAAAATGTATGCAAAATTATCATAAACGAATGTAAATATCAACACGATGAATGATAGTAAATATGTAAATATGTTGTCATAAACTTCCGGCTGTTCTTGTTCCATTTTATAATAATTATTTGACACTTATATATAATTATATAACATTATTAAACAATTGCAATTATTTATTTTTTTGATTTTGATGATTTTGATTTTGTCCTCCTTCTTTTCATTCTTGTTCCATTCGCACTTGATTTATTCAAAGTCGGAAATTTGTAGCTCACAAAACATATCGCCGTAAATACCGACCCGTGCTTTTTTGTCACTTTTAAATTTTCATACTCAAAAATTGCACCTGGATGAATTTTATAACCATTGTCTGTTACATTATCCTTATACATTTCAAGATTACCGCCTCCTTTTAATTTCCCGTACCCTCTTCTCTCAATGATGCCGGTAACAGATTCGGCTAAAGAAGCTTCGGCATCTTCTTTTGTTCCTGAACCTGAGTATTCTACAGCAAAACCACCTAAATATTTCCCTTTGGGGTCAATTACGGATGTCGTCATAACGGCAGCGCTTATTTTTGAACCTTTTTTGCCGTTTGATTGCGCTTTAATGCATTCAAGTACTTCGCCCCATTGAAGTCGTTTCAGTCCCTCTTCTTTCGATATTTGTTTCGATTCAGTCGGCATTACGCTCGTGTATTCAATCACGTTTGCATTTTGGATTCCCGCTTCAAATAACGCGGCATCATAAGAACCGGTTTCATACGGTAGCCCTTCTGACCCAGCATCTGATTCACCTTTTCCTTTTGTCATAAAATATTCATATGGAACCCGATTACCTAAAATTATCATGATGAATTTTTATATTTATAATATATAAATATAATATTTATAATGTATGTTACATATTATTTGCCCATTCGTGAAAGTTGGTTTCACTGGTTCCCCTAAGAATATATCCGTCGGTGCCCGTTGTTAAAACGCGCCTGAACTGTTGGCCACCACCCGTTCCGTGCATTTTTAAATGGCACGATTCACAAACCGTCATTAAATTTGCAGGATGATTTTTATGAAAATGTTGAATAAAATTCGCTTCATCGGCTTCTTTTTGGTGCTGTAAATGATGCACTTCCTCTCCTAAATTCTGTTTGCATAATTCGCACATTCCTTTTATTTTGTGCGCGTTGAAGTGACTCGGTTTAAAATTCAAATCTCCGGTTTGTTTTTTGTCACGATATTTAAGGCGAATGTCATTCGCCATTTTCAAGAAATCGTCGGGCAAGTGCAGTGACTTGCACACTTCTAGTCCGTACATGCTGGGACCGGCTCCGTCGCGCAACTTTCTGTCGTAAATCAGCGCGTCGTGCGCCTTGTCATATGTTACCGCCATGTGTTTTGTAACAAGACCGCCGCCATCTATTTGCATCTGCGAAATTTCTTCGTAATCAACGATTTCGTGCATGTGTGTGGCAAAAATGAAACAACTTTTTAGCGCGTGCAGCTTTTGCAATCCGGCAACAAATATACTGATTGCCGAGTCGATTTCTGTGCCTGAACACAGCTCGTCCCCTAAAATCAAACTGTTTTTGTCAGCGCATTTTAAAATAACCCGCAGTTCCGACATTTCCACCGCGAATGTTGACATCCCTTTGAATAAGTTATCGTTTCCTAATATTCGCGTCATGACATTCGTGTATGGAGAATACGTAAATGACGAGCAGGGCACATATAGCCCAGATTGAGCCATAATGATACAAATTCCTAGAGCGCGAATGAGGCTCGTTTTTCCAACGGCGTTTGTTCCGTAAAGCAGCATGCCCCGCTCGCCGAGTCCTAGCGAAATGTCGTTGCAAACATACAGCTCGTCCTCATTGATTTGCTCGATTAAACAGTGGCGAATGTCGCGCGCGTCAACAAATGAAGCTGCTGTTGTGTTTTCGCCGCTGTTTTGTTTTATCGCAGGTTTGCAATACTTGTACGTGCACGCAATGTGCGCCTGGTTTTGCAATAAATCAATATCGGTGACAAATGAAATAATCGTCTGAAATGACTCTTGATGTTCTTTTAAACCACTAATAAATGCACCGAAAACAACCCCGATTTCATCACGTATTTTACCCCTTGTCTGACTAATAGAACTACACACACTGTGTATTTTTTCATGAATAAATGTAACCGCGCTGTTTCCCGCCTTGACAAATTGTAACAACGATAGGTCGAAATCGAATGTTTTCAATGTGGCGCAATCAATTGATTTATAACTCAATGTGGAAACGCACTGTTTTGCCTTGACTCGTTTTGCAATTTGGTCGAGAAGGATTTTACTGCGCCGGTCGGTCGTTTGAAGGCTCAATCCTAGTTTTTCGGTTTCGTGCCTTTTTACAAATTCTTTTTCTTTGGAAGATGAGGACTTCTCTCCGAGCGCAACGAGCTCATTGCAGTGGGCGCGAATAGCTTCAAAAATTGAAAATCCGTCTTCATGCGCAATAAACATGGCATCGAGCTCTTTGCTTACTCCTGGTTGAATAAAACAATCTTCATATTTTAAATCAAAATCGAGAGAATCTATGTTTTTACATTTTTCAATAATAAAATGTGAATCAATTTCTTTTTTCATTTTTTCACAGAATTCTGTTATTCTCTCTGGATACGTGTTCGCATTTACATATTTCAGCAGCGTTTGGTCACATTTTACCCCTTCATACATTTTATTTATAATTTCAATACTTGTATAAAGGATGTGGAGAGATTTCGGATAAATCTTTCCCAAATAAATCTTACGATGCAGTTTTTCAACATCCTTAACATTTTCAAGCGTCTCTCTCCATTTCAAATATTTTTTACTTTTTGTTGTATTTTCTAATGATAATCCAAGTACGTATTCTGTAATGTCGTATTCGCGCTGAATTGCAGCCACATTGAATGATGGATGCAACAACCGATAATAAAATCGCCTTGCTCCCATGGACGTTTTGCAATGATTCAATAAACGGTACACTGATGAGCATTTTCCCATTTTGGAACCAATAGTATCAATTATATTCAACTGTTCAAGCGTGTGGTTTGCTAGAACCATTCGGTCTGATTTATTTTCAAATTCGGGTTCTGTTATTTTATGCGTTAAATGCGGATTGTGTTCATGCATGAAATGAAGAAGAAATGTGAATGACTGAATTGCAAATTCGTAAGCGGAATAAGATTGAAAAATAGAACTGCAAACATGAAACGAGAAAAACTTTCCCAACATTTCTTTGCGATATGTTTGCTTTTGACAATTTTTAGCTTGAACATAAAACGGGTGTGGTTGTGCTGAATTTGCAACATTAATAATATCAATCAAGTGAATTGGATTGGCACAAGCGCGAATATTTGCGAAATTAATAATGTCTTGAATATCATTTGCAGAGAGATTGGAAATAATAACGACTTCATTGGGTTGAAAAGAAGAA
>Ga0315288_10001526_pt1 | contig 29936 bp, 28 predicted proteins | sample YL17G11_20_MG_FD_203454 | JGI IMG/M metagenome (GOLD analysis project Ga0315288, IMG submission 203454) | Sediment microbial communities from Yellowstone Lake, YNP, Wyoming, USA - YL17G11_20 | ecosystem: Environmental > Aquatic > Freshwater > Lake > Sediment | place: USA: Wyoming | collected... | reverse complement strand
TCGATCCCGCCCGGGAGGGGCTGGACTTCACGAAGGTCTCGCGGCCGGAGCTCCGTCAGCTTCTCTGGGAGGCCATCCAGGCCAGGTACGCCCGGAAGGAGGGGACCCTGGGCCCGGAGATCATGCGCCAGCACGAGCGGCTGGTGATGCTCAACGTCATCGACACCCAGTGGAAGGACCACCTCCTGAACATGGACCATCTCAAGGAGGGAATCGGGCTGCGGGGCTACGGGCAGAGGGACCCCCTCACCGAGTACAAGAGGGAGTCCTTCGAGATGTTCGCGTCCATGAAGGAGCGGATCGAGGACGACATCGTCCGGTTCCTGTTCCTCCTGGATCCGGTGGTGCGGACGGAGGAGCACGAGATGCGGCGGCGGCGGGAGCGGGACCTGGTCTTCTCGGCCCCCGCCAAGGAGGCGCCCGAGCCGGTGAAGCGCGCCGCGGCCAAGGTGGGCCGGAACGATCCGTGCCCCTGCGGCTCGGGGAAGAAGTACAAGAAGTGCCACGGCGCCGGCTCCGCCGCGGAGGCGGGAAAGGTCGTCCATGGGGCGCGGGGCTGAGGGAGAGCACGGGGGAGGGGAGGAGTCATGATCGATGCATCGGTGCCGGAGGGACTCACTTTTGACGACGTGCTGCTCCTCCCGGCCAAGAGCGACGTCCTGCCCGGCCGGGTGGACACCACGACGCGCCTGACCCGGAAGATCCGGCTCAACATCCCCATCGTCTCGGCGGCCATGGACACGGTGACCGAGTCCCGGCTGGCCATCGCCATGGCGCAGCAGGGAGGCATGGGGGTCATCCACAAGAACCTCTCGGTGGAGGAACAGGCGACGGAGGTGGACAAGGTCAAGCGCTCCGAGAGCGGCATGATCGTGGATCCCATCACCATGGGTCCCCAGAACCGGATCTACGAGGCCCTGGAGGTGATGAAGAAATACAAGATCTCCGGCGTCCCCATCACCGACCCGTCGGGGAGGCTGCTGGGGATCCTGACCAACCGGGACCTCCGTTTCGAGACCCGGCTCGATCTTCCCATCTCGGACCTGATGACCCAGAAGAACCTGATCACGGTCCCGGTGGGAACCACCCTGGAGGAGGCCAAGCGCCTCCTGCACCAGCACAAGATCGAGAAGCTCCTGGTGGTGGACGACAAGTACCACCTCAAGGGATTGATCACCGTCAAGGACATCCAGAAGAACATCAGGTACCCCAACGCCAGCAAGGACCATCTGGGGCGCCTGAGGGTTGGGGCCGCACTGGGCGTGGGGGAGGAAGCCGTGTCCCGGGCGAAGGCGCTTGCGGAGGCGAAGGTGGACGTTCTCTTCATCGACACCGCCCACGGCCATGCCAGGGCGGTGCTGGAGACCGCCCTGGCCGTGAAGAAGGCGCTTCCGGAAGTGGAGCTGGTCGCGGGGAACGTGGCCACGGAGGAGGGGGCCGAGGACCTGATCCGGTGCGGCGTGGACGCGGTGAAGGTGGGGATCGGGCCCGGATCCATCTGCACCACCCGGGTGGTGACCGGAGTGGGGGTGCCGCAGATCACTGCCATTGCCGAGTGCGCCCGGGCGGGGAAGCGACACGACGTCCCGATCATAGCGGACGGCGGCATCAAGTACTCCGGGGACATCACCAAGGCTCTGGCGGCCGGGGCCCACTGCGTGATGATCGGCAGCCTCCTGGCGGGGACGGAGGAGTCGCCGGGGGAGACGATTCTCTACCAGGGAAGGACCTTCAAGTCCTACCGGGGGATGGGGTCCATCGGGGCCATGAAGCGGGGCAGCGCGGACCGCTACTTCCAGGAATACGAGTACTCCGAGGAGAAGCTGGTCCCGGAAGGGATCGAGGGGATGGTCCCCTACAAGGGGAGCGTGGCGGCCCTGGTGCCTCAACTGGTGGGAGGTCTCCGCTCCGGCATGGGGTATTGCGGATGCCCCGACGTCGAGTCCCTCCGCACGCAGGCCCGGTTCGGGCGGATCACTTTGGCGGGGCTCAAGGAATCCCACGCCCACGACGTGATCATCACCAAGGAAGCACCCAACTACCGGACGGAAATCTAGACGGACGGGGTCTCTTCCCCGGGCCAGGCCGGGAGGGCGGCCTTCCCGCGGATGGGGGAAGGGAATATAATGACGCCACAACAAGTCATTACGGGCGGAGGAGATCATGGCTGAAGCAGGGTCCGTCGAGCGAACGCAGACCGAGATCGAGGTACTCGAGAAGTTCGGCCTTCGGTGGTCGATCCTGGCCGCGTGGCACGAAGAGCTGGTGAAACGGCAGGTGAGTGTGGGCGGCGACGTCCCGCGAAATCTGGAGCTTGTCCGGGCGAAGCTCAGCACCGGGTGCTTTTCAAGCTGCGAGATCGGCTGCGATCTCGGAGAGATCGAGGGGATCCTGGTCTCCAGGGACGGGGAGTCCCCCGCGCCTTCCGTTGACTTCTGGCTGGGGCTCCTCGGCGAGGCGATGTCCGAAGCGCCGCGGAGCGAGGAGATCCTGCGCTACCCGCCGGTCAAGTTTCACTACCGCAACTGCGGGTTCCTTCCCTGCGGCTGCAGGGGCCTCGAGGGGTAAGGACCGGGGGACTCTCCAGGATGCCGCGGACCTCGGCGGCGATCTCTTCGAGAATCCTGGGATAGGCGGCCGCAACGCGCGGGCTCAGGGCCTCGCCGAACGTGGCGTTTTCCTCAACCTCCACGGCGAGAACGTGGATCTCCCCGTCGGAGGGGAGGGGCCTTCCCATCCTCCGGCCCAGCTCCAGCGCCGTCGCGAAGTTCGCGTCATGGATGTTGGAGAGGTGAATCGTCTCCCTCAACGACTCCGCCGTGAACCGGTGCCAGTCCCCCGGAACTCCCCCCGCCGTCCGGATCGAATCGAGCACGATGACCCGGTCGTAGCCCGAGAGCACGTCCAGAAGCCCGAGCCCGCCGATAGAACAATCAGGCACGACATCGACACCGGGGAGCCCGCCGAGCCGGGCGGGGATGTCCGTCGCCAGCCGGATGCCCACTGAGTCGTCCGTCAGGATGGGATTGCCGAGGCCCAGGAGCAGCGTCTTCATGGCCGGGGTGTCCCTCCGGCTCAGGGCCTCTTGAAGATCCAGCGCACCTCTCCGCCCTTGTGGATCCGCACTTCCAGCGGCATCTGCCCCGGCAGGCTGTGCGTCGCGCAGCTGAAGCAGGGATCGAACGCGCGGAAGGCCATCTCGATCCGGTTGAGGATCCCGGACGTGGGCTCGACTCCCGGCCGGATGAGGGACCGGGCGGCCTTCTTCGTCACCATGTGGATCGGCGCGTTGTTGTTGGTGGTCCCCACGATCAGGTTGGCGCTCGTGCAGATCCCTTTCTCGTCGCAGGTGTAGTGGTGCGTGAGCGTGCCGCGCATGGCCTCGACGATCCCGACCCCCTCGCCCGTGATCCGGTCGGGAATGATCCGGAACTCGGCCCCCGTGATCCCGGGATCGGCGCAGTACTTCTGAAGAGTCTCGGCGTTCTGCACCATCTCCACCAAGCGCGCCCAGTGCTGGGCCATGAGGGCTTTGCAGGGCTTCCCACCCAGCGTCGAGAACATCTCCTCGAAGGCCTCCTGTGCCCTGGGCGTGGCCATCCGGTCGGCCACGTTGAGACGGGAGAGGGGCGTCGCGCAGTAGATGCTCGAGTCGATTCCCTCGACGAACCCCTTCCAGCCGCGCTTCTTCAGGTAGGGGAACTTCAGATAGGTCCAGGTCTCTACGTGCTCGGCGACGAAGTCCATGTACTCGGCGGGCTGGTACCGGTACAGCTCGCGGCCCTCGAAATCCACGACCCGCACCGCGCCGTCGTAGAAGTTGGGGGCGTTGTTCTCGTCCACCAGCCCCATGTTCTGGACATCCAGGGTGTAGGGACCTTTCAGGATCAGGTCGACATACTGGGCGTTCTCGAGAATGACCTTCTTGAAGAGGCCGAGGGAGAACTGGGCGAACTCGAAGAGCTGGTCGCAGAGCGGGCGGATCTCGTCGAGCTCCTCCTTCTTGAGGCCCTTGGACACGCCGCCGGGAAGGCACCAGACCAGGTGGGTGGTCTTCCCGCCCAGGAGCTGCTGGATTCTCTGCGCCTTGGACCTTGCCCGGATCACTTCCCCGCCGATCTCGAGGCCGACCTTGGCGACGACACCCAGGATGTTCCGGACCGACGGGTCCGCGTCCGGGCCGCACACGAAGTCGGGGGCCGCCAGGGCGTAGAAGTGGGCGATATGGCTGTGGATGAAGTGGGCCTGGTAGTACATGTCGCGCAGCTTGACTGCGAGGGGGGTGACCTGCCCCCCGAAGCAGCCGTCCACCGCCTTGGCGCCGGCCATGTGGTGGCTCGCCGGGCAGACGCCGCAGATCCGGGTCACGATCCGGGGCAGCTCCTCGATGGGGCGGCCCACGACGAACCGCTCGAAGCCGCGCAGCTCCGGGATCTGAAAATAGCAGTCCTCCACGCCGCCCGCGTCGTCCAGGAAGATCTCGATCTTCCCGTGTCCCTCGAGCCGGGTGATGGGATCGATGGTGATGGTCCTGGCCATCAGCGGAACCTCCTCTGGAGGAGCGATGCCGGGAGTCCGAACCGGTAGGCGTAGTTCATGAAATCCGGAATCCCGTCCAGGATCCGGTCGATCTCCTCGGGGTCCTTGCTGTCCACGATGGAGGCGGCGGCGCTGAGGAGCTTCGCCCCCTGGTCCCGGACGTTCGGCCCCGGCCCGTAGCAGCCGCGGCACGGCATCCCGCTGTTGGGACAGCGCACGCCGCAGCCGGAACGCGTGACGGAGCCGGAGCAGAGGATCCCCTGTTCCAGGAGACAGAGCTCCGGATCCTGGATGATCTCCCAGGGTCGGTAGAATCGCTTGACCCTCTTCTCCTTCTTGGTCCGGGCGCAGTCGTCGCAGACGGTGCGCTCGGAGGCGCCCACGACGCTCCCCTTCGGGGGAAGGGCACCGCCGGCGATGGCCTGGATCACCTTCTTGACCTGATCGGGCGCCGGCGGGCAACCCGGGACGTAATAGTCCACCTCGACGACGTCGTCCAGCTTGTAGACGCGCTGATAGAACTGCGGGATGGCGAGCTCCCAGCCGTTCACATTCGTCCGGGGGAGGGGAATGGTGTGGTTCCCGGCCTCGATGGAGGGGTTGTTCAGGTAGGCCCTCTCGAAGATCTCCTCCCGGGTGACCTGGTTCGCGAGGCCGGGGATGCCGCCCATGTGGGCGCAGGATCCGAAGGCGACCAGGAGCTTGCTCTTGCGGCGCAGGAGCTTTGCGATGTGCTCGTTCTCGCTGTTCCGCACCGCCCCGTTGAAGAGGGTGAGATCCAGTTCGCCGTCGGCCATCGCCTCGACGTCGGCGTACTTGCCGTCGGTGGCGATGGGCCAGAGCCGGATGTCGGCGAGGGCGGCCACCTCCAGGATGAACTCGTCGGTGTCCAGGACCGCGACGTCGCACCCGCCGCACGCGGCTCCCCAGTAAAGCGCAATCTGAAGCTTCTTCCCGGCCATGGTCATCTCTCCGCGCGGTCCGCGGCCAGCACGGCGCGCACCTTGGAGGGCCCGAGATCTCGGATCTTCCGGGTCATGTCGTCCACCACGTCGGCGAAGCGCTTTCCCTCGCTGGCGCTCACCCACTCGAGGCGGACCCGTTCCTCCTCGATTCCGAAATCCCTGACGAGGCGCTTGAGGAGGGCCATGCGGCGCAGGGCCTTGTAGTTGCCTTCGGAGTAGTGGCAGTCACCGGGGTGGCAGCCGCAGACCAGAACCCCGTCCGCCCCTTCCGAGAGGCACCTCAGCACGAACGTCGGATCCACCCGGGCCGAGCACATGACGCGGATCACGCGGATGCTGGGCGAGTAGGGAATCCGGCTCGTCCCGGCGAGGTCGGCCCCTGTGTAGGAGCACCAGTTGCAGAGGAATCCGACTATCCTTGGCTCGAAGCCCATTCGAGGACTCCTTCGATCTGAGCAGTGATCTGACGGTCGGTGAAGTGCCGCCCCTTGATCGCTCCCGAGGGACAGGCCGCCACGCAGCACCCACAGGCCTTGCACAGGGCGCTGATCACCTGGCTGCGCTTTCGGGTGGCGTCGTACTCGATGGCCGTGTAGGGGCAGAGCTCGTTGCACATCCTGCAGCCCGAGCACAGGTTGTCGTCCACCTCGGCGAAGACCGCGTCCACCTCGATCTTCTCGTGGGCGAGTTTGGCGAGGATGCGGGCCGAGGCGGCCGAGGCCTGAGCCACGGAGCCGGGTATACCCTTGGGGGCCTGGCAGGCCCCGGCGATGAAGATCCCGTCCGTCGTGGTAGCCACGGGGTCGAGCTTGGGGTGGCTCTCGATGAACCAGCCGTCCTTGTCCTGGCTGATGTTCACCAGGCGGGCCACCCGCGCCGCGTCCTCCCGGGGCTCCATCCCCACCATCAGGACGACCAGGTCCGCCGGAACCTCGATGTCCTCCCCGGAGAGCTTCTCGTGGATCCGGATCAACATCCCGCCGCCGTCTCCGTCTCCGGCAGGCTCGATCCGGGGCAGATCGCCCTTCTCGTACATCAGGAACATGGTCTTCATCTCGGCGGTGCGCCGGTAGAAGTCCTCGCACCCCTTTCCGAAGGCGTGCATGTCGATGTAGAGGTCGTAGACGTAGCATCGGGGGAGGGCGGACTTGATCTCGTGACCGTACTTCAGGGCCGTCATGCAGCAGACCCGCGAGCAGTAGGAATGGTATTCGGGGCTGCGGCTCCCGACACAGTGGATGAGGGCGACGCACCGCGGGGGCTTTCCTTCGCGGGTCAGGAGGCGCCCCTGCCGCAGCATCTGCTCGAGCTCGAAGGAGGTGATGACGTTGGGGAGCCGGCCGTAGCCGTAGTGCTCCACGCGCGAGGCGTCGAACTCCTGGTAGCCCGTGCAGACGACGACCGCTCCGGCGGGCGTGTCGAACGGCCCTTCCTTCGTCCGGATGTGGGCCTTGAAGTTTCCGACGTAGCCTTCCAGGGCCTCGAGCTCGGACTCCAGGAGCACCTGGATCATCGGGTGCTTCCGCACTTGCTCCATCCGGTCCCGGAGCATGTCGCGGGCGGAGTCGAGGTAGGGCGCCGTCAGGTCCACCCGCGCCACGTTCCCCCCGAGGCGGTCCCGCTTCTCCACCAGGACGACCGGCTTGCCGGCCTCGGCGATCTCGAGGGCGGCCGTGAGACCCGCGATCCCGCCTCCGAGGACCAGGGTCGTGCGGCACATGTCCACGTATCGCTTCTCCAGCGGCTCGTGCCAGACGACCCGCCGCACGGCCGCGCGCATCAGGTCCACCGCCTTTTCCGTCGCCGCCCGGGGGTCCGAGTGGACCCAACTGCACTGCTCTCGGATGTTCGCCATCTCGAGGAAGTACGGGTTGATCCCGGCGGTCTGGAGCGCCCGGCGGAAGGTCGGTTCGTGCATTCGGGGGCTGCAGGCCGCGACGACCACGCGGTCGAGGCCGAGCTCCTGGATGTCCTTGACGATCGTTTCCTGGCCGGGGGTGGAGCAAGTGTACTTGTAGGAACGCGCCACCACGACGCCGGAGAGGGCCTGGGCCGCCCTGGCCACGGCGTCGCAGTCGACGACTTTCGCGATGTTCGTGCCGCAGTTGCAGACGTAAACGCCGATCCGGCATTCGCCCATTCGAATCTCCCTCAGGCCGCCCGGAGCCGGGCCGTCTCTTCGGAGGCCCGCCCGCGGGCCTCCATCGCCTCCTCCTGGAGCGCCGAGAAGTACATCGCCAGAGGCCGGTAGGCCAGGTGCGCCCATTTGCTGAACGGGACCTCGAGACCGAGCATCGGGACGACCCCCATCATGTGGGCGAGGTAGGTGATGTTGGCCGCGGTGTTCAGGCCCGCCCGATGGAGCACGTGCTGCACAATCCCGGTGCCGGCCACATAGCCCAGCAGGATCAGGAAAATCCAGTCCGACTCGTGGGAGTGCTTGTAGTGCGTCTCCGTCTTCCGGATGCGGCCGTAAAGGGCGAAGGCGGTCGTTCCCAGGAGCCCCGCCGTGGCCAGGTAGCCGAAGGCGTGGACGCGCCAGTCGATCTCGGGTCCGCTCTGGACCAGGTGCAGGAAGAACATGATGAGGACGAGCATGGTGAGGTAGCTCAGCATCAGGACCAGGTGGATCGCCCACGGGCGCTTCTTCTCGCACTGCCGGTAACGGTCCTGGGTGAAAAAGTGGAACGGTAGCAGGAAGAGCCTCCGGACATAGGCCGAAACCGGGATCCGAAGCTTGGGATCGCGCCCGATGCTGAACCACCACATCCGCGCGCAGTTGACCAGGAGCAGGCCGGCCAGGAGGAAGCCCAGCGCCCAGTCGAACTTGTGGATCGCCGAGCTCGGAAAGAAGGCCCCCGGTCCGTCATACACGCCCAGGCTCCCGACAGAGGATCCGAAGAGCCAGAAGCCGAGCCCGGTCAGGGCGGCGACCAGGAGGATCGCGGCGCTCTCGATCTTCCAGGACCTGTAGAAAAGTCTCGAGATCCCGGTGAAGTCGTATTGCGACGTGAGCCAGCGCCGCAGGCTCATCATCGTCTCGCCGGGCTCGGCGTCACGGGGACACTCGTCCGAGCATTCCCCGCAGTAATAGCAGAGCCAGGGATCGAGGTTCCCCTTCAGCTTCTCCTCCAGCCCCATCTGGAGGTACCGCATGGACTTCCGGGGGAAGAGGAAGGGATCCCGGGAGAAGGGACAGACGGCGCTGCAGTTCCCGCAGTGGTAGCACTTGCTCACGTCCTCGGCGCCGTAGAGCTCGAGCTCCTCGATCAGCCGCGGGTTCGCTCGGATGGCCACGTTTCCTCCCTTAGCGCGCCGCCAGCTCGCGGGATCGCGCGTCGATCTCCTCCAGGGTCAGGTCCGCACGGCTTCCCTGCCCCTTTCCGCTCAGAATGCTCCGCAGGATCCGGGCCGCCACCGCCGAGGCCTGGGCCACCGTGTCCGGGATGTCCTTGGGGCCCTGGCAGACCCCCGCCAGAAAGATCCCCCCACGCTCGGTCGCGGTGGGATCGAGGTTGTAGTCCATCTCGGTGAGCCAGCCGTCCCGGTCCCGCGCGATCCCGAACATCCGGGCCAGGGACTCCACGTCCGCCACCGGCTGGAGGCCGACCGAGAGGATGACCATGTCCACCGGAAGCTCCATCAGCCGGTCGTTCAGGATGTCCTCCCCCTTGACCACCATCCCGCCGTCCTTCTCCGTGACCTTGGCGGACCGCCCGCGAACCACGAACACCTGCTCGTGCTTGATCCGCTCGAAGAAGTCCTCGTATCCCTTCCCGAAGGCGCGCATGTCGATGTAGAACTCGTAGCAGGCGGCGTCGGGAAGCTTCTCGCGGACGAGGTGGGCGAACTTGAGGGAATACATGCAGCAGACGCGGCTGCAGTACGGGTTGTACCGGGCATCGCGGGAGCCGACGCAGTGAATGATCACGACGCTCTTCGGGCGCGGGCCCTCGGCGTCGAAGACCCATTCCTCGGCCTTCTTGCGCTTGTTGTACTTCTTGCTCTTCAGGACGATGGTGCCGCCGGTCGGGCCGGAGGCGTTCGTGAGCCTCTCGAACTCGAGGGCGGTGAGCACGTTGGGCAGGGTGCCGTACCCGTAACGTTCGATGCGGCTCGCGTCGAAGATGTCGTAGCCGGTCGCCACCACGATGTTCCCCGCCTCCACTTCCACGACCGTGTCCTTCTCGTCGAGGTGGATCCCGTCCTTGGCGCACTTCGTGAGGCACGCCCCGCACTTCTTCCCGTCGCTCAGGATGTAGGTGCAGGACTCGGCGTCGATGAGGTAGGAGTTCGGCACCGCCTGCGGGAAAGGCATGTAGATGGCCTTTCGGGTGGTGATGCCGCTGTCGAACTCGCTGGGAATGGAGATCGGGCAGACGTCCCGGCAGGCGTGGCAGGCTACGCAGGCGTCTGGATCGACATACCGCGCCTTCTTCAGGATCTTGACCCGGAAGGCGCCGGACGACCCGGCGATCTCCTGGACCTCCGAGTAGGTCATGAGGTCGATCATGGAGTGCTGGGCCACCGCCACCATCTTCGGGGTCAGGATGCAGGCCGCGCAGTCGAGGGTCGGGAAGGTCTTGTCGAACATCGCCATGTGGCCCCCGATCGTCCCCGATTTCTCGACCAGGATGACCTTCTGGCCCGCGTCGGCGATTTCGAGGGAGGCCTGGATCCCCGCGATACCTCCGCCGATCACGACCGTGACCGGGTGGACGGGAACGGGTTTCGGGACGGCGGCGAGGCCGAAGGGAACGTCGCGGACAGCGCAGGCCACGATGGCCTTGGCCCGCTCGGTGAGCTTTCCCGGCACCGTGCCATGCTCACGGAAGGAGGCCAGCCGCACCTCCTCGGGGTTGGCGCCGTTGAGGGCAAGCGCCCGGACGAACGCCTGCTTGAAGTGCCCCGGCGAGTCCCCGGCGACGACGACCGTCTCAATCCCGGCTCTCTTCAGGTCCGGAGCGAGAGTCTCGGGGTCCAGTCTCGGCCGGGTCCCCATCACTTCCACGCGGACGACACTTTCAAGATTCCGGGCGTACCGCGCCACTTCCTCGAGGTTCAGCTCCGGCGGGGTGTCGGTCCCCTCGAGACAGAAGAAAACGCCGATTTTTCCGTTGCCTCCCATGGTTATCCCTCTCTCGCCGCCTTGCGGGGCGGGAGCTCTGGCTCGGGGCCGCGGCTTGCGACCCGCCTGGATGATTTCGGCTGCAAACGATGCGGGCAGGTCAATAGCGCCCCCACGCAGTGGAGCGGGAGAATCCGCAGAAGCATCCGGCGCCCGGGCTTCCGGCACCGTGGCCCGACGAAGTTGAGCCCGGTCCGGCCCTGGTCGGACCCGCGGAACTCGCGGGGAGGTGCATGCAGATCGTGTACCAAACTCGGCGTGCCTGCCGTGGCACACGTCAGACAGCGGGCAGGTGGCGCCAACTTCTACAAAATGCGCAAGAATTTGGATCGGAGACCGGCGGGCAGACCGCCGCAGGTTGGGATACCCTCGCGAGCGGCGAGGACGGGGAGATCACGGCAGAGCGCAAGGAGTCCGCGTCGTCGTCGTCGGACCCGCAAGGTTTGCGCGCCCTCCCTCAGGCCGGATCCCTTTCGTCCCAGACGAGGATCTCGCGGCGGTCTCCGCCCCTGTCCTCGATCAGCACCCGCACCGCGGCCTCCGGCGTGTACCGTCCCAGCCTCTCCGACCACTCCACCATCGCCACACCGTCGGTCCCGAGAATCTCCTCCAGTCCGAGTTCCGTGAGGTCTTCGGGTTTCTCGATCCGGTAGAGGTCCACGTGGTAGACGGGGACCCGCCCCGGGTAGATGTTCACCAGGGTGAAGGTCGGGGAGCGCACTTCGGCGGGATTCACGCCCAGGGCGCAGGCGGCGCCCCGGACGAATACGGTCTTCCCGGCCCCGAGCCCGCCCTGGAGGAGCACGGAGTCGCCGGGCTTCAGTCCCGCCGCGAGGCGGGCGCCCGCTTCGAGGGTCTCCGCTTCCGATGCGGTGGAGATGGAGGCCGGGGGGAAAGCCGTGGCGGCCCTCCTCACTCCTCTTCGTCCAGCCCTTTGAGGAGGTGCGCCATGGCGTCGGGGAGGTAGGCGATGATGTCCCGGGCCATGAGGGGCAGCTCGCCCCGCTGGGTGGCGTAGAGGTCCGCCGACAGGCCGTGCAGGTAGACGGCGAGGAGGATGGCATGGAGGATGGGGATCCCCTGGGCAACCAGCCCCGACAGGATCCCGGTGAGGACATCGCCGGACCCGGCGGTGGCCATCCCGGGATTTCCGGTGGGATTGGCCCAGACGTTTCCCTCGGGGTCGGCGATCAGGGTCCGGTATCCCTTCAGGACCAGGAAGCAGAAATGCTCGGTGGAGAACTTCTGGCAGATGGCAATCCGGTTCTTCTGGACTTCGGTGGAGGAGATTCCCAGCAGCCGGCCCATCTCTCCGGGGTGGGGGGTGAGGATGAGGGGCCGGTCCTTACCCGACAGCAGCTCCGGGGACTGGGAAAAGGCGTTCAGGCCGTCGGCATCCAAAATGAGGGGGATTCGGGTCTCCGAGACCACTTCCCGGATGAACGACTGGGTCTCGGCGGCGGTGGAAAGGCCGGGCCCGAGGGTCAGCACCCCCTTGTCGTCCAGCAGCTTCAGAACCCGGGCCGTGGCCTTGGCGGAGAGCGTCCCTTCCCGGGTCTCCGGGAGAGGCTCGGTCATCATCTCCATCACCTGAGGGGCCAGGATGGGTTGCACGCTCTCCGGCGTGGCCACGGTGACCAGACCGACACCGGCCCGGAACGCCCCCTCCGCCACCATCCGGGCCGCGCCCGGCTTTCCCTTCGAGCCCGCCACCACCATCAGGTGCCCGTAATCCCCCTTGTGGCTCTCCACCTTGCGGGGCGGGAGATAGCGGGCCAGCTCGTCGGCGTCCACCAGGTTCAGCCGGACCCCCTCCGCCTCCACCGCCTCCTCGGGGATCCCGATGTCGGCCACGAAGACCTCGCCGACCTTCTCCTCCGCGGGGAGGAAGACGTGGGGGATCTTGGGGCAGGCGAAGGTGACCGTGGCGTCGGCGTCGATGCAGATTCCTGGAATTTCGTTGCTGTCGGCGGAGAGTCCCGAGGGGATGTCCACGGCCACCCGCTCGGCGCTGCTGTTGTTCACGTCCCGGATGACTTCCTCCAGGTATCCCTTCACCGCCCCCTGAGAGCCGGTCCCCAGGAGGGCGTCCAGGACGAGATCGTAACCGGCGAGTTCCGGGAGAAACTCGTGCCAGGCCCGGACGTCGGCCACCTCCTGGACCTCCACGGACATCTTGTCCAGGATGGAGAGGTTGGTCTCCGGATCGCCCTTGATTTCGGAGCGACGGGCGAAGAGGAGCACCCGCAGGCTGTATCCCCGGTTGTGGAGGTGCCGGGCCACCACCAATCCGTCGCCGCCGTTGTTCCCCTTGCCGCAGAGGATCAGTATCTGCCGGTCTTCCAGATCGTCGTCATGGGACTCCAGGAAGTCCACCACCTGGAGGCCGGCATTCTCCATGAGGATGAGGCCGGGGATCCCGTAGTCCCGGGTCGTCCGCTGGTCGATGTTCCTCATCTGCTGGCCGTTCAAGATCTTCACGGAATCCTCCCGGGTCGGAAACTATACTCGAAGGCCCTTTCCAGCCGCAACCCGCGGGCCTCCCTGCGGCCTTTGACAGGGCGGCACGGGGGGATCATAATGGGCGCCGTTTCCTGCGCGGGGGCGATCCACGTTGCTTCGATTCCTGACCGCCGGCGAATCCCACGGCCCGGCACTGGTTGCCATCCTGGACGGCATGCCCGCCGGCCTTCCCCTCGATCTCCGCGTCATTGACGATCAGCTTCGGCGCCGGATGCGCGGCTACGGCCGGGGCGGCCGGATGCAGATCGAGGCGGATCAGGCGAAGATCCTCGCCGGCGTCCGCTTCGGCAGGACCCTCGGCAGCCCCATCGCCCTGGTGATCGAGAACCGGGACTGGGCCAACTGGCAGACGGCCATGGCCCTGGAGCGGGCCCCCGCTCCGTCCGATGCCCGCCGGGTCACGCGCCCGCGCCCGGGGCATGCCGACCTGGCAGGGGCGTTGAAGTACGGCACCCATGACGCCCGGGACATCCTGGAGAGGGCTTCCGCCCGTGAGACCGCGGCCCGGGTGGCGGTGGGGGCCGTCTGCCGGGCGCTGCTGGGGGAGTTCGGAATCGAGGTCGCCAGCCACACCACCTCGGTGGGAAAGGCCGCGGCCCCGCCCGGGCGGGAGGAGCCATGGAAGCGGATCGTGGCGTCCGAGGAATCACCGCTGCGGTGCGCGGATCCCGGGCTCGAGAAGAAGATGATCCGGGAGATCGATGCCGCCCGCTCCCGGGGCGATTCGGTGGGAGGGAGCTTCGAGGCCGTGGCCCGGAGCGTCCCGCCGGGTCTGGGGAGCCACCGGCAGTGGGACCTGAGGCTGTCGGGACGGATCGCCCGGGCCCTGCTGTCCATCCCCTCGGTGAAGGGAGTGGAGGTGGGGACCGGGTTCGCCAATGCCCGGGCCAGGGGGTCGGAGGTGCACGACGAGATTTTCTACGACCGCCGGAAGCGCGCCTTCACCCGGAAGACCAACCGGGCCGGAGGGATCGAGGGGGGAATGACCAACGGCGAGGAGATCCGCGCCCGGGCCCACGTGAAACCGCTCTCCACCCTCCCTCGCTCGCTGAGGTCGGTGGACCTGGTCACCAAGAAGCCCTTCGACGCTGCGGTGGAAAGGACCGACGCCACGGCGATCGCCGCCGCGGGCGTCGTCGGTGAGGCGATGCTGGCGCTCTGCCTGGCCGGGGCCTTCCTGGACAAGTTCGGCGGGGACAGCCTGCGGGAGACTCGGCGGAACTACCTCGGCTATCTCCGGCAGATCAGGTCCTTCTGAGCCCGCCGCCCGCACGCGGGAATCTCCCTGAGGGCCGGAATCCCCCCCAGCCCCCTCGCCAGCTGGACGCCGCGCAGGATCGCCCGGCTCAGCGCCTCCACCGCCAGCGCCTCCACCGCGAGCCGCCCCGCCGCGACCTTTCCCGTGGAAAGCGCATAGACGAGATCCCCGTCGTAGGAAGTGTGGGCGGGGGAGAGGCAGCGGGCCAGGGCCACCTGGGCTGCGGCCGCCAGCCGGCACGCACCCTCCCGGTCCAGAAGGGCGTTGGTGGCCACGAGCCCCAGGGTGGTGCTCTCTGCGGGCGCCGCCTCGCGGGCGGCGCCCGACCGGAGCAGGTCTTCCGTCCCCGCGAGCCGGAATCCTTTCCCCGGTTTCCGCGCACCGGCCACGAGGCTTCCGGTGGCGGGGTCCCTGACATCGCCGAAGGCGTTCACCACGGCGAGCGCTCCCACCCTCAACGCCCCCCGGGATAATGAGGCGGTGCCGACTCCTCCCTTCATGGCCCGGGTCATCCCGAGGACTTTGCCGATGGTGGCGCCGGTCCCGGCGCCCACGCTCCCTTCCGCGACTCCCCGGGGTCGCGCGTTCCGGCAGGCGCGGTAGGCCATGGCGGGATCAGGATGCCGGCGGGAGTCTCCCACCGCCAGGTCGAAGAGGACGGCACCGGTCACGATGGGCACCCGGCTCCCGCGCACCGGGAATCCGACCCTTCTCTCCTCCAGGTACCGCATCACCCCCGCCGCCGCGTCCAGGCCGAAGGCGCTCCCTCCGGTGAAGAAGACTGCGTGGATCTTCTCCACCAGGTGGCCCGGAAGGGCCACCGTGGGATTCCTCAGGCTCGAGGCGCCTCCCCGGAGATCGAGTCCGCACACCGCGCCCGCCTCGCACAGGATGACGGTGAAGCCGGTGGTCCCTTTCGGGTCCGAGGCGTGACCGACACGAAGGCCCGGGACGGCGGTGAGGGATCCCGCCCGCGGAGGATCGGGGGAAAGGTGGGAATCCACGGGCATGGGAGTTCCTCCCGGACAGACGGCGCGGAGGTTAGCACACCCGGCGCACGGCTTCCATGAGAAGGGGATCCCGGGGCGGTGGTGCTGCGGGGGTGGGGAGTTTGACACCATGGCGCCCCCTGCCTATTCTTGGCGGGACTGCGCCCGATGCTGCGCCGCCTTCCTCTCTCTGCCGGAGAAACGAATCATGAGCCAGAGGGTACGGGTGATCCAGTTCGGCCTCGGTCCCATCGGACAGGCGCTGGCGGCGGAGACCCTGGCGCGGGAAGACATGGAGCTCGTCGGAGGAGTGGACCGCGCGCCGGAACTGGCCGGCCGTCATCTGGAGGAGCTCCTCGGGCCCCAGGCCCACGGGCTTCCCCGGATCGTCCCCAACCTGGGGGACCTCTCCATGCCTCAGCCTCCCCGGGTGGTCCTGCACGCCACCGGGTCCCGCCTCCCTTCGGTTCTTCCCGAACTGGAGGAGATCCTCTCCTCCGGCTGTCACTGCGTCTCTTCCTGCGAGGAGCTCTCCTACCCCTACCTGCATCACCCGGGACTGGCGAAACGCCTGGATGCCCTGGCGCGGGAGCACCGGGTGGGACTCGTCGGGGCGGGGGTCAATCCCGGGTTCATCCTGGACCTCCTCCCGGCGGTGCTCTCCGCCGCCTGCCGGCGCGTGGACAAGGTCCGGGCGTCACGGATCGTGGATGTGACGCGGCGTCGCGAGCCTCTCCGGAGAAAGGTGGGAATGGGTCTGGGGCTGGACGCCTACCGGACCAAGGAGGCGGCCCTGGGGAACATGGGGCATGTGGGACTGGGGGAGTCGGCCGCCCTGCTGGCCTCGGCTCTGGGATGGGAGAGCGGGACGGTGACGGAATCGTGCGAGCCGGTTGTGGCGGAGAGGGAGGTGCGGGCGGGGGACATGGTGATCCCTCCGGGATCGGTCCTGGGGACGCGGACCCGGGCCTCTCTGCGGACGGAGGGGACCGAGCGCATCGCCCTGCAGGTGACCATCGCCGCCGGCGTCGAGATGGAGGAGGACCGGGTCCAATTGGATGGGGACCCGCCCCTGACTCTGGTGATCCCCGGCGGCATTCCGGGGGACTCGGCCACCGCTTCCATCCTGGTGAGCGTGGCGCGGCGCATCGCGGCGGTGCCTCCCGGGCTGCACACCATGCTGACGCTGCCGGTGGTCCCGCCGGGGCGCCGGAGGGAAGGCGCTAGATGATCAGGTCGGCGGCGTCGGTCAGGAAGTAGGATCCGCAGACTCGATCCAGGGCCTCGGCGTCGAGGGAAGGCTCCACCCCCTCGAAGCGCGCCGAATCCACGATCTTCTCCAGGATGTCCCGTGGGTGGCAGCAACGGTGCGGGAGCCCCTGCTTCTCGTAGTACTCCTTGAACAGATACTCCACGGCCCACTCGCCGCCCGGGATCCCGTAGCGATCGCACTCCCTCTGGAAGATCTCCCGGTATTCCCGCCGGGTGGGATCCGTCATGGCAATCTTGTAGCGGATGCGCCGCAGAAAGGCCTCGTCCACGAGGTCGTGGGGCCTGAGGTTCGTGGCGAAGATGACCAGGGTCCGGAAGGGAATGGGAAACTTGCGGCCGGTGTGGAGCGTGAGATAGTCCACGCCCTTGTCCAGGGGGACGATCCAGCGGTTCAGAAGATCCCGGGGCTGGACCAGCTGGCGTCCGAAGTCGTCCAGGATGAAGACCCCGCCGTTGGCCTTCATCTGGAGAGGGGCCTGGTAAAACCCCTCCCGGGAGTTGAAGATCAGATCCAGCATCTCCAGGGTCAGCTCGCCGCCGCTGAAGACCACGGGGCGCTCCGCCTTCACCCAGCGCCGGTCCTGAATCTCTCCCGCCAGCGGTACCTCCTCCTGTGCCTCTGCACTCTCCTCGCCATGGAACACCGGGTCGTAGACCTTGATGATCTGCTGGTCCATCTCGATGGCGTGGGGAACGTAGATGGAGCCTCCCATGGCCCGCCCGATGGCCTCCGCAAGCACCGTCTTGCCGTTTCCCGGAGCTCCATAGAGGAAGATGGACTTCCGGGCGGCCACCGCCGGCCCCACCCGGTCCAGGGTCCCGTCCGGAAGCACCAGGTGAGAGAAGGCCTCCTTGAGCCTCTCCGCGGGGATCCGCTCCAGGCCGCGGTTCTGCTCCAGGATCCTCCGCGAATACTGTTCCAGGGAGACGGGGGCGGGGCCCACGTACCGGCTCACCGCCAGGGCCTCCCTTGCCCGGTCCCTCCCCGCCGACAGGATGGTGAAACGGTAGGCGGCGCGGCTGGGGCCTTCGGTCCCCTTGACTTCGACGAGCCGCTCCCGCTTGAGGGCTTCCAACGACTCCTCCAGAACGTTGAAAGGGAGCCGCAGGGCCTCGGAAAGCTCCGACCCTATCATCTCGTTCTGGTAGTAAAGGGTCTTGAGCGTGAGGTCGAAGAGAAACGAAGGGGACAACCCTGTGTCGATCTGGTTGCGGGGCGCGCGGGGCGCTTCGTTTTCCTCCGGCGGGAGGACTTCTCGGGTCAGGGGGGCGGTGTCCATCAGGATTCCTCCGTGGCTTGAAATTCGATCCGATCTCCCACGCCGGTCCTGGAGTCACGCAGCGTCCCCGCGGGGAGCTCCAGCGCGGTGCGGGCCTTCCAGCGGATGGATGCAAAGCGGCCCGGCTCCAGGTTCTCCTCCAGGGACAGCACCGTGCCCACGGCATCCAGGAAGAGCACGTCGATGGGGAAGGCCATCCCGCGGGTGTGGACGCCGCGGCAGGGAATGATCCAGAGGGCCTCTCCCGATGGCAGGCTGCGGCGGCCCTGCAGACCTCTCAGCCGCTTCCAGAAGCTGTCGGCCTTCCGGACCCGGCGGGCCAGCTCGGTTCCCCGGTCGCGGTTCAGGGCGCGCATGAAGGTCATTCTCCTCACTTCGAAGTCTGGATCACCGTTTCGCTGAAGATCCGGGCCAGGTTCAGGAACGCCGGGCCCAGGATCACGACAAGCAGCGCCGGGAAGACGCAGAACAGGAGCGGGAAGATCAGCTTGATGGTGGTCTTGGCAGCCGCCTCCTCCGCCCGCTGGATCCGCTCCGTGCGCAGGGAATCGGAGTGCACCCGCAGCGAGCGCGCGATGCTGGTCCCGAACTTGTCGGTCTGGATCAGCATGGCCGCCAGGGAGATGATGTCGTCCACGCCGGTCCTCTCCCCCAGGTTCCGCAGCGCCTCGCCGCGGGTGCGCCCGGCCCGGATCTCCAGGTTCACGAGCTTCAACTCATCGCTGATCTCGGGATGGGTCCGCTCCAGCTCCTCCGCCACCTTGACGATGGCCTGGTTGAGCCCCATGCCCGCCTCCACGCAGACCACCAGCAGGTCCAGGGCGTCGGGAAGGCTCAGCCGCAGCCGGTGCTGCCGCCGTCTCGCGATGTGCTTGAGGACGAGCTTGGGAAGAACGAGACCGGCGGCCGCCAGGAGAACGATCCCCAGGAACCGCTGGAGGGGGAAAAGGTGCATTCGGAGGGTCGCCGCCCAGAAGAGGGCCGGCAGCCCCGCCAGGGCCAGCATTCGCAGGAGGTTGTAGGTGGCGAGGGCGGTGCCGGACCGGTAGCCGGCGTGGTGCAGGATCTTCTGGGCTTCGGAGGCGTCTCCCATGGAGACCGGGGATATGAAGGTCCTTTTGCGGACTGACACCAGGACCTTCGTCGGGTCCGTCGGCGGGCCCGGCGAAGACAGGGGCGACCCCGTGAGGTCTTCGGGAGTCGGCAGATCCCGGAGCCTCTCGGCGGCGACGCGCCTGGGGTGCAGGGCCAGGTACCCCGCGACGGTGGTGGAGAGCATGAACGTCAGGATCAGGCCCAGAAGAAGGATGAGGTCCACGGGTTCTCCTTCACACCTCGATGTTCACGATTTTCCGGATCCAGACGAGCCCCACCAGCTGCAGCACGGCGGCGGCGATGAGCATCCGGATCCCCCAGGGGTCCTGGAAGATGATCTTCATGTACTCGTAGTTCAGGGCCAGGGTGACGCCCCCCATGACCGGGGGAAGGCACATGAGGATGATCCCGGTGAGCTTGGCCTGCGCCGTGTGCACTCTGAGCTGCCGGAAGATCCGGAAGCGCTCCCGGATGGTGTGAGAGATCTTGCCGAGGAGCTCCGCCAGGTTCCCTCCCGACTGCCGCTGGATCAGGACCGCCACCACGAAGAGCTTCAGGTCCAGCAGCCGGATCCGATCCAGGAGGTTCATGAGCGCCGCCTTCATGGGAAGTCCGTAGTTCTGCTCCTCGAAGACCCGCTGGAACTCCTTCCCCACCGGCTCGGGCATCTCATCGGCGATCATCTTGATGCCGGTGTTGAAGGCGTGCCCGGCGCGGATGGCCCGGGAGAGAAGGTCGATGGCTTCGGGGAACTGGGCCTCGAAGCGCCGGAACCGCCTGGAGCGGATGCGCAGAATCACGAGGATGGGGACGAACCCGGTCAGGATCCCCGCCGGAAGCGCTATGAGGAGGCCCAGCCGGAGGAGGTAGGCCAGCAGGAAGCCGACGAGGGCGAAGACCCCGATCGCCAGGACCAGGGTGCCGGTCTTCATCTTCACGTCTGCCTGCTCCAGGAGCCGGCTGAGCTGGGACCCGAAACGGAGCCTTATGAGAGTCCGGTGGATGGGACCGATACCGCTCAGGGAATGATCCCGCAACATGTTCAGATCGTCCTCCCCGGCGCCGGCTGCGGCCAGGGCCGCGTTCATCCGGGCTTTCATGAGCCGCTCCACCGCGCGGCTCTCCCGCCGGACGAACAGGAACGCGGTCCCCAGGACCAGCAGGGAGGTGGAGCAGAAGACCAGGACGACGGCCAGGAACATGCTCTACCTCCATCCCCGCACGGGAGCTTCCTGCGGAAGGGTCTCGTCGAACATCTCCAGGGGGAGCAGGATGCCCGCGATCCGGAGACGGTCGGCGAAGCGGGGACGGATGCCCGTGGGGCGGAAGCGTCCCACGACCCTCCCCTGATCGTCGATTCCCTGTCTCTCGTAGAGGAAGATCTCCTGCATGGTGATCACGTCCTCCTCCATGCCGATGATCTCCGAGAGGCTGGTCAACCGGCGGGTGCCGTCGGAGTTGCGGGCCACCTGAATCACAAGGTTGACGGCGGAAGCGACCTGCTCCTTCACGGCGCGTGGGGGCAGCTGGAACCCCGCCATGGCCACCATGGTCTCGAGTCTGGCCAGGGCGTCCCGGGGGGAGTTGGCGTGGATGGTGGTCAGGGAGCCGTCGTGGCCGGTGTTCATGGCCTGGAGCATGTCGATGGCCTCGCCGCCCCGGACCTCCCCCACCACGATCCGGTCGGGCCGCATCCGCAGGCTGTTGATCACCAGCTGACGCTGGGTGATCTGCCCCTCTCCCTCGATGTTCGGTGGGCGCGTCTCCAGGCGGACCACGTGCTCCTGGCGCAGCTGGAGCTCCGCCGAGTCCTCGATGGTCACGATCCGCTCGGTGGGGGGGATGTACGAGGAGAGGACGTTCAGAAGGGTCGTCTTCCCGGCCCCGGTGCCGCCCGAGATCAGGACGTTCAGGCGCGCCTTCACGCACCCCGCCAGCAGCTCCAGGATGGGGGCCGTGAGGGAGCCGTACCGGATCAGGTCCTCCCCGACCAGGGCGTCCTTCCGGAACTTGCGGATGGAGAGGTGGGGCCCGTCGATGGAAAGGGGAGGAATGATGGCGTTCACGCGCGACCCGTCCGGGAGCCGCGCATCCACCATGGGGGACGACTCGTCAATCCGGCGTCCCACACGGGAGACGATCCGGTCGATGATCTGCATCAGATGGTTGTCGTCCTTGAAGGTGACCGGGGAGCGCTCCAGGCACCCGTCGCGCTCCACGAAGACCTGGTCGTAGGTGTTCACCAGGATGTCGTTGATGCCGGGATCGGCCAGGAGCGGCTCCAGGGGGCCCAGGCCGAAGATCTCGTTCAGGATCTCGTCGATGATGAGGCGCCGCTCGGCGGTGCTCAGGGGCGTCATCTCCTGGTTCATGAGATCGGTGATGAGGGAGCGGATCCCGGAGATCGCCGCCTCGCGGTCCATCTGCTGGAGCGATTCCAGGTTGAGGCGGTCCAGCACCGTGCGGTGGAGGCTTGCCTTGAGGTGCTGGAATTCCGCGGTCGTGGGGATTCCCGAGTACTGTGTGGCGGTTTTCATTCCCTGCTACCTCCCATGGATGTCATGCCTGCGCGCCGCCCCCGCCCGTGCGGGCCACGGCCCTGGACGGGAACAGCCCGAAGAGCTTTCTTCTCGGGGCCGGCTCCCGGCCCTCCTCGCCCTCGGGGACGAGGGTCGCGGCGTAGGACTCGAAGCTGGCCAGCAGCCCGTTCCGGCTCCGGCTCACGATGGGGTTCCCCTCGTTGAGCGCCTCCTGGGCCGTCTTGTTGTCCAGGGGCACGGTCCAGGCCACCTTCAGGTCCAGGATTCTCTCGGCCTCTTCCAGCGCGATGTAGGGATTCCTTTCGTAACGGTTGATGACCAGCCGGATCATCTCCCGGGAAAGGCCGAACTGGATCAGGCGTCTCAGCGCCCACTGGGCGCGGCGCAGCGCCAGGAAATCGAGGCAGGAGACCAGGTGAATCAGGTCCGCCTGGTTCACCGCTGCCTGGGCCACGGGATCCTCGACACCCCGGGTGTTGACCACCACGCACTCGAAGTGCTCCCGGAGGAAACCGAGGATCGTACCGATCCTGGCCGGCTCCAGGTCGAGCGAGCGCTCCGGGTTCTCGCTGGCGGCGAGGACCTCCAGTCCCGACGCGTGCTTCACCACCATCCCGCTGAGCAGGTCCCGGTCCAGCCGGTGGGCGTTCTGGACCACGTCCGCCAGCGTGAAGGCCGCGCTGAGGTTCAGCATCATGGCAGCGTCCCCCGCCGCGAGGTCCAGATCCACCAGAAGGGTCGAATGCCCGCGGGTGGCCAGCGTGACCGCCAGGTTGGCGGCCAGGGTCGTCGTCCCGCAGCCTCCCTTGGCGCCGAGGAAGGGAAAGACCCGCCCGCGCCTCCGGGTCGACTCGGAGGCATCCGGCGATGTCCGCCGCCAGAGGCGCTGGATCGCTTCGAGAAGGGTCCTCCGGTCCAGGGGAATGGGCAGGAACTCGCCGGCTCCGGCGCGCAGGGCGCGGAGAATCAGGTCGGGATCGGCGGCGCTCCCCGCGAGGAAGAGCCGGGGCGAGGGCTGGCGGTCGAAGATGGCCTGGGCCAGCAGGAGCGCCGCGGAGGGGTCCCCCTGGGCGTCGATGAGAAGGATGGCGCCCTTGCGGGAGTCCAGCGCGGCGATACAGGCGGCCAGGCCGCTGGGGCGGGGGCCGGCCTCCGCCGAGCCGATTCCCACCCCCTCGGCGCCGCTCAGAGCCTGCCGGGCCTCGGCCAGGAAGGAGGGCCGGTCCGACACGACCACGATCTCCGTGAAGGGGATCTTCGCGGTTTTCATTCCACAAGCCTCACGAATCGGAGGGCGCCGGGGTTCCCGCCCAGGTTCTGGCCCGTGGCCAGCATGATCCGGGCATGGACGACCCCGTTGCCGTCGATGCTCTCCAGGAAGAGGCTGGCGATGTTGGTGACGACGACGGTCACCTTGCCGGAGACCGGCGGGTATCCGGGGTCAAAGAAGGGAATCCGGATGATCCTGGGGCTTCCGGCGGCGCCATAGGCGCTGTTGGCGATCTCGCCCGTGGCGGTGTTCCAGTAAGCGTTGGGGTCCATGGCGATGAGTTGCTGCACACCCTGCTTGGTGGGGCCGATCATGTTTCCGTTCTCGGTGTAGAGGGTGTCGCCGATGCTCACTCCGCTGGTGTTGCATTGGTAGATGTTTTCGCGATACCGGTCTCCCCCCGTGTCCGGGGAGTTGGGAATGGGGAGATCGATGGGGAAGAACTGCCCAGGGGCGATGGCGGCATGGGGATCGGCCTGCTTGACGATGAGCTCGATCCCCACGTCATTCCCGCTGTTCCGGTAGTCGGTGCCGTAGGAAGTGACTCCCTGCTCGTAGTACTCGCCGGCCTCGAAGACGCCGTTGCCGTTGGAATCGTCGAAGGCGTCGGGGAGGGCCCACGGCTTGAGGCAGTTGGAGGTCTGGGCGTTGGCAATCTCGGCGGTGGCGCAGGCCGAGACGTCCACCCAGCGCCGGTTCCAGACCCGGGCGAAGAAGGTCGGAACGGGGTTCCCGGAGGCCGTGGTCCTGGGAACGCACACCCGGCAGGTTTTCAGGTCGAGATCCACGGTCACGTTGCCGGGGTTGATGAGCACCGGCTGCGCCAGCACCCGGTTGTAGTTGGCGTACTCGACCCCCTTGCTCTTGATCTTTCCCACCGCGCCGGGGTTCAGGTTGTTCAAGGTCAGCATGTATCCGGCGCAAGCCAGCGCACCGGAGTCGGCGGCGTTCTGGCACTGGGTGCGGGCGGTGTAGAGGATCCCCGTATCGATGGCCAGGGCGGCGGCGCCCAGAAGGACCACCATCACCAGGGCCACCAGGATCATGGCGGCGCCGCGCTCGTCGTGTCCTTCGCCTTCCCGATTCAGGATCATGTCGGTCTTTCCTCGCTCCGGCGTGCCCGCCGGGTTCTGTGTCCAGGTCCTCCGGACCCTACTTTCCCTCGCTCTTGACGTCGGGGGCCGGAGAAACCAGCGGCTCCGGCTTCGGCTTCTTGTCCAGGTCGAAGGACAGGTCGTACTTCGGCAGCGTCGGCATCTGACCGGCCGGAAGCGGTTCCACAATCTCGGGGGTCACGATGACGAGGAGCTCGGTCTTGTTCTTGTTCAGGCTCTTGCTCTTGAAGAGGTATCCCAGCAGGGGAATGTCCCCGAGGACGGGGATCTTCTTCTTGGTCTGCACCAGATCGGAGGCATAAAGGCCGGCGATGGCGAAGCTCTGCCCGCTCTTCAGCTCCACCTCGGTGTTGGCCCGGCGGACCTTCAGGGACGGGATGGTGAACCCCGAGAGGACCACCGCGTTGGCGAAGTCCAGGGACGAGACCTCCGGCTCCACCTTGAGGACGATGGTCTGGTCCTCACGGATCTCCGGGGTGAAATCGAGGCTGATCCCGAACTTCTTGAAGATGACAGTAACCGAAGTAAACCCGGCGCCCGCCTGGGCCACGGGAATGGGGAACTCGCCGCCCGCCAGGAAGGAGCCCTTCTGGCCGTCGGCGGTGATCAGGGTGGGCTCGGCCAGGACCTGGAGCAATCCCCGGGTCTTCATGGCGGTGATGAAGACGCCGATCTTGTCGGCGAAGTTGAAGGCGTAAATGTTGATGGCATCGCCGAAGGTGAAATCAGGCCCCCGGGGGTCGTTCTTGATGAAGTTCCCCGAGGAACTGGGTTTTCCGGTCCCGGTCATTCCTTCGTGATCTCCTCGGGGGTTGTTGGGATCCACCCGGACGAGGGAGGCCGACAGTTCGGTCATGGCCTGGCGGTTCACCTCCGCGAAGATCACCTTCAGCAGAATCTGCTTTCGCCCGCCGGCGGGATAGGCGAGGTTGTTCACCACCTTGGCCGAGTAGTCGGAGGCGATCTTCACGGCCTTCTCGCCGATCTCCGGCTTGGTCACGGATCCGTACAGGACCAGGGTCTCCTTGGAGGCCGCCACGGAAATCTGCTGGTCGGGGAAGATCTGGCGCAACCGGGCGGCGAGGGTGTCGGTGTCCATCTGGACCGACAGGTTGTAGTTCCGCGATTCTCCCGAGCGCAGCCAGATCAGGAGGCTGGTGTTCCCCGGAGTGATGCCGTTGATGAGGAGCTGCTGGGGGGAGATCACCACGGCGTCGGCCACCGCGGGGTTCGTCACCGAGACCCGGGTGGCGGGAGACTCCAGGTCGAGGGTCTTCGACTTCCCGGCGGACACGAACAGGTCCATCGGTCCCGGGACCGGAAGAGCGGGAGCCGGTGTCGGGGCTGGAGCCTGGAGGACCGCCGGCCGGTAGCCCGGCGTGCCGTGGGAAGCCGGCACCTGCGCCGAAGCAGCCGCCTGCTTGACGCCGGTCCCGGGGGCGGCGCCCCCGGTGAGATCGACGACAAGGCTGTTGCCGTCCACCCGGACGTTTCGGCTTTCCGGGGTTCCCCCCTGGAACTCGAGTCGGGTGGCCATGCCGCCGGCCGCTGCCGGGACGGCGCGGACGAGGATCCGGTCCACCTGGGCGCTGCCCACCGGCACCTCGGACTGCACGCTGCTGGGATCGACGCCGTCCAGGGTCAGATACCAGGGCTCCTCGCCCGAGGGCGCCATGGAATAGCTCAGGGGCATGCTCCCCCGCAGGATGATCCGGGTTCCGGACCCGTCCGCGGCACTCTGGGCCTCCAGGGAGCTCAGGACGATGGATTGAGCGGTGAACAACGTGTCGCGCCTGGCGGACGCGGCGGTGCTTCCCGACAGAGCCAGGAACAGGGTGGCGACAACGACGAGCAGGAACCGGAAACGGTCGGGGGATCGATGGCTGCTTTTCATGTCAGAAAGTCTCCGTGGTTCGCTTGTTGCCCCGAATCACTTCCACGGTGGGAGCCGCGGGAGGTCGCGGAGCGGGGCGATCCGCGCGCCGGGCCGCCTCCCGGCGGCCCCCCTGGACCAGGGTCGAGAGGTTGGCGCCGCTGGTGATTACCGAGTCCAGGTCGAGGCTGTTGCGCAGGGCCAGCTGAATCTCGCCCTCGTTGCCCGCGAGGGTCAGCTTCTCGGCTTCCTCGGGGTTGACCAGGAGTGTGATCACGTTCACGGTCTCCGGCTTCCCCTCCGCGTCCTGCTCGATCTTCTGGCCGGCGGCCAGAACCTCCACGTTCTGCAGGATCATCTTGGCGGCGCTGCGGCCCTTCTCTCCTCCGGGATTCACGCTCACGAGGACGTCCACGCGGGTCCTGGGGAGAACGAAGCCGGCCACGCCGATAATCTCGTTGACCCTCACGCTCACCGCCCTCTTCCCCTTGGGGATCACGCTGGCCAAGCCGCCGCCGGAGTCCTTGGGCGCCAGCCTGGATTCCAGGATCGGTTCTCCCGGCACCACGTTCTCGATGATGGCGCGCCCGAGGACCGCCTGGGGGTCCGTGAAGGACCCCTCGGGGCGGACCGTGGAAGCCCATTCCACCGTATTCAGGTGCTCCGGCTGGAGCACGGACCCGTAGGGGAGCTTTACCGCCGCGACCACCAGGGGGAACGTGGGCGCGGGTGTCGTGCCACGGGTGAGGTCGGCGACCCGCCGGTTCTTGAGGATCCGGTAGGTCAGGATGCTGGCCGCACCCCCCGAGCCGATGGCCAGGATCAGGATGCAGATGACGAGAATCCTTCTCACGCTGAGACCTCCTTGGGCTCGGGGCCTTCCTCTTGGAGCCCGGCCGCAATCCGTCCTTCATTCATTGCGCATCACGCTCTGGGCCTGTATGGTCAGGTCCGCCCCCGCGGTCGCACCCGGATTCAGGAGGCGGATGATGGGACCCACGTAAAGGAAGTTGTAGGGGTAGCTCACCAGGACCGAGACCTGGCTGCCGGTCCCTCCGTTCACTCCGGCGCCGCCGATGGTGATGACGGCGTTGGAGGGGTTCACGTTTCCCGTGGCCAGGTAGCCCTGGACCCGGGCGGTCACCGCCTCGGTGGTGGTGAAGCCGTTGGGGAGGGAAGCCAGCCGTGCCCCCTCCCGGGCCGCGTTCGCCAGGATCTGATAGAGGTTCCAGGCCCGGCCGAATTCCACGATTCCCACCACCATCAGGAGGAGCATGATCACCACCAGGGCGAACTCCACGAGGTTCTGCCCCGAGCGATCCCGCAGGAAAAACCGCATCCGGTTCGATCTCATGGTGAGCTCCAGCGGCTCAGGACGATGAGGACGGCTCCGGCCGCCACAGGCACGGCGTAGGGGATCTTCAGCGCCGCCGGGCTCCCCAGATTCAGCTCGGGAGAGGGCCGGAGCCCCCCGGCGATCCAGTAGGAGATCAGCCCTCCGATTCCCCGGAAGGTGGCCAGGAGCCTTCTCTGCCAGATGGCCGCGACGAGGGCCATCAGCCCTCCGGCCACCGCGCCGGCCAGGGCCGTCTTCAGAAGGTCCGCCGGGCCCAGCAGCGATCCCAGGGCCGCCAGCAGCTTGACGTCGCCGGCCCCCATTCCCCCCAGCACGAAGAAGGGGAGGAACAGGGCCAGGCCGAGCCCCGCTCCCGCCAGGCTTGCGGTCAGACCGCGCAAGCCCCCGCTCCAGCCGTTGAGGCCGATTCCAAGACAGAGCCCCGTGATGACCAGGGAATTCGGGACCCGCCGCCAGAGAAGATCGGTGGAGCATGCCGCTCCCGCCAGAAGGATGACTGCCAGATAAATGAATGACTCTTCCCCGTGCATCTCGAACTCCATGCCTGTCCGGCGCGCCCTCAGGGCAGGCCGGCGAAGGCTGCGGTGATGTTTCCCCAGAGAGCCGCCAGCGTTGTGCCCAGCGCCGCCACCGCCAGGATGGCGACCACCGCGATCAGGGCCGCCAGCATTCCGTACTCCGCGAGGTCCTGACCGTCCTCCTCGCCCAGGTGAAAGGAGGAAGAATCTCGCCAGAAAACTCTCTTGATGTGCCGGTACATGATCCTCGCTCCCCCGTGATGCCAGAGCCCCTCGGCCGCGCCGCGCGGTAGCCGGGGCGCTGCGGTTCCAGGATGGGAGGGGGCCTTCGGGCCCCCTCCCCACAGGTGCTGCGACCCTGAGTCGAAGGTTACGGATTCAGGGCGTTGGCGATGTTGTTGAACACCGTCTGGATCTGGGTGCCCAGCAGCGTGACGGCCGCGATGACCACGAGGGCGATCAACGCGATGAGCAGCGCGTACTCCGCAAGGTCCTGACCTTCCTCGTTCTTCCAGAGACGGGTGAACAGAGCCTTCATGGTGCCTCCTCAAAAAGGGTGATGGGTGCAACGACCCGATGCCCAGCATATGGCAACGTTCGTGCCACGCCCGAGGCAAGACGGGGGTGCCGCCTGCAGCATGCTCCAACCTGCGGAGGAGAGGCCACTTCCTCGTGAGAAGGGACTGCGCGGCGGGACAGAGAGAGTCGCGGCGTCTCTGCAAAGAGATGCACACAGAAGCCTCGGCGGGGCCGGAATCGGGGGCCGGGTGGGGAAAGGGAGGAGCCCCGCCTTCGCCGGCGGGCAGTAGCGAAGCGAAGTGAACATCCGCGGAAGGGCCCCTCGGCCCGATTCCCGTCCCGGGCGGGAGGCGCCGCACAGTGAAGGAGGCTTCACAGTGTGCAACGGTATGCAGCTTCCCGGGGGCCCAGCGCCCGGCCCCCCGTGAATCGCCTCGCGGGAGGGCGGCGAGGCCCCGGTGGAGAAGAGTCAGGCACTGGCACGAAGCTCGCACGCCGAACACCGTCTTTCTACGTAGCAGGTCTGCCGTGGCGGCTTGGGGAGGGACCTCTTGAGCGTGATTCCCATGGGGCATGAGCGGCCGGGAGCCGGGGAGGGCGGCAACTTCGGGGGACGTTACGACCTGCGGCTCGCCCCGGAGCTGACGGCCGCCATAGCTGCCCGGCGATGGAGAGAGCTGAACTACCTTCTCAGCTCCCTGGTGGTCCTTCACGGCGAACTCCGGAACCATCGTTCCTTCACGCCCATCGTCCGCTCCTCCCGCGCCATCGTTTCGGCGTCCCGGGGCATGCTGGTGGTGCGGGAAGGCGCGGAGGGCGAGTACCGCCTCCGGGGGGAAATGGGTTTCCCGAGAGCGGCGCGGGACCGACGCTGCCGGGGCCGCCGGATGGCGTCGGCGGCGCTTCTTTCACGCAAGCCTCTCCTCATTTCGAACCCGCAGGAGCCCGATCTCGCCGCTGAGCTTCTGGCCCTGGGGGGAGGTTCCTGCCTCGCGGTGCCAATCCTCCCCGGGGGAGTTCCCTGGGGCGTGGTGCTTCTCCTGCGGGCGGAGCCGTTTCACGAGGAAGAAGCGGTCCTGGCCTGGATCTACGTCCTGGTGCTGGAAGAGGCCCTGGCGGGCCTCGCGATTCCCGCTCGGGCCGCTGCCGGCCTTGAGGTCCTGGAGGGGGAGCCGGGACTCCTGGATTGCCGGGTCTTTGACAGACGCCTGGACGAGGAGATTGAGCGCTCAGCCTGGTCGGGACGCCCCTTGAGTCTCCTGAGGGTGAAATGGTCCTCCCCCGGGGACGGCGAAGGGGAGGAAGGCGCCCTTCTCCCCGGGGTGTTGCGGGTCCTTCGAAGAAGCCTGCGGCCGGTGGATGTCACCTGCATCGGGCGGGAGGGGGACCTCCTCATCGGCCTTCCCGGCGTAAATCCGGGCGAGGCCGGCGCCGTGGCTCAGAGCGTCCGCCGCAACCTCATCCAGTCCCGGGTGCTGGGGGAGGAAGGCCGGGTGGTCACCTCGCTTCGGATCTCCTCGGCCACCTTTCCGCTGGATGGCCGCTCGCGGCAGGAACTCCTCCAGGCGCTGTCGGGCCCTCAGGAGGAGGAGACAGAGGAAGGCCCTCGGGCCCCGGGAGATGAGGCGGGGAATCAGGATGCGGAAGAGGGATCGGAATCGCCCCCGGACGGGGCGGGCCGAAGCGTATAGTCCT
>Ga0315288_10001524_pt1 | contig 29952 bp, 27 predicted proteins | sample YL17G11_20_MG_FD_203454 | JGI IMG/M metagenome (GOLD analysis project Ga0315288, IMG submission 203454) | Sediment microbial communities from Yellowstone Lake, YNP, Wyoming, USA - YL17G11_20 | ecosystem: Environmental > Aquatic > Freshwater > Lake > Sediment | place: USA: Wyoming | collected... | reverse complement strand
TTCAGTGGTAAAATACCAATGGCATCATCATTTACAATAATGGCCGGGCGCGTCTTTTTGATTTCAGCACCCACTGTTGGATCCAAATTGATCAGCCAGATCTCACCCCTGCGCATGAAAATCCTCACCATCAAGGGCTGTAAAACTGATCAGTTCATCATCCCTTTCATAATCCGGAAGGAGCAACTCAGCCGCGGCAACTAATAGTTTTTTTCTTTCCTGCCGAGTTATCGGCTGTCCAATTTGGTGAAGATCTTGCCGGAGTAAATGTACGACAGCGTCAATTATCTCTAACCGTTCCTGAACTGAGAGCTTCTTTAGTCCTTCCAAAATCCCAGTATATATCATGCTAATCTCCTTTATCCGTTACGACATCTTTTAGAAAAATCATATCATAGTAAACTTTATGAATCAACCTGATCACCAATCATAGGATATGCTTTTCACTCTTGACGGTTACAAACTGAATTCCATTTATCTGGTCTCTTTTCCCCATAGGGGTGACCTATTTAACTATTGCAACCCCATCTCTTTTTCCTCTTCACCAATACATTCCTCTAAAATCCTGATGGCTTCGTCAATCTCCTCTTTCTGGATGATGAGAGGCGGGGCAAACTCGAGGGCCCGTCCCATGGTCTTAATCATCAACCCTTTTCTCTTGGCCCGTTCAACCAGGCGGTTGATCCCCTGAGAAGGGAAGGTGGTCTTCTTTCGCTTATCCAGGGTAAAATCAATGGCCGCCCACAGTCCTGTTCCCCTGACTTCGCCAACGGTTGGATGAAATGCAAGGGTTCTTAAACTCTCTAAGAAATAGATCCCCATGTGGTATGAATTTTGAATTAAATTCTCTTTTTTCATAATATCAATATTCTTCAGGGCCGCAACACAGGAAACAGGATGATTGCCATAAGTATGAAGGTGCTGAAAAATCTCTATGGGCTCCATGACTTCATCCGTACATCCGACTCCTCCGAGGGGCACATAACCACTCGTAATCCCCTTTGCCATCGTGATGATGTCAGGTTGAATATCAAAATGCTCAATTCCAAACCATTTACCGGTTCTTCCAAATCCACAGATGACTTCATCGATGATAAGAAGTATCCCGTAAGTATCACAAATTTTTCGAACAATTTCCCAATATTCTTTTGGAGGTGCCAATGCTCCAAATCCCTGCTGAATCGGTTCTCCAATAAAAGCTGAAACCTGCTCAGGATCTTCAAATTGGATGATTTGTTCTATATCCTTAGCACAAGCTATATCACAATTGGCATAGGTCAAATGGAATGGACATCGATAACAGTAAGGGGATTCTACAAATATGGTTCCAGGTGCAAAAGGCTCCATGATCTGCCTCATAGGAAGGGCCGTACCCAGTAGACTCAATGCCCCGCCGGTGACCCCGTGGTAAGCGCCTCGCCTTGAGATAATTTTGTAACGCTTTTTCTCTCCTCGATAATAATGGTAATGTCTGGCCAATTTAATCGCCGATTCCACGGCCTCCGAACCATCGCATACGAAGAAAAATTTATTAATTCTGCCGGGGGCGATCTCTGTTAAGACATTGGCGAGTTGGATGGCCGGCACATTGGCAAATTCCATCGGGGTAAAATAACAGAGTTCACAGATTTGATCATACACCGCCTGGGCAATCTCTTTGCGGCCATATCCCACATGGACTGGCCGAGTAACGCCAGCGACAAGGTCAAGGTAACTCTTTCCATCTTGATCAAAGACCCGTACCCCTTCGCCTTTTATAATCACTGTAATTCCTTTTTTTAATTGTTCCCTTGGGGTCCTCGCCAAAATAAGATGGGATTCATTATTCATTCTCGCTTTGTGTTCCATTTTGTTGCTCCTAAAAATAGAATTTATTTTGAAGGGGGAGGACGATAAACCGAATGCCTCTGATCATCTGCCGAGATAGGCTTTCTTCACATGAGGGTGATCGATCAAGGTGGAGGCCTCACCTTCGAGTATCATTCTGCCGGTCTCCAGCACGTAAGCATAGTTTGCCACTTCGAGGGAGCGGTAGGCATTCTGTTCAACGAGCAAAATCGTCTGTCCCTGGCGATTTAGCTGGAGGACGACGTCAAATACGGCATCGACAATAATCGGGGCAAGTCCTAAGGAAGGCTCGTCAAGAAGAAGGATTTTGGGATCTGACATGAGGCCCCGGCCAATGGCCAACATCTGTTGTTGGCCGCCCGATAGAGTGCCCCCCGCCTGATCTTGACGTTCTTTCAAAATAGGAAACAATTCAAAAACGTTCTTAAGTAATTGCTCAGCACGCTTCTGATCTTTGAGGGGAAGGGCCCCCATTCTCAGGTTTTCAATCACCGAAAGATGTGGAAAGATCCGCCGGCCCTCCGGGACATGGGAAATTCCCATCCTTGCGATTTGGTGGGGGGGAAGTTGATCAATCCTCTGATCATTTAAAGAAATGGTTCCTGATTTGGGGTGAACCACTCCGGAGATGGTCTTTAAGGTGGTGCTCTTCCCAGCGCCATTCGACCCGACGATGGAGACAATCTTTCTCTCATGGACAGACAGAGAGATATCCCATAGGGCAGTGGCAATGTCGTAACTGACGGTGATGTTCTTAATTTCGAGCACTGTAACGCTCCCCAAGGTAAGCTCGAATGACTTCCTTGTTGTTTACAATTTGATCAGGTATATCTTCAGCGATTTTTTGCCCATAATCCAGAACGGCGATTCGGTCGCACAGAGACAAGATGACATCCATAATGTGCTCGACAACGATAATCGTGAGCTCTCGGGTTCGCAATGACCGGATCAATTCGATCGCTCCCTTCACCTCAGCCGGAGTGAGACCCGCCATCACCTCATCCAGGAGGAGGAGGGATGGCTTCGTGCCTAGGGCACGAGCCAATTCGAGTCGCTTCCGATCCTCCAGAGTCACGTTAGCCACCTGTGTGTTTCCCTTATCATCTAGTCTCACCAGTTCCAGAATCTCCCAGGCCATCTTCCGTGACTCCTTCAACGAAGAAGCGCGAATAAATGTACTGACCATGACGTTTTCCAAGAGCGTCATTTTCGTAAAAGGAGCAGGGATCTGGAACGTCCTTCCGATCCCGAGTTCAGCGATCCGATGAGGACGGAGGCCGGTGATATTCTTCCCGTCAAAGGTTACCCTTCCTGAATCCGGGGTGTAGACTCCATTGACGAGGTTAAAGAAGGTCGTCTTTCCGCTCCCATTCGGACCGATGATGCCAAAGACCGTTCCTTTCTCCACGGTCAGGGAAAGGTGGTTGATCGCTGTTACCCCGCCAAAGGATTTCACGAGGTCATTCGATTGTAAGATCATCTTCTTACCATTTAAAGGTTTTCTTCAGTTGGCTCACGGCCTCTCGGGGAGAAAGGAAACGAGATTCCATGAGACCGATAAGTCCATTCGGGATGAAAAGCACGACGGCACAGATTGCCACACCGATAATCACAAGGTAGAATGTCCCTTCCCCCCAAAACAACCACAAAATACGTTGGAGCAGCTGCACGACCACGGCCCCTAAGAAAGGCCCCCAGAGAGACCCAATCCCTCCGAGGAAGGCCATCACGACCATAAAGTCCGTGAGTTGGGCCCCCAAGACACTGTCCGGGTGGATATAGGTGACCCAATAGGCATAAATGCCCCCCAGAACTCCCGGAAAAAATGCGCTCAAGGCGAAGGCCTTCATTTTGATCGACACCGTATCCACCCCGACCATCTCAGCGGCTTCCTCATGCTCTCTAATGGCCAGCAACTTATATCCAAACCGGGCTCGCTCCAGGAGAAAATGGGTTGTCAAATAGGTTAAACCTGTCACGGCGAGCATAACATAATAAAAGTAGCGGAGATTGAGAAACGAAGGAAGCTGTAAGCCAAAAGCTCCACCTGTGACATCGAGGATGGTGGCAATCTGGCGTACCATTTCACCAAATGCCCAGGTGGCGATGGCGAAATAGGCCCCGCGCAAGCGCAGAGTCGGATAGCCGATGATCACCGCCAGGAGAGAAGCCAGGATTCCTGAAAACAGGAGTCCTATTCCGAAGGGCCATCCGAGATTGACCATCATCAGGCCAGTCACATAAGATCCCAATCCGAAGAAGGCCCCATGACCGAAACAGAGGTACCCGGTGTACCCTCCTATGATGTTCCAACTCTGCGCCAAACCAGCCCACATCAAGACTTCCGTGGCGATTCGGATCCAGAGGGGGGAGGCCAACCATGGAAGGATTAAGCAGATCACGAGGAGTAGACCGAGCGGCGTAAAACGCCAAACGGACGGCACTGGAACAGCCTGAGCTTTGCTCGCCTGCAATTCCATCAAATACCTCTTCGTAAGATTCCTTTAGGGGTGATCAGCAGCACCCCATACATGACCATGAAGAGAGCGACGAGGGTATAGCGCCCACCAATATAGACTCCGACAAAAGACTGTAAGAGGCCCAGGCCAAGGGCCGCTATGATAACTCCCGGCACATATCCCATGCCTGCCAGAACAACAACAAAGAAGGCCAACGTACAGTACTTCGCTCCCATGGCTGCATGGATGGAGAAGAGCGTTCCGATCAGGACACCGGACATTCCAGTGACGCCCGCGTAAAGGCTGTAGACAAGCCCTCCAATCTTCCGGACATCGGCTCCTAAGAGGTTCGCTGTATCCCTGTCCTGAGCCGTGGCCCGGATGATGATCCCAAATTTTGTTTTGTACAGGAAGATCATAAAAAGGATCGTCACCAAGATCCCAAAGACGAAACCAGCGAAACGAAGAGCTGGAATCGTAAGAACTCCGATTGAGATACTCTTGCCGGATAGCCACGTTGTAATGGATTGGATGTGATAACCCCAGACTGAGAGAGCCCCTCCTTTGGCCAAAATGGAGAGGCCAAAAGTAAACACCAGTCCCATGATGACTGGATTATGGCGTTTCCCACTCACCGCACGATAAATGAGAGGGTAAATCATCCAACCGACCCCACAGAAGATAAGAAAGATGATAGGCAGGTAGATCATGGGGTCATGCCCAAAGTAGCGAACCATGATATAGCCGGTGTAGGCACCCAACATGACCCACTCGCCTACCGCAAAGTCAACGATATGCATCACCCCAAAACAGAGGGAGAATCCGATGCCAACAACGATGATCAGGCCTCCGATCAGGAGTCCATCAATGAGCATTTGTAGGAAGAGTTCCACGATTTACCTCAGATCATTGAGCTAAATGACCCCTCACCCTCTCCTCCATCCTCCGTAGCAGGCTACTGCGCTGGACGGGCCATGGGGGGGGAGAGGGATGGGGTGAGGGGAGGATTACCTTTTGTCCCAGGAGGGGGTTGGATACTTGGGCGCCACTGCCCGAAGTTTCCCAGGTCCCACTTCGACTGTTTTTCCTCCCTGGTATTGAAGAGCCACGGGTTGCAGTCCTGCGTTACAGTGATAGGAATCTCCCTCCGCCGCAAACTTAATCTGTCCGTAGAAGGTCATAATATTCAGTTTTTCCAATGCACCGATAAGCGCATCTTTCTGGGCATCGGTCAGTGGAGGAGTCGCCTTGATCATGCGCAGGGCTTCTTGAAATGCGATGCCCGCTGCCGTTGAACCAGCTTCTGTGTAGTCGGGATCTGTCTTGAACTTGGCGACAAAAGCATCAGCATATTCCTTTGTCGTTTTGAAAAGGATGGTCGACTGGTGCCTCATATTTGGCGTCCAGACGGCGTTCCCAAAGACGTATTCGCAATCCTTGCCCAACCCCTTGCGAAAATCCGGGGTGGTCATCCCGTAATGCTGGACAAAGGCCTTAGGGTTGAATCTCAACTCTTTGGCAATCTTCATCATTTCGATGGCCGCCTTCTCATGATTGCCCATGGCGAAGATGTCAGGGTTGACAGCCTTAATCGAACTGATGGCAGGCGTGTAGTCACTTCCTTCGGGGACGATTTCATACTTGAGCACCTTCAGTCCCAATTTTTCAGAGGCCGCCTTGAACGCCTCTGCCGTAAATTTAGAGAACGGGTCATCGATTCCCAAGATGGCAATGGTTTTAGGCTTGGGTGCGACGTCCTGAGCGAGCGTCTGGATGATCCCCTGGGCTGTGAGGTTGACCGATGGGATCGTGCCGAAGGTATATTTAAATTTCCTTAGCCATATTAAAGGAGACTCTGCCGATCCTGTAATGTGGGGCATCTTGTATTTCTCGGTAATGGGCGCGAGAGCTAAGGTGGGGCCGCTCGCATAGGGTCCCAGGATGAAGTCAACTTTTTCCTGCGTGATCAGACGTTCACCTGCAACGGCTGCAGTTGCCGGTGTACTCTGATCGTCGGTATAGACCAGGGTGACCTTGTATTTTTTGCCTCCAATTTCGATTCCACCCGCGTTATTGACGGTATCGGCCCACAAGTCATAACCTCGTTTGGTCACCGTTCCTCCAAAGACGAGTTCACCGGAGAGAGAGGTTACGACACCGACTTTAAAGAAGTCTCTCTTCTCCTGGGCCTGTACAGATTGAGGTTTCATAAAACTGAACATAATGACTGCCAATGAGATGAAACCAAAAACGACCATTTTTTTAATCATCTGTTTTTTCATAAATGTAACCTCCTTTGTTCAATATGTCTTATTGTTTATCTTCCCTTCTCCTTTGACGAAATAAGGAATAGAAAATAGGTAAGGGTGAAAATCTTCTTTTTTCTATTGGATCACCTCCTTTTGAGATTGATTAGATTTAATTAAGGTAATGCATTAATTCCTTTGATGAAGAACCCATGCTCTGTCAATTTCAAGGCAACATCCCTCATGTCCTTCACATCCAACTTAAGAAGTGTCCAGTTAGATTTTAGACGCTCCGTTTCGATAATGTGAACTCCTAAGTCTTCAATAATCTTCTTTGCTTCCTCCAATGTCTTTAAGTAATTGGTATTTTTAATCAGGATTTGAGCATAAGTTCTATCCGCCGTAATCTCCTGATTTAATTCTTCTAAAAATTGTTCATGAGCCATACTATCAAAATACCTTAAGAGTTTTGAGAATATTGAAGCTCATGAAGGCTTTCCTCAATAATGGAAAGACCTTTTTCAAGTTGCTCGTCGGTAATAATTAAGGGCATGAGAGGTCTGATGATGTTGGAGTGGGTCCCCGCTGAAACCATCAGTAACCCCTTTTCTCGACAGAGCTCAACCAGTCTCTTTGTGAAGGTCGTCGCCGGTTCCTTGCTCTTTCGATCCACCACCAGCTCCATTCCAACCATAGCACCAAGTCCACGAACATCTCCTACCACAGGATAATGTTCATAAAATTCCTTAAACCTATCTAAAACCTTCTTCCCAACCTTCCCCGCCTTCTTGAGAAGATCGGTCTTTTCAAACTGGTCAAGGACTGCGAGGGCGGCCCGACAGGCCACGGGATTCCCTGAGAAGGTTCCACCTAATCCCCCTACTTGAGGATGATCCATCAACTCTGCTCTTCCGGTGACGCCACCGAGTGGAAATCCAGCAGCCAAGGATTTGGCCATTACAATCATATCAGGTTCAACTTCGTAGTGTTCAATGGCAAACATTTTAGCCGTACGGCCAAAGCCGGTTTGAACCTCATCAGCAATAAAAACGATTTCATTCTGCTGACAGATTTTCTGAAGGATTTTAAAGTACTCTTTAGGTGGAACTACAAATCCTCCTTCACCCAATACTGGCTCTATAATCAAAGCCGCAACCTGCTCCCCAGAGATGTGAGTATGGAAGAAATCCTTTAAAAAATAGGCACAGCGAAGTTCGCAGGAGGGGTATTCAAGACCGAAGGCACATCGGTAACAATAGGCGTAAGGCATTCGATAGATTTCTGGAGCATAGGGCGCAAAACCAAATTTATATGGTTTCATCTTGCTGGTGAGACTTAAAGCTAATAGGGTTCGACCATGAAAGGCATCCTCAAAGGCGATGGTGCCCGTTCGACCTGTAGCATGCCGGGCAATCTTAATTGCATTCTCTACAGCCTCTGCACCGCTGTTAACAAACATCGTCTTTTTTGGGAAATCCCCTGGAGTAATTTTATTTAGTCTTTTCGCCAGTTCTACATAAGGTTCATACATCACCACATGGAAGCAGGTATGAATATATTTTTGGATCTGATCCTTAATTACCTCTAATACTTCTTCATTACAGTGACCAACATTATTTACTCCGATACCCCCGGCAAAGTCAATATATTCCTTACCCTCCACATCAGTGATGATCGCCCCTTTAGCCTTTTCAGCAAAAATGGGGTGGACATTAAAGGGCCCCTGAGGGATATATTTATTCCTCTCTGCGAGTAAAGATTCATTCGTTTTCATACGGATTAACCCTTTCTTCCTTAATGGCAATAAGAAATCTTAGATCGATTGAGCTCAGGCGCCGGGCGGTAGCACGGTTGTTAGGCGTCCAGTGTCTTTGAGAACAATACTCGATCACCACCAGGCCCATCATAGTTCTTGGCCACTGCAATATCATCAACTGTTGATTCACTCGACTCAATGGTAAAGCCCATACGAAGGTGGAATGCAACAGAGTTTTTATTCACTGGTGAGGTTACACAGCGCACCAACTTACGACCCAGCTTGTTCACGGCCTCGAAGAATCGCTCATATAAAGCACGACCTAACCCCTTTTTTCGGAAATTAGGGTGTATACCCGCAAAATGTATGTATGCCTCATACGGAAAAGTCTGCGAGACAAAGCCGATAATGAAACCCACGATTTCCCCACCAGTCTCAGCCACAAAACTCGTTTGACGGAAGTGAACAAAGAAGAGCTTCGGCAACATGTCGCTCATGGTCCGGCCACCCCACCACTCGTTGACCACCCTGATTATCGGCTGATAATCGGCCGATTCAGCGTGACGAATGAGAAATCCTTCCGCTGCTATCACCAGTGTACTCTCGTTTATGGTGCATAACATAATCTTACATTATCTTACATTATCTTACATTTTCCGTACCAAAAATATTAAGTTTATTCTTTTTTAAATTGAATTTGAGGTCTTTCTTATAAGTCTTTGAATTTGTAGATAAAATTAATTGATGATTTTGTGGTTAATGGAAGGTGGATGAAGGAAGGGATAGACTTAACTTATGCAAAATCACATAATATTACCCTTTAAATATGATTAAATTTGTAATTCCTAAATAAAATCAAAAAATTAAATTGATGCAAGCTAGCATTTATTTATGCAATATTACATCACTTTGAGAAATTCTATATTTCTTTATCTTTCTTGAAATTGTTGCTTGATCAACCCTTAGGATTTTTGCCGCTTCATGTTGAGAGCCATATTTCTTAACCGTACTTTCAATAATATAACTTTCACATCTTTCCAAGGCATCTTTTAGTGAAATCCCCTCAAACAAGAAAGAGTAAGATATTTCTTTAGCCCTATAACCCGCTATTGCATTTGGAAGATCTTGGACTTCAATTCGTTCCTTTTCTGTTACCACCACAAGCCTTTCAATAATATTGGCTATTTCACGAACATTTCCTGGAAAATCATATTTGCAAAGAACATCAATAATCTCTGGAGAAAGAACCTTTTCTTTTTGATAGGTTTTATTAAATTTTTCAAGAAAATAGTAAATAAGCGGCAGGATATCATCCCGTCTTTCCCTTAAAGCTGGAATATAAATCGGAACAACGTTAAGTCGGTAATAGAGGTCTTCTCTGAAATTTTTAGCAGATACCATTTCTTCAATATTTCTATTTGTGGCAGCAATAATCCTGACATCAATTTCTTTAGGGACTGCTCCTCCGACACGTATAATTTCATGATCTTCTAAAAAACGCAGGAGCTTTGATTGAGAGGTGAGCGGGATTTCTCCAATTTCATCGAGGAAGAGCGTCCCCTTATTAGCAAGTTCAAAGAAACCCGGTTTCCCTTCCGCCCTAGCTCCGGTAAAAGCGCCCTTTTCATATCCGAATAGTTCCGATTCAATGAGTGAATCCGGAATACCCGCAAGGTCAACACGAATGAAAGGCCCTTTGCTTCGATCCGATTGCTTGTGGATCAATTTAGCGATCAGGCTTTTTCCAACACCCGATTCTCCCAGAAGAAGAATGGTTGAGTCGACCCGAGCAATCCTCAAGGTCATTTCAATAATTCTTTGCATCTCCCCGCTTCGAAAGATGATATTGGAAAGATCAACGCCCCTCATCTCCAACTCGGAGAGTTTCGAAATATATCCTTTCGCTAATGCTTGGGTTTCCTGGAGCTGTGTTCTAAGGTGATCCAGTTCCGTGATATCCCGATCATTTGTTACAACGAAAATAATTTCTCCCTTCTCATTGAAAATTGGATTACCTGTCACCAAAATTCTTTTCTCTCCTTTGATTCGTTGAATCATCGTTACTGACGTTTTTCTTTTCAGAACCTCTAAAGTGACTGACTTATCGAATAGTCCTTCGCCAATAAGATCGTTCATGTTTTTTCCAATCACCTCTTCGGCTTTTACTCCGTTGATTCTCTCTGAGGCCTTATTAATCCTGATTACTTTCCCTTCATGGTCGCAGATCCAGAGGCCATCATAAGAGGAATCAATGATGGTATCGAGCCAATTTTTCATATTTTTAAAGAGATCCAGTTCTTTTGAAATGTTCTCAATTTCGGATATATCCTGGAAAACGCTGACGACGCCGGAGATTTTTCCATTCGTCACAATCGGATTTATATTGGAGACCAGGGTGACTTCTTCCCCTTTCAGTTTTTCTCCATAAAATGGTTTTCCTGTTTTTAAACATTCCACTAATTTACCGCCTGTGTTAGGAAGGACATCCAGGATATATAGATGACTGGCCTCATGCGCAGGAATATTAAAGATCCTTTCTGCCGTTTTATTGAAATAAGTGATAACACCTTCCCCATCTATGGCTACAATACCGTTGTGAATTGCATCGAGTACCAAACGGTGATCAAACGTTTTTGAGCTTTCTATCATTTTAACCCTCCCTAGCGTTCAAACCTACCAGGTTTATATATGAAATTTTCTTTTATTTCAAAGCTACTAACAAAGGGTGCATAATTAGCAAGTAAAGGTAAGGGGAAAGGAACAATAAAACAATCGAGAAAATAAAATGAATTAATTCATTATGAAAACACCTACAGAGTTAATAAGCGGACCTATAGATGGTGATAGCGTCTTCGAGGGTTATCTTTCTTGGGTTATTGGCTAAGAGTCTGGTCACTTTCATGGCCGCCTCGGCTAACCCGGGAATTGCATTCTCTGGAATTCCAACATCTCTGAGTCTCCTTGGGACCTTGATGTCATCGGAGAGCCGTTCCACAAACTTGACTGCGGCCTCCGCCCCATCGAGTTCAGAGAGCCCGTCGACCTTTTCTCCAAAAGCTCTTGCCATCTGAGCAAACTTATGGGGGCATCCCAAAATATTATAACGCATCACATAGGGAAGCATCAGTGTATTGGCTAGGCCGTGGGGAATATGGAACTCTCCTCCGAGAGGATACGCAAAGGCATGAACCGCCCCCACGCCTGCATTCGCAAAGGCCATTCCTCCCAGAAGGCTTCCCAACATCATATTGGAGCGGGCTAGCAGATTATCCCCATTGGCAAAAGCGATTCTTAAGTATTGTGAGATGAGTTCCATTCCCCTGAAAGCGAGAAGATCTGATAATTCGGTGGCATTTACTGAATAGTAGGATTCTATGGCATGTGTCAGGGCGTCCATCCCTGTGAAGGCTGTGACTGACGGAGGAAGGCGGAGTGTCAGTTTGGGATCGATAAGGGCGACCTCTGGAAAGAGATAGGAACTGACAATTCCTTTTTTTAATTTTTCTTTCGTGTCAGAAAGAATGGCTACAGGGGTTGCTTCACTGCCCGTCCCTGCGGTGGTTGGAACCAGGATCACCGGGATCCCTGAATTGGGAACAAGATCGATTCCGAAGAAACCGTCTATCTTCCCGGGATTGGTGAGCAGAATGGACGTCACCTTGGCGATGTCGAGGGAACTCCCCCCTCCAAAACCGATGATGAGATCGATACCTTCCTCTCTGGCTAATTGAACGCTCTTCTCCGCCACTTCAATTCTCGGATCGGGTTCGACCCCGTCGAAGACCACAAAGGGAAGACCAACAGACTGAAGGGATTTTTGAACCTCTTCAAGAAGGCCAGCTTGAATCACACCTGTATCGGTAACAATGAAAACTTTCTTTGCTTTGAGAAGTTGAGCTTCAGCACCTATTTTTTCAACCGCTCCAGGTCCGAAAAGAATTCGTTTTGTCGTCCTGAAAAGAGTAAGTTTTTCTATCATGATGACCCTCCTAAAAAGGTTCTGTAAATGGTTTGAGGGGAATTAGGATACCATAATTAAAGATTGATTTAAGATCTTAGGTTCTAAGTTTTTTCATTCAATCTGAAATCTGCAATCCGAAATGGGGAAGATTACTTCCCAACAAGCTTTAAGAGCCTCTCGTTTTCAAGAATTTCTCGAGGATGCCCCTCAAATATAATTTCTCCCCTTTCTATAATATAGGTCTTCTCTGTGACTTGCGATACGATTCGGACGTTCGATTCCGCTAAGAGTATCGTCACTCCCAATTTTCTGATCTGACGTAATGCCTCCATAAAATGATTCACCACGAGAGGAGCCAACCCTTCAAAGGCTTCATCCAACAGTAATAATGAGGGATTGAGCGCTAAGGCTCGGGCAACAGAGACCATCTTCTTTTCCCCTCCGCTCAAGTTAAGCCCTTTTCTGTCCAAGAAATCCTTAATCCTTGGGAAAATAGCAAAAATTGTTTCGTAACTAAATATCTCTCCTTTTCCGCGAACCCACGTCGAAAGGTTAATATTTTCTTCTACAGTGAGTTCTGTAAAGATTCTTGTATCTTCGGGAGAATATCCGATTCCTAAAAGGACTTTCTTTCGCGGGGAGAAAGAGGTAATGTCTTTTTCTTTAAAAATGATCTTGCCTGATCTGGAAGGATAAAGACCAATGGTGCTTTTGATAATGGAGCTTTTCCCTGCACCATTCCTACCTAACAAACAAACGATTTCCCCTTCGTTCACACCTAATGAAATATTTCTTAGAATTTGAGTCGAACCGATAAACACGTCTAAATTTTCAATCTTGAGTAGCATATCCATTAACTCACGATGCCAAATACGGTGGCTTTGACTTCTTTATTTTCCATGATTTCATCGGGTTTACCTTCTGCCATGACCTTGCCTTCGTGCATCACAATCACTCGGTCCGAATACCCTGAAACGATATCCATGTCATGTTCGATGATGAGGGTTGAGATCCCTTCCTTCTTTATTGCCTTAACGATGGAGTCCATGACTTTAAATTTATCGTTTGTGGCCACTCCGCTGGTGGGTTCATCCAATAAGAGAAGTTTCGATTTCAAGGCAAAGGCGATGGCGATATCAAGAATTTTTAAATCTCCCTCTGAAAGGCCTGTCGGAGTCAGATTCTTTTTATCCGACATATTAAAATTATCAAGAACTTCAATGGCCTCCTCGGTAACAGAGGAATAGCGATCCGCTGGCAATAGCCCCCTTCGTATCATCCCATATTTTGAGAAGAGGGCCGTTCTGACATTATCCAGGACCGTGATATTGGAAAAGAGTTGAATCAGTTGGAAGCTTCGGCCCACACCCAATTTAATCCTGACATAGGGGGAAGCATAGGTGATGTCTTTGTCTAAAAATAGAATGCGCCCACTATCCGGTTTTAAATACCCACTAATTAAATTGACTAAGGTCGTTTTTCCAGCTCCGTTGGTACCAATAATTGAAACAATCTCCCCTTCCTTGATTTCTAAATTGACGTAATCTACGGCTTTGACAAATCCAAAATGTTTCTTCAAGTTGTCTATCGTTAACATGAAATGTCCTCAATCGCTTTTCTTTATTATTTTAGTCCATAGGCTTGAAACAGCTCCTGCAACGCCATTTGGAAGAAGCATCACGAGAACGATGAGCGTTGCTCCGATGACGAACATCCAATATTGTGTGTTTCCCATGGCATATAATTTTAAGTAAGTAAAGATGATTGCCCCGATAATGGGTCCTTCAAAGATTCCGAAGCCCCCGAGCAAGGTCATATAAACGATTTCACCTGAAAAAACCCAGTGGGATAAATCTGCTGTGACATGGCCATTGACAAAGGTCCAGAGGGCACCCCCTAACCCAACAAACACACCGGAGATGCAGAAGGCGTAAAGGCGATATCGACGAACGCGGATACCAATTAATTCCGCCCGCACCTCGTTATCTCTGATCGCCTGGAGGGCTTTACCAAAGGGGGAGCTGACAATCCCTCTCATGACGATAAAGCTTATAGCGAATACGATTAACAAGAAATAATAATAAGTCCCTGAAAGAAACTCAGGCCTCCTGATTCCCTTGAATGACATGCCAAACAGAGTGGGAAGGGGCACACGGAGTCCGTCGGATCCTCCTGTAATGTGATAGAGTTTAAATAACAAAGCGAAGAGAAGCATCGAGAGAGAGAGTGCGAGGATGGAAAAAAAGATCTTTGTATGCCTTACACAAACAAAACCAAAAATGATGGAGAGTACCAATGAGAAGAAGAGGGCTGCTGGAATCAATATCTCGAGAGAATAAGCTTGCGGAAAGTATTTGCCAATCATAGCGACGGTATAGGCTCCGGCTGCAAAATAGGCGCCGTGACCAAAAGATAAAAGGCCGGTATATCCTAAGAGGAGATTGAACCCGAGTCCCACAATGGCGAAGGTTATTCCATATTCGAAGAGCATGAGGTCATGGATAGAGAGAAAACGGGGGATAAATAATAGAGTAATGAGGATCAATAGATAGAGGATCCATCTCGGGTTTTTAAACATTTTTTTTAAAGACACCTTCTATCTCCCAAAAAGACCTTGTGGTTTAACGACTAAAATAATGCCGGCAATTAAGAATAATAAGGGTAATTCAATTTCTGGAAATATGGCAATACCGAAAGATCTTGTAAAGCCTACAAGCAGTGCTCCGACCAGGGCACCCTTGAGACTTCCAAGGCCACCCACGACGACCACAATAAAACCGAGGATGAGGGGTTCATGGCCAAACCCCAAAAGGGCCGGGGTCGTGGGGACGACTAAAGCCCCGGCTAGCCCAGCCAGTCCCGATCCCAGGACAAAAGCAAAGGTGCTGAGTCTGTTAATATCCAGCCCTAATCCTGTGGCCATTTCTCTGTCCAAAGAGATGGCTCTTAGCATAATCCCCAGCTTCGTTTTTGACATAAAAAGCCAGATAAACAGTCCTGCCATTAAGGCAATGATCATCACAAATAGAAAGTAGGTCGGGTAAATATTTCCCCCAATATCGACTTTGCCTAAAAGATCAAAAGGGGCAGAGGCGTAATAGGCCTGTCCTCCCCATATCATTTTGATAACATCTTCAAGGAGCATCAGCGCTCCAAAGGTGAGTAGAAGTTGGTACTCAAGGGTACGTTTATACATAAATCTGATTAAGGATTTTTCCATTAAAAACCCAACGAAGCCAGCCAGCACGAATCCACTTAAGAGCGTTATATAGAGAAAAAATGGCGGGACCTTCATCCCGATAGCAATGATGATCCAGGCAGCTATAAATGCACCAATCGCATATAAGGACCCATGCGCCAGGTTGAGGATCCCCATGACACCCAATATGATATTAAGCCCCAAGGAGATGAGGAATAAAAGGGCAGCAAAATATAGTCCATTAAGAGTATAGACAACCCACATTACAATTCCAGTTCCTCTTCAAATTCAAAAAAAAGACTCTCACCCCTACTCGCGAACGAGTAGGAGTGAGAGAGGGGAAAATCTGTTTATCATTTCCAACTATTGATCCAGTCCACTGTCTTTATGCCAACAGGGGCGTTCACCTGACTCGCTGGGAAAACCTCCAGCCTTTTTGGATCAAGTATTGGGAAAGGATATTTTGGTGTCAGTTTTGTAAATCCAACCAGTACATCCTCAATGGCGTTGTGATCTTCTCTTATCGTTAGAGTGCCTGAAGGGGTTTGAAATGATAGACCTACCGTTGCCTTGGCGATATCATCGAGTTCAGGCCAGCCGCCCACTGCTTTAGCAGCCTTTTCTACCGCATACTTATATGCATAGATGGCTTGATAGGCATGATAACAAGGATACGTCGGATATTTCCCATACCTCTTTTGATACTCCGCAACAAACCATTTATTGAGAGGTGATTTGTCATGCGGTGGATAGAGGAAGTAATGAGTTCCAGCACAGCAGATAATCTGCTCTTGAGGAAAATCTTTTCCCACTTCTTGAGGATAGGGTTCACCGCGTGAATAGGCCATTTTAATATTTTTAAAAAAGCCCATTCCCATTGCTTGTTTGGTGTAGGTGACAGCATCCCCTCCCCAAAGGGATGAATGGACGATATCTGGTTTGGCTCCCATCAATGCACTGATATGGGCAGTGTAATCTGTGTTGCCGAGTGGAGGCCATAAGGTTTTTACCACCTCCACCTGTGGCATCAGTTTCTTCATCGCCACTTCAAAGATTTGCCAGCTTTCTCTTCCCCAGGCATAATCAGGGTTGATTCCGGCGATGGTTTTAATTTTAGGAAAGTATTTCTTAATCACCAAAGCCAATCCAATATTATCAATACCTAAGTGGGCTTTGCTCCTGAAACCGAGTTTGAATTTTGGGACTTCATAAGGAGATTTGGCCCCTTCCATCAACTCATGGGTTCCGCAATCATAGGCGATGATTAATCCTCCCAGTTCATCGGCGAGTGGAAGGATGGCCTGACAGCTCGCAGAGGAAATGTAACCCAAAATGACATCCACCTTATCTTCCAAAACCAATTTTCTACAAAGCTTGACCTGTGCATCCACGCCACCTGCTTCATCCTTGCTGAGCAATTCAATTTTCCGACCGAGAATGCCACCTTCTTTATTAATCACATCAGCACACATTGCAAAAGTATTGTAACCAGGGATACCAAAAGGAGCGGCTGCGGCACCGGTCAAGAAACTGATGGCTGCGATTTTTATCGGGTCTTTAGGAATAGGCTTCTTGGTCTGCCCGATTGCCTTTGATGCTGTACCGAGAGTTCCAGCGGTCATGGCTGTGGCTCCCATATATTTCAAAAACTTTCTTCTCGAAATCTTATCTGACATTCTTCCTACCTCCTTCCTTTTTAGATGAGACCTTTTTTAAACATATTTTTAACAATCTTCCTCTTCACCTCCTTCTTGTTTGAAATATTGAGTGTAACGACGCTTACTTATCAAACCATTGCGGTTATGTCAACAGATTTTTAATCTGGACCGATTTAAAAAAGTCGATCGCTTTTTGGTTAAGCCTTTCCGCCTCTTCAATAAAGAAACAATGTCTCTTGTCCGGGAAGAAAATCAATTCGGCATGTGGAATCAGCTCTTTCAATATTCTGGAATTTTCAGGGGGAACCAAAGGGTCATCGTCCCCTGACGTGATCAACGTCGGCACGGTGACCCGGTTGAGGCGGTTGACGGTATCATGCTTTAAGCAGGCGGCGAACTGCCTTAGAAAGGCGTCAGGAGGCTGATAGTATCGAAGGGAAATCGAAACAAATTCTTTTATCTTCTCAGGATTCTCCCTTATAAAATGGTTGGAGAAATAGATATCCATATCTTTCCTGAGGATCTGTTCCGGTGTAAGCCCTTCATTGGCAGTGAATGTTTTCAGCCTCTCCGGACTCATGAGGACTGTCCTTTCGCCCCCGGCGCTGGTGCAGCCTAAGATTAAACTCCTCACCCGCCCGGGATAATTGATAGCCAGTTCCTGAGCAATGTATCCGCCCATGGAGATGCCCAGGATATGAGCTTTTTTTATATCGAGGGCCTCCATCAGGCCAGCCATATCGTCCGCAAAGAGACGGATGGAATAGTCCATGACCGGTTTTTCTGTCCGGCCCGCCCCCCGGTTGTCAAAGACAAGCACTTTGAAATGTTTCGATAGGTCGGGGACCTGACGAAACCACCATTCTGCGTTACGACGGAGTCCCATGATCAGGACAAGGGGGTCTCCCCAGCCATGGAGCTCGTAGTAGATTTCAATATCGTTTACTTTTTGCCTTGGCATAGGATCACCTTATTAAATGGCACTATGTAAACGGGCTTTCTAAGAGGGTCAAAGGTTTGAGGGATGTAAGGCATTTTTTAGTCAAGCCGGATTGGTACGGCTTTAATAATTATCATTCTACTAAACTTTTTGCAAGAACATATTTTTCGATCTCGACCCAGGAGTCGATTTGTGATAATCTTGCCCTGTGCTCAGGCAGAATGGAAGAGATGATAATGGCAGAGAAGATGAAGGCGGCAAGATTTTATGAGGTGGGTAAACCCTTACTAATGAGTCCATAATTGAGAAGACACATTCATCCGAAAATCTCCCCTAACCCCTCTTTGCCAAAGAGGGGAATTCCTCCCTTTCGTAAAGGGAGGGAAGGAGGGATTTGATCCTTAGTGTATATACAATTATGGACTGATTAATAAGAAGAGATGAGATCCCTGTTCCAAGGTTAGGTTCGGGGGATGTTTTAGTGGAGATCAGAGTGGGAGACAGAGTAACGGTCAACCCTTTTCTGACCTGTGGGAAATGTATTAACTGCATTTCAGGGAACTCACAGATCTGTTTGTCACGGCGTGTCATCGGCATTCACACAGATGGAGGATTGGCAGAATTTCTAAAAGTTCCCGAGAGAAACCTTGTTGGATTGCCTGAAAGTATTCCTTTTGATCAGGGAGGGATCATCGTTGATGCCGTGGCTACACCTTTTCATGCCATTATAAACAGAGGATCTCTCAAGGTAGGAGAGAAAGTAGCTGTTTTTGGTTGCGGTGGGTTAGGTATCCATGGGATTCAAATCGCAAAGGTTTGTGGGGCATCCATAGTCATCGCTGTGGATACGATTGATTCAGCCTTAGAGCGGGCAAAGAAAGTGGGTGCAGATGAGGTGATCAATCCTCGAAAAGAGGGGGCGATTAAAAAAATCATGGGATTAACCGGAGGAATGGGCGTTGATTTGGCGCTGGAGTTTATCGGGCTCAAGAAGACAATTGAACAAGCTATCCAGTGTGTGAGAATAGGGGGGAGAACAGTGGTCGTTGGCCTTGGTCCCGAAAATATTATTCTGCCTCCGCCTACTCAATCTGTGCGCACAGAATTATCATTCCTCGGCTCTTACGGTTCGACCACATCTGAGATTCAAAACGTGATTGACCTTGTTGCCAGTGGTAAACTGAATCTCTCGGATTCGATTACAGAAAGATTTCCACTGGAGGAGGTAAATAAGGGATTGGACCATCTCCACAAAAAGATCGGGAACCCTATACGTATCGTGATTGAGATTAAATAATAAAAACTTATTCAGAAGCAGGTGGGAGTGACATAAAATAAAACCTCCCTCTTCTCAAAAAGCGGGAATTGGTGTATATTAGAGGTGAGAAAGCCCGTGAAGATGAAGAAGGCAGCAAGGTAACAACCACTTCCCTCAATATACAGCAACGCCGCAAGGATTTTAATGGATACGGCAGGATTCTCGAGAAAGAGGCCCAGTGATAGAAAAGCAAGGAGGAACAGTCAATGACTCCGGAACTACTTGAAATCGAGCGAAAAGCGATCCACCTTCCCATTAAGGAACGTGAAATCCTCGCCGAACGGCTGATTCAGAGCGTAGAGGGTGTACCGTTGACTGAAGTGGAGGAGGCATGGGTCAAGGAGGCAGAGCGGCGATTTAAGGCTTGGCGCCGAGGCGAACGGAAGGGTGTTTCAACAAGGCGTGCATTCAGGCAAATTCGAAAGGATCTCGGCTGGTGAAATTGATCTTTGACCCCGAGGCCCTGGTTGAGATGCGTGAGGCAGCAGTCTTGAGAGAGGGGGGCCACGAAATAGATTTTAACCATCCTCTTTTTCCAAGGAACGCATCCATTCTTCTCTATCCCACCGACGACTTCTTCCTGTAATGTTGTTTTTACATTTTTGTTCCACAATACAACCTTTCAAATGCAAATCAATGACCTTTGCCTCCCCTTAGCAAAAATCTCCCTAAACCCCCGCAAAAGATAATTTTCACAACCTCATTTTTGGTATTTACAGGCCATGATGAAAGGTGTAGACTCCTTCCTATAGTCAGTAAAACGTTGCCCTTGAAGTAAATGCATGATTTCAAAAAGAAACATGCAAGACTGAACCGTTTTACCCCGCTCATGAAAAAGTGCATCCCTTCCTGCAAGAGAGCATCTGCAAATTTGGACTGAGAAGGAGATAAAAGCGTGAATCTTTTAGACATGCGAACCATCATCTTCAGCTATTTGATCACGGACATTATCTGCGTATGGTTTATTGTGCTGCTGTGGCGGCAGAACCGGAACCGTTACACCGGCATGGCCTTTTGGGTGGTTGACTTTGTCCTCCAGACGGCGGCGCTTGCCCTGATCGTTCTGCGCGGCACCATCCCGGACTGGATATCTATGATTCTCTCCAATACCATGGTCATTGGGGGGGCAATCCTGGGCTTCGTGGGGCTGGAACGTTTCGTCGGGAAAAGGGGCCCGCAGATTCACAACTGCCTGCTACTGACGCTTTTCATCTTCATCCAAAGCTATTTCGCCCTGGTCCAGCCCAACCTCGCAGCAAGAATTCTTAATATATCCGTGGCGCTGTTTCTGGTCTGCGTTCAGTCGGTCTGGCTCCTTTGGCGCCGCGTCGAGCCCGGCATGCGTTCCCTGACCTTCGGGGCCGGCATGGTGAACTTTCTTTACTGCATGGTCAGTCTTGCCCGGATCGCTCAGTTTTTCACCACGACGCATGCCGAGAACAATTTCATGAGATCGGGCCACTTCGAGGTGCTGATGTTTCTCTCCTACCAGATGCTTTTCGTCCTGCTGACCTACAGCTTTGTCATGATGGTGAACAAGCGCCTGATCATGGGGATCAGCATGCAGGAGGAAAAATTCTTCAAGGCCTTTCATTCCGCTCCCTATGTCGTCATGCTCACCCGGCTGTCCGACGGGATGATAATTGATGTCAATGAAAGCATTGTTTCCATCACCGGATATGACCGTGCAGAGGTCATAGGAAAGAATAAGACGAGCTTGCAACTCTGGGAGCACCAGGAAGATTGCGCCGCAGTTGTCGACACCCTATCAAGAAGCGGCAAGACACAAGGAATCGAGCTGCAGTTCCGAAAAAAAACTGGGGAATCGGTCACGGGGCTCTTCTCCACGGAGATCATCGAGATTGAAGGTGAGAAGATCGTCTTGTCCAGCATCAGCGACATCACCGAGCGAAAGCAAGCAGAGGAGGCGCTGCGGGAGAGTGAAGAGCGCTACAGAACCCAGTTTGAAGAAGCTCTGGACGGCATCTGCCTGGCGGATGCGGAAGCAGGCATCATCATTGATTGTAACCAATCGCTGTGGGCTTTGGTTGGCAGAGATAGAGCGGAGGTGATCGGACAACCTCAGACTATTTTGCATCCACCCACTGATGACAACACGGCATTCTCGCCTACGTTCAAGCAACACCTGACCAATAAAATGGGGCAAGTCCTGGAAGCACAAGTTGTTAGCAAGACAGGTGAAATCAGAGAAGTGGAAATCAAAGCCAATCAAATGAATCTTCAGGGTCGGAAAGTGTTGCAGGGAATATTTCGCGACATCACCGAGCGTAAGCGGACGGAGGAAAAACTCAGGGAGAGCGAGGAGAGGGCTCATAGCCTGTTTATTGAGGCACCTGTTGGATACTTCGAATATGACGCTCGGGGGCACATCACCAATGTGAATCAAACAGAGTTAGAGATGCTGGGTTATTCTCTTGAGGAAATGATGGGTCAGCCTGTGTGGAGTTTTATTGTTAATGGAGAGGTTGCCCGCAACCAGATTTTGGCCAAGTTAGCCGGTACGATGCCACCTGCCCGCGGGCTTGAGCGTATCTATAAGCGGAAAGATGGGACAACCATCCCGGTCTTGATCGAAGACCGAATTCATAGGAACAAGGAAGGAAGAATTATCGGAATTCGCTCAACCATCCAGGACATCACAGAGCAAAAGCGGATGGAGGAGATACTGCAGGAAAGTGAGGAGAAATACCGCACCCTTTTTGAGGGGTCCAGAGACGCGGTATATATTACTTCCAAAGAGGGTAAATTCATTAATCTCAACCAAGCTTTTGTGGATCTTTTTGGCTACAGCATTGAGGATCTGAAAGTAGTTAAGGCCTCTGAGACATATGTTAATCCTGCCGATCGAGATAAGTTTAGACAGGAGATAGAGCGAAAAGGGTTCGTTAGAGACTTTGAGGTGAAGCTTCGTAAGAAAGATGGGACAGAGATAGATTGTCTGATTACTTCAACAGTCCGGCGGGCCAATGATGGAAGTATTTTGGGATATCAGGGTAGTATCCGTGATATCACTAGGCGCAAGCGGGCGGGGGAAGTGCTGCGGAAGAGCGAGATGGACCTGAAAGAGGCACAACGGGTGGGCCACCTTGGCTCTTGGGACCTCAACGTTGTGACTGGCGACTTGCAATGGTCCGATGAGTGCTATCGCATCTATGGATTAAGGCCGCAGGAGTTCGTGCCAACATATGAGAAGTTCCGGAGTATAATCCACCCGAAGGACCTCGGGTTCGTCCAAGAGCAGGTAGATGCTGCGCTGAATAACGACAAACACTACGATGTTGATTTCCGATTTGTGCGGCCCAACGGAGAAATAGGCTGGATTCACTGCGAGGGCGAGGTAACGCGGGACGCCGAAGGTAAGCCAATTCGCTTCTTCGGGACGCAAATTGACATCACCGAGCGCAAGCGGGCGGAGGAGGAAAGGAGAAACCTTGAAACAAAACTTCAGCGCGCCCAGAAGATGGAGGCTCTTGGGCTTATGGCAGGAGGCGTTGCTCATGACCTGAACAATATGCTCACAGCAATTGTCAGCCTGCCGGAGCTTATTCTCATGGATATACCTAAAGAAGACCAAAAGCTCAGAAGGCGGATGCAGATGATCATGAGTTCAGGAGAGAAGATTTCAACGATTGTCAATGACCTATTGACTATAACCCGTGGGGTGACAATGACTCAGGATGCTCTCAATCTCAATAAAATTGTTCAGGAATATATGCGTTCGCCTGAATTCGAAAAGCTGAAGCAGTTTCACCCGAAGGTCGAAGTGGTAACGGAGTTGGCGGATGACCTTTTGCCGATAAGGGGTGAAAAGGTTCACCTGATAAAAACCTTGATGAACCTTGTTTCCAATGCCTCAGAGGCAATCCGGACGTCAGATTTGGGAGTGGTGTCTGTCTCGACACAGAACCGGTATGTGGATACGCCTCTTGAAGGCTACGAGAGGGTAAATATCGGCGAGTATGCCGTTCTTGTCGTTAAGGACAACGGCATGGGGATTTCTCCTGAAGACATGGAGAGAATCTTTGAGCCGTTCTACACAAAGAAGGTGATGGGAAGAAGCGGCACCGGACTTGGCCTCTCGGTTGTCTGGAACACGGTTGCCGACCATGCTGGTTATATCCATGTTGAAAGCGGTGGCGGTGGCACTGTATTTGAGCTTTACTTTCCGATTACGAGAGAGAGCGTTTCTGAGCAGGAAAAACCCTTAGACCTGGAGCAATACAAGGGCAGAGGCGAGAAGGTTCTTGTGGTGGATGACGTGTTAGATCAGAGGGTCATTGCTGTGGACATACTCAGCAAACTGGGCTATCAGGCAGATGCTGTTTCAGGCGGCCAGGAAGCGCTTGAATTTCTGAAGGAACATGAAGTGGATATCCTGTTGCTTGACATGCTGATGCCGGGGATGGACGGATGTGACACCTTCAGCCAAATCGTGCAGTTAAAGCCCGGACAGAAGGCAGTGATTGCCAGTGGGTTCTCCATGGATGAAAGAGTAAAAAAGGCACAGGAGTTAGGCGCTGGGGCCTACATCAGAAAACCCTACAGCGTCGAGAAACTCGGCATGGCCATAAAAACTGAGCTTGACAAGTAACGTTGATTCGTAACCTTAACCCGAATCCGTAGCGAAGACTACTTGATTTCAATTGTTAATCTGCAATCTGTCCTAATGAAGAGATCTGAGCCTTTGCAGGTGTAGTTGTCAATCAATGGGTTGATCCCTTCTTTGTGTTAGGGCTCCCTGATTAATCAATTCCTACAATCTTTTTGGCCCAGCGCTTCTTCTGCTCAAGGTTTCCCAGGCGACCGTACATCACTTTTTGGGTCTGAGGCGATCCTGCACCATGCATGGACTCTACCAGAGCTGTCCCTCCGCTCATATTTTCGATGAGCCTGAGGATCTTCATGCGGGCTTCGACGGGGATGCCTTTAGCTCCGGCCAGGTATTTCTTCACATAACGACCCACTTCACTGCTTTCGAGGTCGCCCTGGAAAGGCATGGTGGCGACAATCCCTCCCGCGATATCATGCGCAAGGCGCGATATTTCATAGATGTGGCGTGTGACATTATGCTTTGTTGTATTGGCCAAAAGCGGATCCGGATAATAAGCTCCTGATGGCGTCTTATATCCCATGGCCGAGCAGGCCACAGATCCTGAGTAAATCGTCTCAGCCAGGTGAATCATCTCGGCCAGTTTTTCTTTAATATGAGAAGCGCCGGCCGTTCCCTGGTACTCCGCGGCCAATGCAGTGGCCCCTATCAACACATCGGAGACCCCTCCTTTGCAACCTCCATAGTTTTGCCGATGCAAAGTGGCAAATCGTTCCACCAGTATTCCAGCCATGTCATATTCTCCACACAGAAAGAGTCTCTCCCAGGGGACAAAGACATTATCAAAGATGATAAGGGCCTCTCCACCCACAAGCCCGTAGGGATTTCCGGCATCCATCCCTTTTTCGAATTTCCGCTCTTCATTGGTCTGGCGACCAAAGATGAGCACCACTCCTGGTGCATTCAGCGGAATGGCACAGGTCAGAGAGTAATCCCGATCCTCCTCTCTCATGGCCTGAGTAGGCATGATGAGAATTTCGTGGGAATTGACCCCCCCTGTCATATGGGCCTTAGCTCCACGGATGATAATTCCATCTGATCGTCGTTCTACGACGTGCGTGAAAAGATCTGGATCTGCCTGTTTGCTGGGAGGAAGGGACCTGTCCCCCTTCGGATCGGTCATGCCACCCACTAACATCACATTGCTATCCTGGACATGGATCAAATACTTCTTAAATCGTTCGAAGTAATCCGTCTTATATTTTTGGTCGACATCATACGTGGTCATGTAGGTAGCATTCAGAGCATCGAATCCCACGCACCGTTGGAAGCATGAGCCTGTTTCATGGCCAATGAGGCGGAGCATCTGGACCTTCTTGATCAGGTCATCCACGCTCTGATGAATATGAGTGAATCGGTTGATCTTCCTGCCGGTGAGATGCGACGTGGCCGTCATCAGGTCTTCATGTTCGGGCCGGAGGGCAAGTTCATAGGTGAGAGCGGCAGAGTCGATGTGGGGCCGAAGACCCGGATGCTCGGTAATATCCTCCACGCGTTTCCCATTGTAATAGACGGTGTGGTGAAGATCTTTGAGGCTCTGGATGTAATCTTCTTTGGTAACGATTCGTTTCATTTTCTTCTCCTTTTCGTTCATTCCGTCATTCCCGTGAAAACGGGAATCCAGTATCTGGATTCCTGCTGGAGTTTAGCCCGTTGCAAAACGGGGCAGGAATGACGAAAATGGCGGGTAAGCATAATATTGCAAGACCTTTGAGCTTTCAGCTTTGAGGATTCCTCAAGGCCCTCCGGAGAAATTTTCCGGTAGTGGTCTTGGGAATCTCTTTAACAAACTCAACCTGTCTGGGATATTTGTAGGCAGCCATTCGTTCCTTACAATGGGCCATGATCTCTTCTTCAGTGACCTTGCTTTCGTATCCTTCCTTCAAAGCCACAAAGGCCTTGACGGTTTCACCCCGATACGGATCTGGAACCCCAACCACTGCGACTTCACGAACAGAGGGATGGAGGTAGATGGTATCTTCCACTTCTCTTGGCCAGACTTTGAATCCAGAGGCAATGATCATATCCTTCTTTCTGTCTAAGAGATAAACCCACCCCTTACTATCCATTGTACCCACATCTCCGGTAAAAAGCCAACCCTGCCGGATGGCATGGGCTGTTTCTTCGGGTTTGTTCCAATATCCTGGAATGATGCCTGGTCCCTTGACAGCCAACTCGCCTATTTCCCCGGGAGGGAGTTCTTTCTTAGGATCTTCAAGGTCCATAATCTTAGCCTCATGGCTTGGAATGGGAACGCCAATGGCAATGGCTCCGGTCGAGGGGTCTACAGGTGCCCTCAATCCCAGTGGGACCAGAGTAGCAGGTGAAGTACTCTCAGTGAGACCGTAAACATTGTGAATGTAAGTCCCTGTGAGTTTTTCAAATCGTTCTACCACAGCAGGAATGACAGGAGCACCTCCACTGTAAACTTTTCGGAATGACGAAAAATTATACTTTCCAATTTCCGGATCATTCATCAATGCTATGAAGACGGTGATGGCTCCGATAGTGCAGGTGGCCTTCCATTTTTCGATCATTTGAAAAGTTGTCTTTGGATCAAAACGGTAAAATAGAACGAGAGGAGTCCCAGAAGCGATGCAGGTTCCAATATGGCCGACCATCCCTGTCACGTGGAAGAAGGGAGCCACCCCTAACATAATATCCGAGGGTGTTAATTTCCAGCAATGACGATAAACCTCAGAGTTAAAGACAACATTCCCATGTGTATTCATGGCTCCTTTTGGTGGGCCCGTGGTCCCGGATGTATAGGTGAGATAGGCTACATCCTCTCGCGAAAGCTTGACCTCTGGAGGATGCTTCCCTTGATACCGCTTGAGAAGAGTGATGAAGTCTTGAGTTTTTAAATCCTTAGCTTTTTCCACTCCTTTAAGGATCAAGGGGAGTAGACTTTTGGGGTCGAGAAAATCCAACTCTGAGGTGGTGATCACATGCTCAACTCCGGTTTCTTTGGCCACTTTTCGAATCATCTCCCCATAAAGGGATTCCATGCAGACGAGAACCTTGACAGAGGCATCACGGAAATAGTAGGTAAGCTCCTTCTCCCTGTACATGGGATTTAAGGGGACAATGATTCCTCCACTCTTCCAGATGCCAAACTGACCGATAATAAATTGCGGAATATTTTGAAGGTAAAGAGATACCCGATCCCCTTTCTTCACACCGAGATCTATAAGAGCACAGGCAAAGGCATCGCTCATCTCATCCAGTTCTTTGTAAGAGATGACCTTATCGAAATAGTAAAGAGCGGGCCTGTTGCCATGTAACTGGACCGTTTTTCCGAGGTGCTCTAAAGAATTTGTGGCTTCCGGAGTCAAGTCAGGCGAATAATCTTTGGGGTATAGAGAAAGCCATCGCCTGGATTGATTTGGTGAACTCATCAGAAATCTCCTTTCTGATCAAGTGATTTTAGGCAGTTTATTAAGGTATCAGAATCATTTTCTCCTGTGACTAAACAATGGGGAATTTTTGCTGTATTCAGATCCCGGCCTGCGCAGGCTCTGTGACATCCACTGATGAGAACCAACGCATCTATATCTGGTTCGTCATGGCGGAGAAAAAGAAATCGATCGTTGAATCGAAACTGAACCCGCTCAATCATCTCCACCCTTTCGTAACCGGGGTTACATCCACCGCGGTATTTGATCCCAATCTTCTTCCTGGCTTCCATTTCGGGAAATATGCTTTTATTGAGTCGTAGCGCCCTCGTTATTGGGGGCGAACCAAATAACCTATTCCGTCTCGCTCTCCCCAGTGGGGAGAGGGGAAGGGTGAGGGGACTTGCAGCATTACCAAATTGTCCAGCCACCGTCCACGTAAATGGTCTGGCCGGTGACGAAATCAGAGGCCTTGGAGGCGAGGAAGATCACTGTTCCCTCCAGCTCCGGGGGATAGCCCCATCTTCCCATTGGCGTTCGCTCATTGATGAAATTGAACCGCGCAGGGTCGTTACGAATCTGCTTCACCATTTCGGTTTCGAAATAAGTCGGGCCAATGGCATTCACACGCACACCCTTTTTAGCCCATTCGAGAGCCATGACCTTTGTCATCTGTTCAACACCTCCCTTGGCGGAGGCATAGGCTAATTGGTCAGGTAGGGGAGTCTTCCCAAAAATTGAACTCATATTGATCACCTTGCCGTATCCCCGCTCGATCATCTGAGGAACGACAGCCTGGGCCACGAGAAAATATCCTTTCAGATTGGTGTTAATGATGAGGTCCCACTTCTCCTCAGGATATTCAAGGACCGGAACCCGATAGTTGGTACCGGCATTATTAACGAGTATATCGATGCGACCGAAGTAGCTCAGTGTCTGTTCGACTCCTTTCTTTACTTTTTCCTTAGAAAGGACATCCAGCTCGATTCCCACAGAATTCCGACCCATTGCCTGGATATCGGCTGAGACCCGTTTAAGATCAACCTGATTTCGGCCGCAGACTGCAACATTAGCACCGGCTTTGGCCAGAGCCTTGGCTGAGGTTTCGCCCAACCCCTTTGTGCTGCCAGTTACCAACGCCACCTTACCTGTTAAATCGAAAAGATCCATATTAACCCCCATCTCAATTGCGGCCCCTCACCCTTTCCCTCTCCCCAAGGGGGAGAGGGTGGGGTGAGGGGAATTCCGAAATTGTGTTACGTCCATTTGCCTTCAATTGGAGAATTGCAAAACCTGCATTGGCCATCCAAAACATTCATCTCTAAGACATCGAAGTGGGTGCGATGGATGATCTTTCGATTGCAAGAAGGACAAAACGTCGAATTGTGAATATGACCTGGAACATTTCCAATGTAAACGTATCTCAAACCATTCTTCTTTGCAATATCATAAGCCGACTCAAGGGTTGAGACCGGAGTAGGGGAGAGATGAGTTAACCCTTCGACTCCCCAGATTGAAGTCTTGGGTTTGCTCAGGGTTGACCCTGAGCGGCATCTCTTCCCCAGTTCTAAAGGGTGGGGCTTGGGCGCCGTCGAACGGGTCAATTTATAATTTGGGGAAAACCTTGTGAAGTGGAGGGGGGTATCCACGCCTAAATTTTCTTTGATCCATCGACACATCTCATCGATCATTTTTGGATCATTATTTAAGGTGGGGACGACAAGATTGACGATCTCCAACCATACATTCGAAGTTTTAACTGTCTTCAGCGATTCAATGACTGGTTTGAGAGAGGCTGAGCAGACTTCCTTATAAAATTCCTCGCTGAACCCCTTAAGATCAATCTTGACGGCATCAAGAACTTTCAGAAGTTTCAAAAGGGGTTCTTGATTGATATATCCATTCGAGACGATTGAGGTCTTCATTCCATTCTCTCTGGCGGCCACCGATACGTCGTAGAGATATTCATAGTAGACCGTGGGTTCTGTGTAAGTGAAGGAGACCGAATTCAGACCTTGTTTCTTTGCTTGTTGGACAATTTGTGAGGGAGAATAGGAATGATGATCCAGTTCTTCAAAGCTCTTCTGGGATAAATGCCAGTTTTGGCAGTGTTTACATCTCAGGTTGCAACTCGTACAGGTAAGACATAATCTAAAATGGCCGGGGATGAAATGATAGAGGGGTGCCTTTTCAATGGGCCCGATATCGACAACGGCAGGCCTGCCATAAACAAGAGTATATAGCGTTCCTCCGCGATTTTCTCTATTTCGACAAAACCCTCTTTCCCCAACGGTGATAACACATTCCCTCGGGCAGAGAAGACATTGAACAGTTGAATTATGCTCCTCTTTATAGAACATTGCTTCCTCTGGAGACGTATCCGACCCCATACTTAAACCCTCACCCAATTAAACCTGATAATAATTTTTGGTAATACTTTAGCGCTTTGAAAATCCCTCCCTGCCTCCCTCCTTCGACAGGCTCAGGATGGTGAGCATGCCGAACCATTTTCCAAAGGGAGGAGATATTAGCTTCCCCCTTT
>Ga0315288_10001523_pt1 | contig 29976 bp, 30 predicted proteins | sample YL17G11_20_MG_FD_203454 | JGI IMG/M metagenome (GOLD analysis project Ga0315288, IMG submission 203454) | Sediment microbial communities from Yellowstone Lake, YNP, Wyoming, USA - YL17G11_20 | ecosystem: Environmental > Aquatic > Freshwater > Lake > Sediment | place: USA: Wyoming | collected... | reverse complement strand
CAAATCCGGAACAAATACGACGCAGCCGTGTTCAGTAACTTCGTTCCGCAATCAACCAACATTGCAGATCGTCCGCAAGTGAAGATACCCATCGCAGTCTCCGGGTATGCCGCCGATCGCAGGTACGAAGAACGTCTGCGCAGTGTTGCAGAGAAATTCTATGAGCGGGTGACGAGACCGGGAGCTTAACATGGAGAAACTGACGAAACGGAGACTCATCGCAATCGCGAAGAAGGCAGACCGGCTTGCAGTTGAGATTAGGAAACTGTGTGAGTCTCCAGAGGCGATCCCACCAAAGTCTGCGGAGGGTGGCCATGCCGTCGACAGAGACACTGATGCGCTTGTTGTGCATTTGAGAGCCACATCGCGGGACGAAGCCTACGGAACCTTGCAGAAGTTATCACATGCACAACTTGGCGCAATTCACCGCAAACTCGGCGGCTTAAGTCAAGAGGCCAAGAAACCGAAGTCAATGGTGATAGATCGAATCATGTGGACGCTCTTCGACTTTGAGAGAGGGCACGACATTCTGAAGAACGGAAAAGAAGAACGGCCAACAACGGCCTGAACCGGACGGCTAAGGCTGGCGTTAGGGACGAGAGTATGGGCAGCGGGGGGTGCTGAAGAAGTGGTGTGCGGGTATTTAGTTCGCCACAGGCGAATAGAATTGCCGCGAGTTGTCTTAGCTGGACTCAGTGTAACGGCACCACCGGAGCGGTGAATGGTCTGCAGACGGCGGAAGGAAACAGATGAATCCGCTTAAAACCAGATTTCACTTGGGGGCTCTGCGCTTTGCTCCGTGTCTTGACTCGCCTTCGGTTCGTCCGAAATGACCCTCTGACTGAGACCCGGCCTGTAGAAATTCGCTGATGTACATGAGGAAGTTATTGTGACAGTTTCAGACTTGCATCCACAACAGAAGGGCGGTATTATCTGAAGTATGGCCAAGCTGAAGTCGATTAGGAACTATCGCCTGAGCGAACATGCTAAAGAGGAGATGGCCCGCCGTCAAATCAGCCAAGAGAACGTGGCTAATGTCCTGGCCGCGCCGGAACAAATTGAAGCCGTGCGCCAAGGGCGCAATGTCTATCAGTCACGTATCAAAACCAGCAAACCGCCTCAGACGTATCTGCTTCGAGTTTTCATTGATGTTGATCGTGAACCGCCGGAAGTGGTCACGGCGTATCGCACCAGCAAAGTCACAAAGTATTGGAGAGTGGACACATGAAGGTTACTTATGATCGTCAAACGGATACGCTAACCGTGATTTTCTTGGATACACCGGTGGCTGAAAGTGACGAGGATAAGCCTGGTGTTATCCTGGACTACGATGCGTCCGGCAATTTAGTATCGTTGGAGATATTGGATGCGTCGCGTAGAGTTATGGTTCCGACGCGGATTGAGTATCAAGTTGGTCCGACGCCGGCGTAATTGGGTTTTGACGCTACGACAGAGTATCTGCAATGACAGGTAAGGAATTTGTTAACTCTCCGGCAAAGGGGAAATCGGACGGTATCTAGATACTTCGGGAAGGATTGGACAGATAGTCAGGAGGCGAAATGAAGGTTGAAAAGATTGGCAATATCACGAAGAGCGTGGTGAAGGTCAAGGGGGCGGAGGGGGTGGGGGTAAGGTGGCTTATTTCCAAAGAGGATGGGGCGGAGAACTTTGCGATGCGGATGTTTGAATTGGCCGGCGGAGGCCATACGCCCTTGCATACTCATCCTCACGAGCATGAGGTGTTTATTGTTGAGGGTGAGGGCGTGTTCGTCTGCGAAGGAGAGGAGTACGCGTTCGGAGCCGAGGATGTGATATTTGTGCCGGGCGGCAAGGAGCACTGCTTCAAGAATACGGGGGATTCGGTTCTCAGGTTTCTGTGCGTTATTCCCGCGGATGCGAGTTAGCTGCGGGCGTTTTGGTTAATTAGAGGTTATGCCCTCCCTTACGGTTGGGGCTTGTGTTGGTTTTTTTTGTGCGGGTTGGTGGTGAGCGTATTTGCGAACGGGTGCCGGAATAATGTTGAGTTATCGGTTTGATTTCGGTATGGTGTTAGCGGCATTGTTTTGACTGCTAAAATGAAAGGAAGAGAACCTATGAAAGACAAGAATTTCTCACGAAGGAAGTTCATTCAGAAGACTTCTATAGTGGCTGCCGGGACGGTGACCGGCGTTCTGGCGAGCAGGCAGAGCGCGTTCGGCAAGGGCGACCAGAGCGCTGCGAGGAAAACGCTGTGCTACAACGAGAATATGGAATATCGGCGGCTGGGCAAGACGGGGCTTTGGATATCGGCCGTGTGCCTGGGCGGGCACTGGAAGCGCGTCAACGTGATGAATCAGGATTTTGACAAGAACCGGCACGACGTTGTCAGCCGGTGTATGGACGTTGGGATCAACTATATCGACGCGTGCTGGGATAACGAGGTCGAGGCCTACAGCAAGGCGCTGGCGGGGCGACGCGACGAAATTTACCTTGCCTTGTCCCACGGCGCCAAGGAGCCCCGCAACGAGGAGTTTCGCACGGCCAAGAAGCTGTTGGAGAGTCTCGACGAGCTGCTGAGGGACTCTGGCCAGGAATACACCGATTTGTGGCGTATAACCTGCCATGAACCCGGCGGGACGCACTCCTTCGATACATCGTGCGAGATAGCGGAGGCGTTGGAGAAGGCGAAGAAGCAGGGCAAGGCTCGGTTCATCGGTTTTTCGTCGCATGACCGGCGGTGGATCAAGTTCATGATCGAATACTTCCCTCAGATTGAGGTTGTGCTGTTTCCTTATACGGCCAAGAGCAAAGAGATGCCGCAAGACAGTGTCTTTGATGCGCTGAAGAAGTGCGACGTTGGCGCGTTCGGCATCAAACCTTTTGCGAGCAATTCGCTTTTCAAAGGCAGCAGTGCGCCGGATGATCCTGATGCAGAGGAGGACGACCGGCGGGCGAGGCTGGCGATTCGCTATATTCTGTGCAATCCGCATATAATACCTATTCCCGGGCTTATTAGCATTCACCAGGTCGATAACGTCGCCAAGGCAGTGAAAGAGCGCCGCGAGCTCGACGTTGCGGAGGCCGAAGAGCTAAGGCAGCTAATGGACCAGACGTGGGCGAGGCTGCCGGCGGACTACCAGTGGCTGAAGAAATGGGAGTATGTGTAACGAGCGGCGAAGGGCAAGAGACTATTACCGCATTTCGCAAATGAGATGACTATGCGAATAAGTTGTTATTGTAGAAAAATAGATTTCTCCGCTGCGCGATGCTTCGCATCGCTCCGGTCGAAATGACACCGTAGTAGCGCGACCTACGAAATGCGGTACTATTCTACGGCCGGATGAGTGAGAAGAGCACCAGCATAAGCTGATTCGAAGGAGATATGCGTGGAGCACACAAGAATCTGTTTGATGACGTTAGTTGTTGCGGCGGCGGCCATTGGCGTGGCGGCCTGTAGAAAAGGGGCGGAGCGAGCGGTTGAGCAGGAGCCTTTGTTGCTGCTCACAGATAAGGGCGATAGCAACGTACCCGGCGGGTCGAGCGGACCTATTGCCGATAACAGCCGTTGTTATGTGTGCCACATCAACTTCGACGGCGAGGCGCTGACTGTTATGCACGCCAAGGGGGATGTGGGGTGCGAGGACTGCCACGGGGCCTCAAACGCGCACTGTTCGGACGAAGATAATATAACGCCTCCGGACAAGATGTTTGCGAAGGCGGCGATCAACTCGTTCTGCAAGGGCTGCCATCCGAACGCGAAGCTCGGCGGGGGAAAGGAGTATTGCGTCGAGTGCCACGGCAAGCACCGGATGGAGCATCGGACGCGGAAGTGGGACAAAGAGACCGGCGCGCTGATTGAGGACGACAAGGTGCGCATGACGAGCGGCGGAATGTAGGGTGAAAAGTGGGGCTCTGCGCCGGTCGAAGCGGGGCTGTGCGACTTTTGACTACTACTCCGTCAACATCAAAACTGTGGGCGTCATCGTAAGGCGTTTTGGTGCTGGGGCGGCCCCTATCCTTCGAGGGGTATGAGATTGCCACGTCGGCCTTCGGCCTCCTCGCAATGACGAGGTCCATAAAATCAAGTTTGACAGAGTACTATGTGTTTTGGTCTTTCTTTGACTTGCCTGGTCGGATTTTGCTTTCCGTGCCCGCTATTAAGCGAGTTATGTTCTGACGGTGCCGGATAGCGACCATCAGAGGTATTGCGGTGGCCACGACGAGCAGGGGCCATAAGTCGGCGAAGCGCCAGCCTGGTCTTAGAGCTATTGCCGAGGCCAGTGTGATCGGAAATGCGACGGAGGCGATAACGGAGGCGAGGGAGACGTACCGCCAGACGAGGACGACGACAATCCAGGTTGCGACTGCAAAGGGCGCGCAGGTTGTGTAGTAGGGCCAGATGCCGAGGGCGACGCCGAAGCTGGTTGCGACTCCTTTTCCGCCTTTGAATCTCAGATAGAGCGGAAAGATGTGGCCGATGACGGCGGCACAGCCGACCGCGAGCCACAGCCAGAGTACGACAATGTTTTCGGTGTGGGATTGTGTGGACAGAGGCGTGGCGAGAAACATGGCCGCGAATGTCGGGACAAAGCCTTTGAGCACATCGAGGACGAAACAGATGTATGCCCACTTTCTGCCCAAGGCTCGTGAGACGTTGGTTGCGCCGATGTTGCCTGAGCCGATAGAGCGGAGGTCTTTTCCGTGTGCTTTTGCGATGAGCAGCCCGAAAGGTATTGAGCCGAGCAGATAGGCGGCTGCGGCGGCGAGTGCGAAGGTCGTGTAGATCATTTTTTGCCTTTGCTTTGCAGGATAGACTCGTAAAGAGATATTAGCTTGTCGGCGACGCGGGTGACAGAGACTTTTTCCTTGAGATTGTCTTCGATTATCGCGTGCGAGGCGCGTTCGATATTGTTGGTGTCAGTGAAGTGCATTATAGCTTGCGCCAGTGCGGGGACGTCTTGCGGGGTGTCGATTATTCTGCCGTGGCGATTGTCGGCGAAGAGGTCGGCGGCACCGTTGAATTTTGTGGTAATGACGGGCCTGCCGGCGGCGAGCGCCTCGAGTATGTACCTGCTGGATGGGTCGTAAAAGGTGGGCAGGACTGCGACGTCGATTACCGAGAGGACGCTGTAGGCATGCCCGAGCGGGCCGAGGAAAACGACTCTGTCGCGGATGCCGAGGCTCTCTGCGATACGGCGGTATCTGTGCGGTCTGTCGTGGCCGGCAACCACAAGAAAGGGCTTGCGTTCGGTCGGCTGGGCCGCTGCGGTGCTGATTGCCCTAATCAAGGGGGCCAATCCCTTTAGCCTGAAATTGTTTGCGGCGAAGAGGAATAAGACCGGGTTGTCCGCCTCTTTGAGGCGCAGCTTAGTCAGTATCTGTGTGCGGAGCCGGTCGGCTTCTTTCGGGTCGATTCGCGGATCGGTTTTTACGCCGTTGGGGATGACTACTATGCGCTTGGGGTCGGCGCCGTAGTGGCGCTTTAGCTGGTCGGCGACGTATTCTGAGAGTGCGGCGATGACCGGGCCGGCGGGGCCGCTGCAGAGCCTTCGCTCGGCGTGCAGGAGCCGTGTTCGACGGATGTTGGCGAAAGTCGTGAGCTTCTTATAGTATTCGACGACTTTGTTCTGGTAGCTGGCGGCGTTGCGGAGGATGGATTCGGCATAAGTTCCGCCGCGAGGCTGATAGACGTCGGCAAAGTCGAAGGGCAAGACGCTGTGGATCAAATCGTAGTGATTCTGCGACAAGTGCTTTCTAAGCGCGTTTTCAAAGACGGCGTAGGAGGTGCGTTTGCCGGGGGTGTCGGCGCAGAGGATGTGGATATTCTTGGCTTTGGCTTTGCCCTTTGCGGCGAGTATGTCTGCGTGCAGGCCACGAGCCGATAGCGCGGCGGCCAGCTCGAAGACCGAGCGTTCGGCTCCGCCGAGGGCGGTATCTGCACGTTCTATTACGATTGCGATTTTTGGGGTCATCGTGAGGATTATAACTCCAATGCGGTCAGCGTGCAAAGGGGACGCATCTGCCGTGCTTTCTATCGTGTTTTGCCATTCGATTTGTTCTGATCAGGACTTTTCGAATGAAGGCTTTATCCCGGCGAGTGAGCCTGTTTCGGGCGGTATAGGCGAGGTAGAAGCGGAGCCGGTCCGACCTGGAGAAGCACGATGCGGGGGCTGAGTAGTGGATTTGGGCAATATCCTTTATCAGGAAGCGCCGGCGCAAGACGGTGGGTTTGAATGCGCGTGCGAGGTCTATGAGGTAGAAAGTTCCGTCGGTGCGATAGAATATGTGCGAGAAGTAGAGGTCTCGATGGCAGTAGCCTGTCTGATGGAATCTCTTTATGAAAGCTGCGAATCGGGCGATGAAATCTCTTCTCGATTTCAGATTTTCGGTTGTTGGCGGGTCGTTGAAGCAATCGGGCAATTTTCTTTCGAGGGCTTCGGCACCGGGGATTTTTTCGGTGATAATGAAGCTTCTTTTTTCGAAGAGCGCGTCCCATTGCGAGCCGTACGCGATGATTTTTGGGGTGCACACGCCCGCGGCTGGCAGCTCGCGTATAGGCTCGACCTCACAGGAGGCGCAACTGATTCGGCGGCGATGCGAGAGCCAGTTTTTGAGCTGGACCAGGACAGGCGGCTTGTCGTAGCGTTTTAGAAATACTGTGGTTGGCGGCAGGGATTGCGCTGCGCCTATATCGAATTGGAGGCGGCTGCGATAGGGGGCGAGATTGCTCTTGGCCAGATTCTTGCCCGTGTCGAAAGAGAAGATGGCGTTGATAGAGGTCAGGCCGAGGTCGGCGAGGGCGGCTTTGTAATCCGTGTTGATGAAGAAGGAGTCTGAAATCTTCTCATGCTGCGGATGTGTGAAGACGGTCGCGCGGGTCCGCCGGCCGGCCAGCAGCTCTTCAGCGGCGCTGCGCACCATATCCAGCGTAATTGACAGCATACATAGATGTTCGGACTTCTTACAGGTTGGCCTTGTGCAGGGCGCACAGGGGACGTTGCCGACTATCTGGATTCCATTTTCGTAATCGGTATCGGTCCAGGCGGGGTCGTTCGGGCCGAAAAGGGTGACCAGATTGCGTTTGAAGGCGATGGCTATGTGTCGCGGGCCTGTGTCGTTGGCGATGACTAGGTCGGCAAGAGAGAAAAGCGCCTTCAGTTCGCCGAGTTCTATGGGGTGCTCGGCGAGGTTGAGAAGCTTACGGCTGCTAAGAGCACATATTTCGGCTGCAATTTTCTTTTCGGGCGGATTGGGCGCGACGGATATGACGACTGTTGCGTTGTGATTGTCGATGAGCCAATCGGCGATCACTGCAAAGTTTTCGCTTGGCCAGCACTTGCTCGGCCCGAAAGCGCCTCCGGGGACCAGGACTACTATCGGGTTCTTATGTTTGACGAGTTCGGGGAATTCGGCGTGCAGGTTTCTGCTGTCGTCTTGGTCGATTTGCAATTCGAGGCTTCTGTTTGTCGTATCGGCGCCGAGGCGTTCGGCGATTGCGAGGTAGTAGTCGAGCATCGAGAGGGGCTTGAATTTGCCGTTGGGCAGCCTGGGCGGATAGAGTCCGTCGGTAAGCAGCGGGCCGCGCAGCTCACGGGCGTAGCCGATGCGGTTGGGTATTCGTGCGAGGAAGACAACGAGGGCGGCGGCGAAGGAATTCTTGAAGAGGATTGCGTGGCTGAACTTATGAGCTTTCAGCTCTGCGGCGAGTGCAAAGGGATTGCGCTGCGGCTGGAGCCAGGCATCGTTGAAACTGCAGGGCGAGAGGACGCGGCGGACGGCCGGGTCGGCGAGAAACGTGATTCGAGACGAGCTGAAGCGGTTGCGAATTGCTCGCAGGGCGGGCGTGCAGAGAATAGCATCGCCCATAGGCGAGGGGAGCCAGACCAGGATATTATAGTCGGCATTCTGCATTTAGTGTGTCATACCTCGCCGGGTGAGGTGTGCTCCGTACGGCAGCACTATTTGGGCCCCTGCATCATAAAGAAAGTCAGCGACATAAGCTGGAGGACCGCAGCGAATCCGAGAGCAATCAAAACGGAGTTATCCTGCCTGTTGGGGCTCATTAAGAGCGATATTGTTATCAGCATACAGAACAGAACCGCCCCTTGCAACACCCCGGCGATGTACCTGAACAGCGAGAATTTCTCGAACATATTTGAGCGCTGCATAGACTTCAACTGGTCGAGGATGTTGGTCAACAAGCGTTCGGTTGGTTCGGTGTGGGTCTTTTCGTCAGGGGGCGGTGATTCGACTTCGAGACGGAGTGGCGGCGATTCGTGAGTCGGAGAAGGCGGCTGAGAGTCCTCTGGCGGCTGCGGGGCTTCTGAGACGGGTTTCGTCTCTTGTGCGGCTGGCTCTGTGTCTTTTACGACCGGCTCCGGGTCCTTCGGAAGCAGGAGCATTGGTTGGTGAATGGGCTGGGGTTCTTCGGTGGCCGGTTGCGGGGGTTGCTGAATGGGCTGCGGTTCCTGTGCGAGAGGCGCTAGTGGTTGCGCAGCGGGCTGGGTCTGTTGGTTTCTTGGCGGTTCGGCGGGCGGCGCCGAGTCGTCGCCGCGGCGGTGGTACTTCTTTATGACGTTTACGGCCTCGGTGATATTGACGGCCCTGTAGTGCGGTGTTGGGTCGCCGGGCCGGGGTTGATGTTGGCGGGAGGGCGGATCAATCAGGATTGTTTTGCAGCCGGCCCGCAACCCGGCCTCAACATCGTGGGCGCCGTTTCCGATCATCCAGGATTGGCTCAGGTCGATATCCATCTCGTCAGCGGCGGTAAGCAGCATACCGGGATTGGGCTTTCTGCAGTCACTTTCCTTGCGGTATTTTGCAATGACTCCGTCCGGGTGATAGGGGCAGTAGTAGATTGCGTCGAGAAATGCGTTGTTTTCAGCGAGCAACTGTTCGAGCCGGTTGTGGATATTGCGAAGGGTCTTCTCGGTGACGATTCCGCGGGCCACTGCCGACTGGTTGGTGGCGAGGACGAGCTTGTAGCCCATTGTTTTTAGCTCGGCGAGCGCCCGGGCGACCCCGGGGAGCAGTTTTACCTGGTCGGGATTGTTTATGTAGCCCGGGTCCTCAATCAGGGTGTCGTCACGATCCAGAAATATGGCTTTATTGGACATACCCGCTGAATCCGTCCGGTCTTTAACTGTCAGCAAAGCTCTGTTCGACGAGGTCACAAATTATGTGATAGGCGAGTTGATGAATTTCCTGGCTGCGCGCGGCGGATTCGCTGTCGGCGCAGAGGCAGGTATCGGCGAGCTGCTCGAGCTTGGTGTGGGCTCTGCCGGTGAAGGCGAGGATATGGGCGCCTTTTTCTTTTGCCAATTTGGCGGCGGCGATAACATTGGCGGATGTCCCGCTGGTGGAGAAGGCCCAGAGGACGTCTCCTTTTTTGACGAGGGCCTCGACCTGGCGTGCAAAGACCTTTTCATAGGCATAATCGTTGGCGATAGAGGTCAAAACGGACGTGTCGGTGGAGAGGGCGACGGCGGCGAGGGCCTTTCGCTCTCGCGTGAATCTTCCGACAAGTTCGCCGGCTATGTGCTGCGCATCGGCTGCTGAGCCTCCATTGCCGCAGATATAAACGGTGCCGTTATTCTTGAGGGCATCGGTAATCATCCGCGCGGCGGCGGGGATTGTCTCGGCGGCGCTCTGCCGAAGTTGCGCAAGCAATCGCTCGTGAGCATCGAGGGTCTGCGAGATTAGCTGTTTAGTATTGTTGTTCATCTGGATTTTGACTGGAGAGATTTGATTTTTTCTATAGTAGCAGTGGAGCTTTTTCCCTCGAGCAGCGGCGCGAGCATCACCCTGCCGCCATAGGACTCGACAAACTCGCGTCCGACGACGCCTTTTTCGGCCCAGTCCTCGCCTTTGACCAGCACGTCAGGCCTTACTTTCATTATCAAGTCGATCGGGGTGGGATCGTCGAAGATAGTGATATAGTCAACGGTTTCCAAAGCTGCGAGGACCGCGGCGCGGTCGTGCTCGTTGTTGATTGGTCGGTCGGGGCCTTTGATGGTTCTAACCGAGCCGTCGCTGTTCAATCCGAGGACCACTATGTCACCCTGCTGCTTTGTGAACTTGAGATACTCGATGTGGCCTCTGTGCACGACGTCGAAACAGCCGTTGGTGAACACGACGGTTTCATTTTGTTTTCGGCGCCAGGCAAGCTCGTCGAGCAGGGCATCGACGGATCGAATCTTTCCGGTTCTACGGCGGTCTTCGCTGAATATGTCATTGACGATTTCGTCCTTTGTGACGGTTGCGTTGCCGAACTTCTCGACTTCGAGGCCCGCAGCCCTGTTGGCCAGCTCGACGGCGGCCACATAGTCGTGCCCCTCGGCGAGCGTGACGGCCAGAGCGGCCAGGACCATATCTCCTGCTCCGGTGACGTCATAGACGCTTCGCGGCCTAGTCGGTATGAGCTCGGCTATGTCTTTGGTTTTCAGATATGCCCCTTCGCAATCGAGGGTAATGACGACGGCTTCGAGGGCCAGCTCCCGGATGAGCTGCTCGGCGGCCCTTGCGGTGCTATCGGGAGTGTCTATATCGAAGCCGACGGCGATGGATGCCTCCTTTCGATTGGGGGTAATGAGTGTTGCACGGCGGTATTTTGAATAGTCGTCAATCGGCGAAGGGTCAACAAGGACCTTCTTATTGGCCTGGCGCGCGAGGTCTATCATTTGACTACAGACGGAGGGGCTGAGCAGGCCCTTATTATAGTCCTGGAGGCAGACGATATCGACGTGTGGGAGGTTCCGGCGGTAGGCATCGAGGATTCGGCGGCAAAGCTCGTCAGGGACCGGATCGCTGGATTCCCGGTCTATTCTCATAAGCTGCTGGCGGTGGCGATGCTGCGCCAGGCCTATGAGCCGCTGCTTGGTGGTGGTCGGGCGGTTGGGCGCCCTCAGAAGAGCGGTGATGTCGGCGCCGACTCGCGTCAACTGCTCGGTGAGGATTTCGCTGTCCTGGTCGCAGCCGATTACGCCGAGGCAGAGCGGCGCTCCGCCGAGGACGGCGATGTCCGCCGCGACACGGCCCGCGCCGCCGCAGTGGTAGTCCGTCTGCGTCACCTTGAGGACGGGCACGGGGGCCTCGGGGCTTATTCTGAGGGCGTCGCCATAGGTATAGACGTCGAGCATAAAGTCGCCGGCGACGAGTATCCTCGGCGAGCCAAGAGTAGTCACGATTTTGAGCAGGTTTTCGTGCATTTAGGATTCTTTATTGTCTCTTACGTTTTTACTTGCGGGAGATTCTACCAGTTAATGTGTCTTCAATCAAGTTTCTTAATTTGTCCTCCCCGGCCTGGAATCGAATCTCAACGGCCAGATACGCAAAGGCGTGGCGTTTTTCGGCTGCGAGGATGGGGGCAAGCTTTGTCCAGTCCTTTTGGGTTGTCATCGCCAGTTCGGCACCGAGATGCTCAGCTTGTTTGGATATTTCGGCCAGACAGGCGTCGGTATAATAATGGTGGTCGTCGAATATCTTCGAGCCGAGGACGTTGGCTCCGAGATTCCTGAGGGTATTGAGGAAGGCATCCGGGTTGCCGATGCCGCAGAAGGCGAAAATCTTCTTGCCCTTCAGCTTTTCAATGCTGATTTCGTTGGCGTCGGAGTCTATGGCGCAGAGGGGGGCGTGGATGGACCTGGCGATTGTGATGTCGGCTTTGATGTGCCGAATCGTCTTTTCAATTTTGGCCAGCTCTGCGTCGGCGACCTGGTCGGACCTTGTGATGACGACGGCGTCGGCGCGTTTCAGCGCGGCGAGGGGTTCCCGCAGCAGCCCGGCAGGAAGTATCCTGCCGAAGCCGAAGGGCATCGTTGCATCAATCGCGACGATATCGAGGTCTCTGGCCAATCGGCGATGCTGGAATCCGTCGTCCATAATCAGCACCTCTGCGCCGAGGCCGACGGCTTCGGCTGCGCCTGCGACGCGGTCGGGATTTACCACCACTCTGGCGTCCGGGCAGCTCTCGGCGAGGATTGCCGGCTCGTCAAGCAGCGGGCCTTGTCGGGTCTTGTAGCCGCGGGTGAGGATTGCGCATTCGTGGCTGCCTGACAACCGATTGCACAGCCAGATGACGAGCGGGGTCTTGCCTGCGCCGCCGGCGGTGATGTTGCCGATGCTGATGACTGCTGCGCCGGCGCGACGGGCCTTGAAGAGGCCGCTGTCGTAGAAGAGATTCCGCAGGCGGACGACAAGCGAATAGGCGCAGGCGGGGATTCTCAGCAGCAAACGCAAAAACGCCGCCGATGAGCCGGTGCTCCGTCCCGAAACGAGTTTTCTGTAATCAGCCTGATTCAACCGTTACATTCCTTGAAAACCGGGCGTGGTTCAATTCCGGGTGGCAGCCTCAAGCGCAGCTTGGGGATGGCAAAGCTCCAAGAGCGGTGCAACCATCCCGAAATCCTTCGGATTTGAGGCCGCCACACCATAAGGAGCCACAAATAGTGTAACTCGGAATCTGACGTACCTGAGCCATGCCGAAAACCGAAGTATTTTTAACAGTTTCCGGGTGGGTTGTCATTATCTATTTGGATGGGGCCACTGGAGGACGTTTGTGAGGATAAGCAGGTCGAGAGAACCCGCACCACAGGTGTGCGAGCTAATTGAGGGGGGAGAGGAATCTTTTGAGGCGGGGCTGGTATTTGTCGGTTATGTCGAATGAGACGATTACAGCCTTTGCTTTTCCGAGTATCACGTCTCTCTGGACAAAGCCGAAATATCGTGAATCCTTGCTCATATCGCGGTTGTCGCCCATTACGAAGTAGCTATCGCGCGGGACGGTCAGAGGGCCGAAATCGCGGATCGCCGGGATGGAAGGGATGCTCATCACCGGGTGTTCGAGTCCATCGAGGTCTTCCGCAGCCAATACAGCCCGATTTTTCAGTTGGGCAGGGAGCCGCTCGGCGTACTCGGGATCGATTCGGCTGTAATTGGCGGGTTGGCCATTTATGAACAGGACGTTCCTTTTCATTTCGATTGCGTCGCCGGGCAGGCCGATTACCCGCTTGACCAAGCGAGTTTCGTCTTGGGGAGAAAGGCAGATTATGATATCGCCTCGCCGGGGGTCCGACCACTTTGCCAGCCGATGCAATGTGAGGGGGATTCGAAGGTCATAAGCGATTTTATCGACGTAAACGACGTCGCCGTCGAGAATGGTGGGGTTCATCGAGCCTGTGGGGACCCAATTCCAGTCGGCCAGGCTCGATTTCACCGGAATAACGACGAAAAGGATGAAAAAGGCGGTCTTCCACCAATCCTTCCAAACCTTTCGGACGAACTGCACCACTTTGCGTGAATCCATTTTTTCCTCCAAAACCTCGATATCGGCCAGGAATTAGACCTTCATACGCAGAAAATGGGAATATGTTCGTCTCGTTCTCGGAGCGAGGTGATCGTTTCGGTCTGGGAGACACTTGGAGGGCGGCCGAGGGCCAACCAAGTAGTCTGAAGTGCCGGCGAATTAGAGATTGCCACGTCGGCCCGACAAGTCGGTCCTCCTCGCAATGACATCCACCAGCCCGACGTAGAGCAGGCTAATCTCGCCTTATTCTGAGACTGTAGCAAGATTACAGAGTATCCTGTTCGGTAGGCATTTCTTGCTTGCAGCCAAACCGTACAAAGAGCCAGTTTAATGTTTGGATCCGCTGGAACAGAAACCTGGAAGGTGCTATTAGTCAAACTGGATGTTGTGTAAGTCATTGTATTCAAACACCTTATATATTATCTGCTCTGTAAAGCTACTACAGTGTCCTTATTCTTTTGATTATGGCGTCGGCCATTTGGCTTGTTCCTACTGCGGTGGGGTCGTCGCGGTCGGGCTTCATGTCGTAGGTGACGTCTTTGCCCTCGGCGATGACGGCGGCGGCGGCGGCTTCGAGCCTGTCGGCCTCGGCGGCCTTGCCGAGATGGCGGAGCATCATCACGCCGCTTAGAATCAGGGCGACGGGGTTGACCTTGTTGAGGCCCTTGTATTTGGGAGCGGAGCCGTGGGTGGCCTCGAATATGGCGGCGTTGTCGCCGATGTTGCCGCCCGGCGCGACGCCGAGTCCTCCGACCAGGCCGGCGCACAGGTCGCTGATTATGTCGCCGTAGAGGTTCGGCAGGACGAGGACGTCGTAAAGCTCGGGCTTCTGGATGAGCTGCATGCACATATTATCGACGATGCGGTCCTCGAACTCGATATCGGGGTACTGCTTTGCGACTTCGCGGCTGACCTCGAGCCACAGGCCGTCGGAGAATTTCATAATGTTGGCCTTGTGGACGCTGGTGACTTTTTTGCGGGCGAGCTTGCGGGCGTAGTCGAATGCGAAGCGGACGATGCGCTGCGTGGCGGCGACGGAGATGGGCTTTATGCTTATGCCGGAGTCGGATGTTATCTTTCGGGCGCTGTGCTCATTGAGCCAGTGTATGAGCCCGGCGGTGTCGTCTTTGCCCTTCTGGAATTCGATTCCGGCGTAGAGGTCCTCGGTGTTCTCGCGGACGACGACGAGGTCGATGTCGGAGTATCTGCTGCGGACGCCCTTGTAGCTTTTGCATGGGCGCAGGCAGGCGTAGAGGTCGAGCGACTGGCGGAGGTGGACATTTATGCTGCGAAAGCCTTTGCCTACGGGCGTGGTGATGGGGGCCTTCAGCGCGATTTTGTTTTTCTTGATGGATTCGACGGTGGCATCGGGCAGCGGTGTGCCGAGCCGCTCCATCACCTCGGTGCCGGCCTCGGCGATTTCCCAGTTGATACCGGCGCCTGTGGCGTCGATGCACCTGCGCGTGGCCTGCGCGATTTCAGGGCCGATTCCATCGCCGGTGACGAGAGTAACATTGGGCATACTGAAATACTCCTAAGGTACTCAAACTGACCGATTTTCAAGAAAACAGCACGATAACTCCTTATGCGACAGCAATATAACACACTGTGTCATTCCCGTGAAACTTGTCCTCGACTCCGATCTGGGAGCGGGAATCCACTCACCCGCCACACTACTGGATACCTGCTTTCGCAGGTATGACAAGGTGAACCGGTCAGTTTGAGTAAAGTACAAAATGAGAAGTGTATCCGGCAGGGGAGGTTCTGTCAAGCGCGGCTTGTGGCTTGTGAAGGAGCGACATACGCTGCCTCGGGGCGCCGTGGAAGTGATTGCCAAACGGCGCAAGGCAGGTATAATCATTCGGAGCGAACTTGTATGAGTTCTGCAAAATTGCAGGTTAGACCTATATTGTTCGGCACGGCAAGGATAATTGAAAGGTGAAATGCTATGAGAAAGTGCGAGACATTCGAGGCGTATAGTCGCCGAAGGGCCGTAAGGCAGTTGCGGAGCAGCGGTTTACAGATTATGTGTGCGGCGGCGTTGATAATTGCAGCACTGCCCTTGAGGGCCTGTTTGGCGGCGGAGCGGGGCGGGGCTGTGGACGTTGTGCCGTTCGGCGAGGTCAAAAGCTGGGGTGCCGACGGCAAGGACTACGGCGTATTCTGGGAGGATGCGCGGGACATATTCCGGGTGGTGGTTAGATTTGGCGATTCAGCGACGGTCGCCAAGCCGGACGGCGTCAGACTTGAGTACTGGCAGTCGAGCTGGCCGCATCAGCGGATTCCGCGCGACAATCCGTCCGGGGCGGGAAGCTCCGGATGGCTTAATGTGGGCGACTGGCATCAGGGCAAGTGGCAAAAGGCCGACGCTAATGTCGAAATCAACGGCTCGACGTACACTTTTGCGTTCAACCCGGTAAACGCAAAGGAGTTTCCTGATATTAAAGATTTTTCGCCGCGATATCGTTCAACGTTGAAGCTGCGGGTTGCGGCGGATGCGGCGCTGCCGGCAGTCGAGGCGTTTGAGGCTTACACGGATTCGGTCTGGGAGCCGCTCGAATTCGAGGTCGAATGGGGTATGATCGCTCAAAAGCAAAGGCAGGTCTGGGACGGGCGGCTGGAGGTATTCAACGGCGTAGTCGAGCAGGTTGAGCCGATATCGGGCGCCAGCAAGGTCAAGGTCAGTCCTGCTGTGCATAGTTGGAAGTCAACGGTGCGCAAAGAGCCCGACGGAATCCGCGCCAAAGTGCTCTATGCGAAAACACAGGGCTACAACTCCTTTGATGAGACTGTGGTGACGCTGCGCTGTGAGTGCGAGACGTTTTCGTTTGCCGCTTGCGATTTGATCAAGCACGGCCATATCTTTCTGCCGGACTTCGGCGTGATAGTCCGCAAGGCCGGGGACGGCACAACGTACGAATCGGCCAACCAAGCCTGGAAACAGGAAATGCAAAAGAATATTTACAGACGTGTCTCGCAGGTTCCCGAACAGACCTTCGCCAACGCATGGAAAGACATCCCGACCAAGGAACCGTTCTATATCCCTCTTGGCTTTGAAGGCGGCCGGCAGTATTTCGGTGTGGAGCCGGACGGCAGCGTGTTCTGCCGCTTCGGCTGGCTCAACCGAATCCGCGGCAAAGACACAAAACGCTGCCTCTTTGACGGCGGCTCGGTTGACTACAGTTTCGACTTGTCCGCGTCCGACTTGGTTGATCGCTATCTGGTCGATGGCTGCCTTCCCATCATACACGCAGAGTGGCGTCGCGAGGGCGTCCGCTACAGCCAGAGGGCATTTGTGGTTCCTTTTGCCGGCATACCTGCGCCGGGGGGCGCAATCTACGCCGATGATACGCTCGTGCTGATGATTAGATTCAAGATTGCCCGCGCCGGCGATGAAGAGGCGCAGGCAAGGCTCGACATTCAGGTCGGCGGCGACCAATTAGGTATGGAGGATGGCTGGATTTTCGCTGCCGGGACGGACCCCAAGCGCCTGCGCATGCTTGTCGGCTCGCCGGACCCAGCCGGCAGTTACACGCTGCAGGCGGAAGACAAGAAAGTCGCCTACCGCGCCAAACTCACTGCCGATGCGCCGACGCGCACAGTTGATGTGGCGATACCGTATATCACGCTCACGGACCGGCAGGAATGGGCAAAGCTGCGCGACATCAAGTTTGAAGCGGCTCTCGATGCAGCGCGCCGGCATTGGCAAGAGCGCGTCGCCGAGGGCGCGCAGATAATCACGCCTGAGCCAATGATAAACGACTACTATAAGGCTCACGTCTCGCATCTTTTGCTCAATACCGACCGCGAGGTCGGGACCAGTGACCGCTACGTGGCGCGGGTGGGGACGTTCTCATACGGGGCGTTCAGCAATGAATCGTGCATGATGGTCAGCGACCTGGACCGGCGCGGCTACCACAAGCGGGCGGAGCAGGCCTTAGAGACCTGGCTGCACTATCAGGGGACGGCGGCTTTGCCGGGGACGTATTCGGGAAAGGAAGGCGTATTTTACGGTGCGGGCGGATACGAGGACGGCGGATATAATCAGCACCACGGGTTTGTGTTGTGGTGTCTGGGAGAGCACTATTGGTACACGCGTGATGCCGAGTGGCTAAAAGGCGCCGCGCCAAAGATTGTGAAGGGGTGCGAGTGGATTATCAAGGAGCGGAAGCGGACGATAGCGGCGGCGGAGCAGTCGCCGATACTGGCGATTGAGCGAGGTCTGCTGCCGGCCGGTTCGCTGGAGGACATAGGGGACTGGAGGTGCTGGCTCTCGACCAACGTGTATTGCTGGTGGGGGATGGATAACGCGGCCCGCGCGCTTGCGGATGCGGGGCTGCCCGACGGCGAACGGCTCATTAAAGAGGCGGAGGCGTACCGCAAGGACATCGTCGCGGCGTTCACCGAGGCGATGCGGCGGTCGCCTGTGGTGAGGCTGCGCGACGGGAGCTCGGTGCCGCACATTCCGCCGGAGGTGCATCGGCGGGGCCGAGCGTTCGGCTGGATTACAGAGACGCTCGAAGGAGCAATCTCTACGATACGCATCGGCATGATCGACCCGTGGGACCGAATGGCCACCTGGATAATCAAGGACTTCGAGGACAATCTCTACATCTCCGAGCAGTACGGCTATAACATCACCGGGGCCGATTTCGATAAGTACTGGTTCAGCAGGGGCGGGATTTCAATGCAGGCGAACTTGCTAATCAATCCGATTCCGTATCTGCTGCGGGATGAGCCCAAGCACTTTCTGCGGGCGTACTTCAACGCCTTTGCGGTCAGCTACTTCCCCGATACGCGGATGATGACCGAGCACGCCCTGCCGAATATCGGCGACCACAGGGGCGACCACTACAAGTCCTCGGATGAGGCCAATTCGACGTATTGGCTGCGGCTGATGTTCATAGAGGAACGAGGCGACGAGCTTTGGCTCGGGGCCGCGATACCGCGGTACTGGCTGGCTGAAGGCAAGACCTGCGGCATTGAGAACGCCGGAACGTATTTCGGCCCGATGTCGGCGAAGTGGGAATCGCACGTTGCCGAAGGGCGAATCGAAGTGACCTTTGATGCGCCCGGCCGCAATCCGCCGAAGAAAGTCTATGTCCGCTTTCGCCACCCTGAAGGAAAAAAGATGACCCGCTGCGAACTCAACGGCAAACCCTACAAAAACTTCGACCCAGAAAAAGAATGGGCGGTCCTTACGAAGTGTCCGGACAAGACAGTTCAGGTTGTCGCGTTTTTTGAGTAAGGTCACTTATGCGATTGTGGACATAGCCCCGCCCACGCACGGCGACAACGTATTGCCCGGCCCACAGGTGGCCGGGCTAATCGTTGTGGTTTTCTATGTATTCGGCCCTTGCGGCAATGTCCTCCTCCGTGAAGTAGAACCCCTTGTCGTAACCTTTGCTCCAAATCCGGCCTCTACGGCCTTCCTGCCAGAGTGCACGCGTGGTCAGACTCTTATATCTTCCGACCACTTCCTCAATGGACTGTGTATAAGGTCTTGCCAACAAATGCACGTGATTGGAGCACACTGTCAACGTTTCAACCTTTTGCCCGATCTTTTTTGCTTCGCCGAGTATGGTCTCTTTGACAATTTCCTTCTCCTGTGCGTTCAATTTGACCGTCGGTGATTTCTGTCTTTTTCTGTTTCGCTCCAGAATTCCGACTTGACCGGGCAGGACTTTGCCGTCAGCGACATATCCTCTATCGTCCCCCGGCAACCAGCTTCCATAGGTTGTCCACGTCAACATATATCCTATAATTTTGGACATAACCGAGATGGTATGGAATCAGGGACGAATTGGCAAATGTAATTCGTTTAGCCCTGCCACCTGTGGGCAGGGCATACACCCCCCCCCGCGGGCAGGGTTGGCAGACAAAAGAATGCCCCGGCCACGGGTGTCGGGGCTAATCGTCGTATATTTCTGCGTATCTACCCTACGGTTGGGTAGCGTATTCTCGCTTTTTGCCCTGCGGGCCGATTTGGAGGGTGAAGGTTCTCTTTCCGGCGTTGATGGAGGCCTTGATGTATTCGCCTTGGTTGGGGTTGTCTTTGTTGGCGATGAATTCGGGCGGCGGGTTGCCGGCGTCGCCGTATTGGGTGTTGTAGTGGATTGCGTAGATTGCCTTGACGGAAGGCAGGGCGTTGAGGGCCTTGAAGGTGCGGGGCTGGATTCCTTTTCTTGGGCCGTTCATTGCGACGCAGACGGTGGGGCTGAGGGCCTTTAGCAGGACGGGGTTGTTGCTCTGGTCGAGGCCGTGGTGAGTGACCTGGTAGAGATCGACTTTGCCGATGCGGTTGACGGGGTGGGCGAGGTGGTGCTCGACGTTCGAGGTGATGTCGCCGCCGGCGAAGAACGCAAAATCGCCATACGTCAAAACCAGTGCGATGCTGGCGGCGTTGTTGGAGGTGTCGGGCTTTGCTATCTCGAAGCCTTCGACGGGTGCGTCGATGTCGCCGGCGAAGCCTTCAATCTGTTTCTGGGACGCTACGCAGTGGAGCCTTATCGCAGGGAGCTTTCCGGCCGGGTCATTCTTTAGCGGGATGTCTTCGCCTGCGCGGAGCAGCTCAGTCTTTCCGCCGGTGGCCTGCTCGTAGAGCGGGTTGAGCTTCTGGAAGGCCTGGCGTTTGGCGATGTCTTTCGGCGGGGTGTCGTTGTCGATAAAGGTCTTTATCGGGATTCGTTTGGACAGCTCGATTATGCCGCCATAGTGGTCTGTGTCGAAATGCGTGGTGACGAGGCAGTCGATTTGCGTCAGGCCCGCGTGCCGGCAGGCTCGTTCGATTCTGTCAGCGTCGCGGTGCTCCGGTTCGAGCGAGCCGGTGTCGATAAGGACGGATTCGCCCAATGGCGTAACAATGAGTGTCGAACCGCCCCCTGCCATATCCAGAAAGTAGATGTCCAGGGTCTCGGCGGCCATGCCTCGTCTTGGCTGAACAGCACAGGCGGTGCATATTGCTGTTAGGACTATGGCGAGAATTACAAAAATCCGTTTCATAAGTGCAACTCCTTTGCGAAGAGTCGGTTTAAGTGTCGCTGCCAACGCGAGAATCGTACAGGGCCGATGATGCGCAGGCAATAGAAAAATCAGCTTGCCAACCGGCCATGCAACGGTAACAATACTAAGTAGGCCTAACCTGCAATTTTGCAGAAGCCTTCAAACTGGTATCAGCTTGAAAAGGAGATTAGGAATATGATTAGTGGCAGGAAGGTCAGTGTTTGGTTGATGTTGTGTTCGATATGTGTTGCAGGACAGGTGAAGGGGGCAGGCTCTGAGTCGGGGAGCCCGCCGGCGATGGGGGATTTCAAGTGGGTTGCGAGCCAGCCGGTGCTGGAGCCGATGAAGCTTGACGGGGTGCAGTGGATCTCAGTTAAGGACCCGTCGGTTGTTCGATACAAGGACCGCTGGCACGTGTTCTGCACGGTTCGCGGGATTGAGCGGAGCCACGCCATAATGTACGTGAGCCTTACGGAGTGGGGTGGGGCCAAAGAAGCCGAGCAGCACATCCTGAAGTGCCATGAGGGCTTTTTCTGCGCGCCGCAGGTGTTTTATTTTACTCCGCACAAGAAGTGGTACCTGTTGTGCCAGGCGTCGGATGAGTCGTGGGAGCCGAAGTATGGGCCTGCCTGTTCGACGACGACAGACATCACGAATCCGGATTCATGGAGCAAGCTGACTCCGCTATTCGATAAGAAGCCGGCCAATATCGAGGGGTGGCTGGACTTCTGGATCATCTGTGACGATAGCAAGGCGCACCTGTTCTTCACTTCTTTGGACGGCAAGATGTGGCGATGTGAGACGCCTCTTGAGAAGTTCCCGCAGGGCTGGTCAACGCCAATTGTCGCACTTGAAGCGGACATATTCGAAGCGAGCCACACGTACCGGCTCAAGGGGCAGGACAAATACCTGACGCTGATTGAGGCCCAAAATGGTCAGGGCTGGCGGTACTATAAGGCGTATTTGGCGGACGGCCTTGACGGCAGATGGATTCCCCTGGCTGCCGAGCGAGATAAGTCCTTTGCCTCAATGTCGAACGTGGAACAGCCGGGCGGACGCTGGACGGACGTTGTCAGCCACGGCGAACTGCTCCGGGCGGGCTGCGATGAAAAGCTGGAGGCGGACGGCGACAATCTGCGTTTTCTCTTTCAGGGCGTCTTAGACAAAGACCGGGCCGGCAAGAATTACGGCCAAATCCCGTGGAGATTGGGAATCCTGGAGGCTGTGAAACGGCGTTTATTGCCTCTTTAGCTTCTTGATGGCTTCAAGTTCGAAAATGACCTGCCTATCACGCGGCCGGTTCATCGCCTTCTTGGCTTTTATCAATCCGTCCAGGCTCAGGATTCGCAATGGCAAATCTTTGATCTTGACGAGTTCGCTCGCCCGTTTGACCGTCTGGTAATCGCCAAGTCCGTCGATAAAACTGAGGCAATCAAGCTGGCCGATGTCGGTGTCGAGGTATAGGTTCTTAAATTGCGAGCAGGTCTGCTCCGTGAGATCAAGCTTCTTGCGGCCGGGCGTCATTCGATGGACAGGATGCAAATTGGAGACAGCTTTTTGCAGGGCCAGGAGATTCTCCGGCGAAAAGTCGCAGCAAACGTCGATGTCCTGGGTGACACACGAGCAGCCGTGAACGACCCCTGCAAAGCCGCCGACAAGCACAAAATCAACTTTGGTCTCCACGAGCCGCGTGAGCAGATCGCGAAAATTATCGTTCATTTTCGCCTCGCCTGTCGCAGTTTCTTTGCGGTATCGAGGGCTATCTGGTGGCGTCGGATTCGCTCGGCAGGGGTCCTGCTGAGATTGTCGCGGAGCACGGTTACGTCGATTCCATAGTCGGTCGCCGCCTGGATAGGGTCCGGTTGCGGCGAGACATTGCCACAGCCTTTTTCGTGCTTGTCGTTTTCGGCCATGCGATTATCGTAGTCTCTGCGGCGTGGCGAATCAATCGAAAAAGCCCCGTCCGCGGATAGGGCTTCTCAATTCAAAAACACTGGTATCGTCCCAAGATTTGTGGGCAAAACAGTATCGGGTAGGAAAGCTATTGGCTGTTCCGGAATTGAACAACCAGATTGCCCCAACCTTTGGGACGTTAATAGAACCTTGAATTTATTATCGGGCCTTACGGTTTTCGCGCAAGGGCAGGCGGAATAGGTCTTGAAGGTCAAGGGTGAGCAACTATAATGGGTTGGTTGTGGTCGAGGTTGGTGTTGTTGTTAGGATTCATTGAAGGGAAAGACTATGGCGACGCAAAGGAATGAAGCGATATCAGGAACCGCGGGAGTCGGGGGGACGCTGATTGGGGAGGCGGTTGGTCGTATCGGAGCTTTGCTTCGATATGTTGCGCCGGGTTTCGTGGCGTTGTTTGTATGGGCAGCGGTCGTTGAAAAGAAGGCCGACGGGAATGGTGACATTGCAGCGGGCGGTTATTCGATATGGGTGTTCGCGGCTGTGGCTGCGCTGTGCGGCTTTTTGATTTATGCGCTGCACGTTTGTTTTGTGGGAAGGGTGTTTTGGCGTCCTCTAATTCTACGGATGCACCTCGGCAAGGAGCAGCATCGGTGGATAAGCGCCGAGCAGAGAAAGACGGCAAAGGGGGGGTTGGATGGATTGCTTCTGGAGCTTTCGGTGAGCCGTTTGCAGCGGCGGGTTTCGGACGATGCGGACGTCAGGGCCGTTCAGAAGGGATTGGATAAATGGGCCGCGATGCTCAATTTTTTGTATTGCTCGAGCTACGCGATGATTGTCATTCCGCTTTTGGTGATGTGCCCGGAGACAGAAGTCGCCGAGTCGGCGTGGGCGGATTTTGTGATTATATTAGGAGTTGTCTGCTTAGTTGCGGCTTTGGCCTCGGACCACATGCGCGTGTGGCGTGATTTATGGGCAGCGGCAACTTATCCAGGCGCAAAAGCCCCGAGGACGCCAAGACGCAGAATGAGAAAAGCTGTTAGCGTGCCATAGCAGACAGGCGGCGAATATTTGTTCTTGACGGGCGCAGGGGGATTGTTTATTGATTACCGGCGCTTGAATGATCGGGATTTTTGCCGGCTCAATAATCACTATTGAGGGCACGTGCGATGATAGTTGATTGTCATACACATATAAATTTTGCGACGGACGAGGTTGGCAGATCGGAGCATCTGGCAGCGGCGGGGCCGGTGGATGTCTGCATTGTGCTTGCCGGGGCCGAGGGACCCGGCGATGAGACCAACAAGAAATTGGCCGATTATGTCGCTAAGCATAAGTCGAAAATGGTTGGTTTTGCGGTTGTTGACCCGACGGAAGACAAGGTAAGCGTGAGCAATCTGCGGCCGATCAAAGAGAAGATGGGGCTCAAAGGATGTGTTCTGTATTGTCCCGCGTGCGGATTTCACCCGGCGAACAGCAGGGCGATGCGATTCTATGAATCAGCGATGGAGCTTGGGCTGCCCGTTTTTTTTCATAACGGGTATCCGGTTCCCCAGCGTGATGCGATTCTGGAATACGCGCAGCCGTACCTTTTGGATGAGGTTGCCAGGACGTTCGGCGACTTGAAGATTGTCGTGGGAGGAATGGGTTGGCCGTTTGTGGAGCAGACATTGGCGCTGGCGGCGAAGCACAAGAACGTGTATGCGGATTTGACGGTGCGGCCGCGATGCGTGTGGCAGACTTACAACATGGTCGTGGCGGCCAACGAACAGGGCGTTATGGATAAGCTGCTGTTCGGCAGCGGTTTTCCCGTGAGCACGGCGGGGCAGTGCATAGAGACGCTGCTCGGGTTCAATATGCTTCTGGGGGGTACCAATCTGCCGACCGTTCCTCGCAGTGAGATTCTCGGCATCATCGAGCGAGATGCACTGGCGGCGCTTGGGATCGAAAGCGATAGCGAAGATGAGGCGAAGGCCGAGTAGAGAGAATATGGCCAGAGAGAAGTGGGGCAGCAAACTCGGAGTGATATTGGCGGTGGCCGGTAGCGCTATTGGCTTGGGCAACTTCCTGAGGTTCCCTGTGCAGGCGGCTCGCAACGGCGGGGGGGCATTTATGATTCCCTATTTCGCGGCCCTCTTTCTGCTGGGGATTCCGCTGATGTGGATTGAGTGGACAATCGGCAGGTTCGGAGGCGGGTTCGGGCACAGCACCGCGCCGGGAATGTTTCACAGCATCTGGAACAAGAACCGGTTCATAAAGTATTTCGGTGTGATTGGGATTTTTGGGCCTCTGGTCATCTTCGTATATTATACCTACATTGAGTCGTGGCTTCTCGGCTACAGTCTCTTCAGTCTGACAGGCAAGTACAACGGCTGCAACAGCGAGCAGAGTATGACGGCCTTCTTGCAGGGCTATCAGGGTGTGGCGAAGAACGCTTTTTTTGGCGGTATTGGGCCGAGCTACTTATTCTTTGTGATTACCTTCTTGCTTAACATACTTGTAGTTTATCTCGGCGTCAGCAGAGGCATTGAGCGGGTATGCAAGTACGGCCTGCCGATTCTTTTTGCATTTGCTGTTGTGCTTGTGGTCAGAGTGCTGAGCCTTGGCACTCCCGACCCGACCAAGCCTGATTACAATGTGGTAAACGGTCTTGGATTTCTGTGGAATCCGGATTGGGGGGCGCTGAAGAGCGCAAAGGTCTGGCTGGCGGCAACCGGGCAGATATTCTTCACGCTCAGTTGCGGTTTTGGCGTCATTCTCACCTACGCCAGTTACCTGACCAAGAACGACGATGTAGCGTTATCGGGTCTTACGGCGTCAGCCGCCAATGAGGTTGCGGAGGTGATCTTGGGCGGCAGCATTGTTATCCCTGCGGCAGTGGCTTTTTTTGGCCCGGCGAGCGTCAGCGCGATTGCACAGGGCGGCGCGTTCAACCTCGGCTTTGTGACTATGCCGCTGGCGCTGCAGAGGATGGCTTTCGGCGGAATCTTCGGCTTTATGTGGTTTATGCTTCTCTTCATTGCGGGACTGACCAGCTCCATTTCACTGGCCTTGCCTGCTCTGGTTTTTCTGGAGGATGAATTCAATCTTTCGCGTCGTAAGGCGAGTTTAATCTTCGCTGTGGCGACGTTTGTGCTGGCCCAGCCGGTCATATTCCTGCTGGGCAACGGCGTGGTGGACGAGCTGGATTTCTGGGGCGGGACGTTCTGCGTAGTGGTGTTTGCGGCGGTTGAAACAATTCTGTTCGGGTGGGTTTTTGGGATGGAGGAGGCGTGGAAGGAGATGCACGTCGGCTCGGATATAAGGATACCTTCGGTTTATCGCTTCATAATCAAGTATGTCACGCCGGCTTTTCTGTTTTTCATCCTCGGCTTCTGGTTCTGGCAGGAATGGATGCCTACGATACTGCTGAAAAACGTTCCTGCTGAGAATGTCCGGTACGTTATCGGGACACGGCTGGCACTGGTTGCGCTTTTTGTGCTTTTGGTGTTTCTGGTTTGGCGGAGCTGGAGAAACAAGGATATGCGGAGGACACAGGATGCGGTCTGAGGGATGGGTATTTCTGGCCGTCAGTTGGTCTGTTATTCTGCTGTTGTTTCTGTTTTCAATGGTGCGCACACTCAGGCAGAAGGATAAGAGAAGGCAGCAGGGCAAAAACCTTTGAGCTGTTCGCTTTCCTTTATTTGAAGCCCTTTACGTCGTTGCCGGTGTACTTGCTGCAGGTCTTTTCGAGATCGACGTCGCTTATATTGGCCAGCGTGCAGAGCCAGGCGAGAACGTCGGCAAACTCCTCCTCGGCGGCTTTCTTGTCTTTGGAGACCAGGGCGGTAGAGAGTTCGCCGACCTCCTCGATGAACCACATAAACGTAGCGGGGACGCCTCTTTGGCGGTCCCGCTTTTCGTATTTCTGGGAGATTAGCTGCTGAAATTCGCTAATGTGCATTTGCCGTGTGCTCGAATCATAAGTGTACAGGTTGCACGCAGCCTCTGGCTGTTGTGTGGTGAGGGTCCTGTACTATTGACTATCATCACTGGATGAGGTCTGAGAGCTTTACTTTCTGGAAGACGGCGCGTGCCTGGGTGAGCGCCTTGTCAAAGACCTTGTCGGCTCGAATGCTGAATTTTGCTCGGCGTGTGTGCTCAGCGAGGCTCATGTGGCTGACCATAGGTCCATCAGCGGCTTCGATGATCTGGAGCATGGTGATTTTCTTCGGCGGCCTGGCGAGTGAAAAGCCGCCGCGAGGCCCTCTCTTGCTGTGAAGGATGTTGCCTCTGACCAGCTGCTGAAGAATCTTGAGCAGGTATTCGAGCGGTATATCGTACTCCCTGGAGATGGTCTGTGAAAGGATGATTTTCTCGCTGCTGTGCTCAGCAATATAACAGGCGGCCAGCAGTGCGTATCCCGTTGATCTGCCAATTTTCATTTTGAACTCCTTATAAACATACAAACCCTAAAAGTTTCATAACCCACCATATTCGAGTGCGTGTGTCAAGGCACATCCGGGTAGAAAACGCACACGAACACAGTCAGGTAATTATCCGTTATGTGGTGGGAAATGCAAGGAGTTTTCTGTCTGAAAAGCGTCAAATTTCTGTATTTTGCAGAATTTGTGATTGTCAGGGTCTTTGTGGGAAAGCGGCGGAAAAATCCAAAAATTCGCAGCGCCGGGCAAAAAACTTGACACGGGATGTGTTCCAGCATAGGATTTCCGCGAAATTTGGTGTTTTGGTCAGGAGACAGACATGGCTGAGATGAAGCCAAGAATAAGCGTAGAATACGCCGACAACGCAACGGTAGTGAGTTTCGTCGATGAAAAGATTCTTGAGGAGATGGATATCAGGGCGCTCCAGGAGACGATAATGTCGGTCATTGAGCAGTCCAAGGGGATCAATCTGGTGCTGGATTTTGGTAATGTCCGGTTCCTGTCCTCGGCTGTTCTGGGACTTTTGATAAGAATCAGCAAGAGGGTGTATGAGCGGGACGGCCGACTGAGACTTTGCAGCATAAACCCGAAGATTTATGAGGTTTTCAAGATAACGCGTCTGACGAAAACCTTCGATATATACAAGGACGTTGAAAGCGCCATCGGGGATTAGCGTGGGGGCGGATCCTGCTGGATGCTCGTCGTTCTGCTTTTAAGAGATAAGGATCGACCGGTAACCGACTGCTCAGTTTTCTATTCGTGGGCAGGTAATCTCAGTCGGCGTTGCCTTGTTTGGATGGGGGACGAGAAGTTGTAGGTTATGGCGTCAAAAGCACCAATCACCTGCTCAATGGCTGTCGCGAGCACGCTGCTTGCGAGCGAGGGCGTATGCCACCTTATAATGTCCATTCTTGAAGGTAGTGGTTTTGGCAAGGAAGATGTCTTTGCGGTGCACCTTGCGCTTCAGGAGGCGTTTATCAACGCGGTGCGACACGGCAATCAGATGGATCCCGACAAAGAGGTGAAGATTGAGTATTTGGTGGATTCAGAGAAGTTCGAGATATCCGTAACTGACGAGGGGGACGGTTTTGACCCGGAGGCTGTGCCGGATCCGAGATGCGGAGAGAATCTCTACAAGCCGAACGGCAGGGGATTGCTGCTTATGCGGGCGTATATGGACGTCGTTGAATACAATGAGAAGGGCAACGGCGTGCGTATGGTTAGGTATAGAGAGAGATTGGCGGCGATGGAAGGTGTTCGGCGGGAGCAGGGGTGATCTGTAATCATACCGTGCAGCCGCATCTATGGTCACAATAGCACTCCGTATCCATGCGGCACAGATTGCCCCGGTCGCAGATTTGCCACGTCTGCGCTGAAGTCTATGCTGTGATTCGGAGGGTATGTCCATTTTAGCGGGGGCGTCGATTTGAGTCCGATAAGCCGCCCTTTGGGGCCGTCAACGAGGTTTTGGGGGTCTGAATCTGCGCGAAAGGCTCCGGCTTGGAAAGTCGGCGTCTGATTCAGCCGAAGCTTCTTGTGGCAGCGCTATCGCAAAAGCCAGCAAGGAGCCGGTCGAATGGATATATATAACCCGCTGTTCTCAAAGAACTGTATGGTCAATGAGCAGATTGCCAGGCAGCTTTTCGACGTTCTGCCTGAGCAGGGGCCGATCATGGTTATTATGAACAGGGAGGGGGACGTCTGGCCGAGCGATTCGGAGCGGTTCGCGAAATTGAACCTCGCGGAGGAGTTTCTCAAGGAGCTTTGCGACAAGATTGACGACGGCGCCGAGCCGGTCGTCAGCCAGGCGGACGATTACAGTGTTATCGCTTCGCAATTAGCTACGGAGGAGAACAACTATGGATACGTGGTTATTATTCTGCCGCAGTACAGCCCCGAATCGACGCTGATAAACATAGACCTGATTGAAATACTGCTCAACGAAATCGGGCTGATAGCGAGGTTAATCGAGAAGAATAATCATCTCTATGAACAGCAGGTCAGGCAGTACAGCGGACATCCTCAAACGACGATAGCCTCCAATTGAGGTGGCGGAGCGTCATTTGGGATGCTCCGACGGTTTGGAGGAAATCACATTCTATCGGCAAGCCGAATTTCATCTGAGTCGCCTTCGACGGTTGCGATCCAGCCTTGTCGCATTACCGAGCAGCACCAGGACGGCTTTCAGGCAAGGGCAAAGCCTGCCTTTTTTGCCGCGGAGCGAATGTACTCTGCGGCCAGGCGGTATCCTTCCGCGTTGGGCAGGTGTTCGAGCATGAGCGGAGTATCAGGCAGCTTGCTCAATTCAGTTAGAAACGCTGTGTAGTCCAATCCGCCTAACCCGGGGCGAATCTCGTCGAGATGGGTCGTGAGCTTCTCCTGGAGTATTATGTCTTTGGCGTGGCAGCTCTTGATATAAGGGCCGAGCTTTTCGAAGCACTCGCGGATGAGCTGTCCGCTGGCGAAATAGCGCTGCGGGCTGCAAACAAGATTAACGGGGTCGAGATGAACGGCGAAGCGTTTGCGGTCGATGGCTTTTAGCAATTGCAGGTATGAGTCGGGCGAGTCCGGATAAGCCCAGGGCATAGTTTCGAGCGTAAAATAGGTGCGGGTCGGCTTGACGTCGTCAATGATGGCCCTGGTTGTCTCAACGATCATATCGAAAGTCTCTTTTGTGAGATTGTTCGGTGAGGGTCCATCCCAGAGCTTTCCCCTTGAACCGGCGATGTTGACACAGCACCTTGCGCCGATTCGGTCGGCGAGGGCCAGCTGCGTGCGGCACTTTGCCTGGGCGTCGCTGCGTTCTTTTTCGTCGGGGCTGATTGGGTTGCTCCACGCACCGACCTCGGCAATGACAATTCCGGCGTTTTTGGCTGCATCGGCATAAGCCTTGACGACATCATCTTTCTCGGCGGCGCCAACGGGGCAGTAGGCGGCGCTATAGCCGAGGTCTTTGACGGCTTTTGCCCAGGCATCGGGGCCGTCAAATTCGCCGAAGACGGGGCCTCCAAGCCGTATGGGTCTGGCTTTCGCCTGTGCGGCCGATAACACAGGCGCTGGCGCAGAGGCCCATATAGCTGCTCCGAGCAGTGATTTTTTCAGCAGGCTGCGCCTGGATATGGAGTCTTTCCCGCTTGACATTTTTGTCCCTTCCCTTGAATTTCACGAAATTTGCACACAGCCGGCGTAAACGCCGAACTCAACACATCTTAGCAGAATTATAGCGGACGGAGGGGACGAGTTCAGCAAAAATCACAATTCGTTGGCGCTGCCGAAGAAGTGAAAGAGGCAAAGTTTAGGTTGCCTTTTGCGATTGTGCCGCTATAATTTGCACACATCGTGTGGCAGTTAGGTGAGAAT
>Ga0315288_10001522_pt1 | contig 29979 bp, 28 predicted proteins | sample YL17G11_20_MG_FD_203454 | JGI IMG/M metagenome (GOLD analysis project Ga0315288, IMG submission 203454) | Sediment microbial communities from Yellowstone Lake, YNP, Wyoming, USA - YL17G11_20 | ecosystem: Environmental > Aquatic > Freshwater > Lake > Sediment | place: USA: Wyoming | collected... | reverse complement strand
GTCCTTGGCAGACCAATGGCTTCTTCAAACCTGTCAGTCGCAGGGATGTACTTGGCGAGCAACCGCTTCTGTGTCGCTGCAGGAAGTGTCGCTAGACGATCAGGCTGAGTGTTGTGACGGATGTCAGCCAACTTCACGATCTGAGCACCATGCCCAGCCGCGATCACACGCCCTATGTAACTCGGGTTGTACTCATTCTTGTTCTTGGTCACAGCCTGAACGATCTCAAGCACCCGTTGGGACGCGCCCAAGTCCTCAAGATCTTTCAAAGTGAATGAGGTGTCCTCCACCACGTCGTGAAGGAGCGCGGCGGCTTGAGTATCAAGATCCCCACCCATGTCACGCACGTTCTTCCACACAGCGGCCAGATGAGTCCAGTACGGCTCACCTGACTTGTCTGTCTGATCCCCATGTGCCCACACAGCGAAGTCCCAAAGAGGTGCAAGACCTGCCTCTCCAGTAGCGGGTTTGTAACTCCACACCCTCATCGGTTCTGTGAGCAACGACGCACCCTTGCGCTTCTGCGTGTACGCCTTGACCCTGGCTAGACCGTGCTCCGTGTGCCGGATGTGGGCCTTGATCTTCACTTCCTTGGACAGTGCGAGCAAGTGGTCTTGGTCAGCAGTGAGTTTGACCTTGCCTGTGTCCTTCGCGTACTTCTTGATCCAGATGATCGCTTTAGCCGTAGCGCCTTCACCGCCTGGTGTATCAGGCGAAACTTCTTTCAGCACGTAGTCAAACTTACCCGCGAGCACATCAGGGACCTTCCCGGTGTCAATGATGTAGTGCGCCTTCGCGTGCCACGGTTCGTGGATTGCGATGATCTGTGACGGCTTCACAGGCTCGTCAAGGATGCCCGTCCCATCCCACTTGCTCTTGTCTACCGTGAACTCGATGGATGGATGATCCTCCATCGAACCGTAGAACCCTGTTGCTACCTCTCTGCTGTATCCAGATTTCTTCTGTACCTTCACCTCAGCGGCCCACACACCCGCTGGCCCCTCGACAGGCTGGCGAACCTCAATACCCTTGTCCAAGTACTGCTTAGGGTCAAAGCCTTCGCCTGTCTGGTGAACCAGCCGAACCTTGCCCTCAGGAATAGGTGCCATGCCGGGTAGCGGTGGCAGCAACTCAGTCAGATGCTTGTTTACTTCTTCTGGCGTGGAGGCTTTCGCATTCCCGTGATCTGGATGACTGTCGCCCCGTCCTTCGCCTCGTGGATTCCTGGCTGAGCCAAGAACTCTTCGATAGACATTGGCTGCTTCTTCTCTGGTCGCTTCGTCGCGGGTGTCCCCGACGAACTCGCCGCGTCCTCTGTGGACTTGGGCTTCGCCATAACAGAACTCCTTGGCTAGTTGCAGTAACGCATCCAGATCCGCACCACGCTCCGTGTAGACCGTGATCTCGTTGGTCTTGGGGTCGATACTCCTGAACTCAAGCCCACGCTCTGTGAGGATACTTCGCAACTCGTCAGATGACAACTGTCTAGGCATCTTGAGTGACACCATCAAGTCACGACCCTTGGGGTCCTGCGTGAAGTTCAGCACGCTGAGTTGGTGTCCGGCCAAGCCCTTCTCGGCTGCCAACTTCTTGCCAACCTTCGGCTCCACCTTCATCACGTGCTTGATCGCGTCCTCGGTGCCGTAACTGGCTGTGTCACCCACCACGTCCCGAGCAAGGATAGTTGTGGCCCCGTACTGCTCGTTCAAACGCAACGCTTCCTTGGCGAACGCCTTATGCTCCGGGCTGTCAATCGCCTTGAGCGCACCCGCGTAGTCCATCTCCTGAGTCGCGCCGGTAAACATCTGAGTCACTTGAGCGGACTTACCCCTACGGTCCTGGGGAGCACCTACCGCTGGACGCCCAACATCAGGGATAATCGACGCACCCTTACGCCGTTCCGTGAATGCCTTGACCCGCGTCATGCCGTGCTCAGTGTGCCGTGTGTGTGCCTTGATCCTGACAAACTTCGTGCTCAACTCAAGCAGACGGTCAATGGACTCACTGGACATACCTTCAGTATCGGTCATGTCAACCCGTCGATCAGGCCCTCGTACGTGCTCACGATCTCAGGATCGCCCAAGAACGCGCAGCGATAGTCCACAGCCAAGTTGAACGCCTCGGGCAGATCATCATCACGAACCTTGAGGAACTGCATCCTCACCTCACCTGGCACATCCACCACTCGCAGCATCGAGAGTATCTGATCGCTGCTCTTCTCCGCCTCAGAAGTCTCTGCGAGGTTCGCCAACTGATAGTGCCCGTTCTTGGTCGCATCCCGAAACGCTGTCTGCGACATAGCCCATGGAGATAACAACGGGACGCCTTGGCCGTTGTTGTAGCCCACAGCCATCGTCTTGGCGTCCTTGAGGATGTCGTTGTATTCCTCGCGCGAGGTGCCACGGTGCCGATCAGGTTTCAGCAAAGCGAGATAGTCCACAATCACCAAGTCAGCCAGCCAACTCTGTGCCTGCCGCTGCAGCCTCGCCTCTAAGAAGCCAAGCGTTGCGCCTCGCGGAACCTGAACGATATGCAGCCTTCCGTACGCCGGGTTGGTCTTGATGTCCTCAGTGACCGCTTGAAGCACCCGCTCGCCGTTCTCATCCAGTGTGCCGTTCTTGATGTCACTGGAGTTCAGACCTTCCGGTAGGCCGAACTGCGGGAGTCTGCTGTGTCGGGCAACGATACGCCGACGCACCTGAGCACGCACTGTCTCACTCGTGGCAAAGAACACGTTCTTGCCTTGCATGTAGGCCGCGTTCCACGCGCATTGAGTGACCAGCATCGACTTGCCCTGCCCCGTGTACGCGCACACAAGGATCATCTCGCCGTTCTGGAACCCTGAGGTGGACAGGTCGATCACCTGGATGCCGGTGCGAACCCCGCTACTTGACTTGCCGCTCTTACGATCTGCGTAGTCCTGAAGTATCTCCTTGGACTCATCCTTGATATCTCCCTCAGGAGCGCTCTCGGTGTGCCCGAGTTTGTCCACCCGTGCCAACTCTGAGTACAGGAACGTGCGGGCATCAAGGTGGCCGCGTACCTCCACACCGTTGATCTCTTGGCCTTCTTGGAGGATTGCCATCGACGTAGTGATCGCTTCGCCGGTCAACTGCCACGCCCGCATATCCTTCAGCGAGTCAACGCTGTAGTAGAACTCGTGGTCAGCGACGCTCAGCGCCTCTACCTCGTCGTACAGTTCCTCGTACAAGATCGACTTAGAGATGTCGCCATCGAACTTTCGGCTCAACGAATCAGTCAGCGCGGCCTTCGGCAGAATCGCAGCGGCAATGTCGTAGTAACGCTGGCAGATGATGAACAAGATCTTCTGCTGCTCAACGCGGAAGTGATCTTCGGTCAGATGTTGGAGCGCGTAGAGCAAGAGATCACGCCGCCCTGGGATGATTGCCCCAAGTATCTGTTTGGCGTGATCCACTAATCTCTCCCAACCCTGCCCGAGATAGGTGGCCGATCCGCCACGTTCACTGCCCGTCCTATGACACTACGTACAAGGAAGCCACACTTCTTACACGTGCCCGCGCGGAAGATCAGCGCTGTCACATCATCGTCAGACCAATAAATCTCTCTCACGTCGATAGATGAACTCACCGCTCGCCGTGCTGTGCTCTGCCGCGCCTTCGGGCAGGAGTGCCGGACGTTGCCTTGGAAGTACGGGATCACCATGTCTGGGTAGTCTGCCCCGTTGAGCGCGTCCAGACGCTGCTGCAGGATCTTCGCGCTGTGCTCATCAACCTGCATATCCATCACAGGGTCATGCTGTGTAGTCACCGCAGCCACTCGTTTCGGAAGCCTAACGCCACCGCATGCGTTCGATTGGTTACGTGCATCTTCGCAAAGATATTTCTGATGTGTCCCTTGAGAGTGTCCACGCCCATGAACATCTCAGTTGCGATCTTCTCGTTACTCATGCCGTCAGCCATGTGCTGCAAGATCTCTAGTTGCTGCGGAGTCAGGGTAAGAGGCTTCGCCCGTGACTTGGTGTGCTCCGCTAACACCAAAGATGCGAGACGGGCAACTCCGTCGCCGTAGCGATGCCGAAGTTTGCCCGCTCGCACAATATCGTGAATCGTGACTCTGAACTCGTACTCGCTCACCCAGTCTGCCGGGATAGGCATAGAAGGAGCCGGAGTGAGTCGCCGCACGTACCATGTCCCCACAACTCGTGTGTTGACACAGATGTCGCCCTGCAAACTCAACTCCGGCTCCCATCAAGTCACCCGCCTTCTACGTACGGGTTAGTCACCCAAACCTTGCTTGAGAGCCTGAGCAAACTCAGCAAGTTCCTCAGCCGTCAGCACCCGTCCGTCGTGCTGAGCACTGTAATCGTTTACTACAAGCCACAACTCCCACGCATCGGGGGTCAGTTCAGCCAGCAAGTTGGTGTCAATGTCCTCAGGAGTGATGAACCGAAGTAGTTCTACCAACTCATCCACGCCAACTGGCTCTGACACCAGCGTAAACTTAGTGCTCGACTGAGACTCCGTAGGTATGTAGTTTCGAGCAACGGACGAGCCTCCGGTCCAGTTGACGAAGCCCTTGTCCACTAACATCTTGGATGAGAGCCGATCCATCGCGGACCACACACCCAGCATCGCACTGTAACGCCGATCAGGGATACTTGCGTTGTCCCGCACAACCTCTTTGAAGTGGCTGTCGTAATCAATGTCATCCGCAGCCGCAGCGAGGAACTTCTTCCACGCCTTGCGCCGCACCACAGCCCTGAAGGGGTAGTCAGCCTGAGGATCTTCCTCGACCTCCAGGTTCTTGACAAACGGCTTCAGCGCGTCGAAGTCAGCCTCCACCCGCCCGCGTACGAGTAGGTGGGTGCCTGCCTTGGGAGCAATGTTGCGAAAGTTGCTCGCCTTGTTCCTGTCCTTCGTAGCGTCATAAGCCACGACGGAGAAGAAACTTGTCTTTGTGAAGATCCACATTGTCTTGCCTCCTGTCATCGCCTAGGGGTTAGAGGCGGCGAGCATTCACTAAACCGTTCTTTCCCGCTCGCTCTTACCTAACGGCTAGACCTCAAGCCCCTAGATGTAGGCAGTCTACCTGACTGACTTGACTGGTGTCAACTAACGTCGCTCGGTGACCAGCCCTGCGTGATGCTGTTGAATGAGTCATCCAATGAGCCCGGAGGCAGTTCTCGTGGACGGCCATGCTGATCGAACGAAGTCAACGTGCTCTGTCTGCCCTCTCTTCAGCGCAGACAGAGACAACTCTCTGTCTAAGACCTGCGCCCACGTCTCTTTGGGGAAGAACAACCTGCCGCCCTTTGGCTCAATGAAGAACGAGTCCTTCCCTGCCTGGTACACCCGGAATCGTAGGTCGCCGTACTTCACCATGTACTTGGTCGGCTGCTTGTCTTTCGGGTAGACAGATCCGGGCAGGTCTGTGATGACCAGCCCGCGTGAGTGCTCAAGGTGGAGTTGTGTCTTCTTCACAATTCCATCCGGCTTACGCTTCGCCGCGTTCTTCCTCGGTGGCTTCAACACAGGCATCCTTAGCGGCTTCACCGCCAAAGATTCCTTGAACTCCCGCAAGTTCTCATTCGCCTTGGTAAGTACCTCCAAGGATGTGAGGTCAGATGGTACGGCCCGACCGCGCGCCAGAGCCATCAACGCATCGTTGATCTGCCGGTGTTTCACCACCAAAGAGGCCAGCGCCTGTTCAAACGGATCGCTTGGGTTCAACTTGATATCTGTCATGTCACCTGTCTCTTTCAGTTTGGTTATGTCTTGTTGACTGTCGTCCGCAGACTACCATCTATCTCTGATTCGTCAACCTAAGTTCAGCACCGTGTACCAGAAGTAGCCTGAGCACGCGACTATTGCGATCACCAGTAGTACCGCTACCGCAATCGGGTCCTCGTCTCTCATCGCAGATGCAACAACTTCACGATGCCCCACGCGACAACTCCTGTCACAAGCAAGAACGAGATCAGCACCAAAGACAGACAGCCCAGCATCATGGCGAAGTCAGAGAACTTGTTGTACTCCTGGTCAGGATCTCTCATGCGCTCAACGCCACCTCTAGGACAACGTGAATATGTTGCGCTCCAAGTCCTGTCTCATTATGGAAGCGCAGCATCCGTGTTCCGACCCACGCCGCCATTTGTGCAACTAAGTCATCCATGGCCTCAACACTGATCGTCACGTCAATGCCGTCTCGTAGTAGCGCCTCTGTCGTACGCTCTACTACTAGGTTTGCTGTCGTACCATCTATCAGCATGAACTCATCAAGATACTTGTTGCTCACCACGCCTCCTAGGTAAATTGTAAGCACCCACACTTTACACGAGTCACTGACAACCGTCAAGTTGCTAAGAGGCAAGCAACTCTCTCAACGAACCGCGCAGACTCTTCATCGTGCGCGTGTGTACCGTGCTCACCCGTGACTCAGGGATACCCACGACTGCGCCGACCTCTGCCAACGTCAGCCCCTCAAAGTAGTACAATGTCAGAATCAGTTGATCTTGGAGTGTGGACTTGTGCATCATCTCCGAGATCGCTTCCTTCGCGGCCAACGCCGCCCACGCCAGGGCTGGATCAGCAATCGCTAAGCCCTCAATGACATCGTACTTGGAGTTCGCATCGGAAGTAGGGCCGTGCCACGGGTCTGAGTGTCTTTCATCCAATGACATGGCTGTGCTCGCCACAGTTGCCTGCCGCGTCTGGACAACCTCCCTGTACGGGATCTGAAGGTAATCCGCGACCTCAGCGTCAGTAGGCGTGCAACCCATCATGGCGTCCAAGATCTCCACGGCCTTGTCGATGTCCCGCTGTTTACGACGCAGTGATCTCGGTGCCCAGTCCAAGGTTCGTAATTCATCCAGCACCAGCCCACGGATACTTGGCACCGCGTACGTCTCAAACGCCACCGGCCCGCCGTACCTGTAATGATCCATCGCCCGTATCAGACCAAACACCCCGTAGGAGAACAGATCGTCTACGTCCACGTGCGCGGGCAGGGACCGTTTCATCTTCCCCACCACACGACGCACCACCGGCAGGTAGGACGTGACAATCAAGTCTCTGGACTCTTGGTCATGGTCTTCTACTGCGGCCTGCCACACCTCGATCTCGATCACCACGTTCACAAGGCGTTCCATCAAGACATCCCAGTCATGGGCGTATCAGTTGAAGAAGTTGGAGTGGTGACAGGGCTTCGTACAACTCTGATTCCTCTTCCCATACTGCGTTGATGACAGCCTGTCGAGCCTCTAGGACGCTCAGGTACTTCTCTTCCTGGGTATCCCGGCAGAACAAGTTGAAGACAAAGACTCGTGAGTGTTTGCTTCCAGCACGTCTGATTCGTCCGAGTATCTGTGTCATACGGGCGGGATTCAGGTGGGTGTCTACATTGACGATGATGTTGGCGGCATGCAGATTCAGTGATCGCTCAATCGCTGTCGTGCCGATGAATACCCTGCACTGTGGATCGTTCCAGAATCTGTCTTGCTCTGCCTTGCGGGACTGTGCGTCCCTGTCGTTTCCCCATATCTTCGCATGCTCAATACCCGCTGCGTCAAGGCGTGTGGCAAATGCCTCCACCAATCCGAGGTTCTTCATAAACACAACGATCTTGTTGTCAGTCCAATCACTGTCCAACTTCGCCATCAGCCAGTCCAGTTTCACACTCGCCCCTGGTCCGTCTGCTTCATGCAACGCGGGCAGTCCTGCGCAGATTTGCTGGCCGTAACCGATGTTGGTCAACGCCGTTGTGTGCTTGACCTTCGTGCCTTGCTCTGTGAGCAACTTCAGCACGCCGTCTTGGAGTTCCTTGTACTTCTCCCGCTGCCGTGGGTGAAGTTCCAGCCACACGTGCTCAGGGGGCATGATCTCCGGCATCCGCACATCAGTCAGATCTTCGTAGGTGTGACGGATCACCAACGGCTGCAACTTGGCCTTGAACTCATCCATGTTCTTGTAGCCGATGGTTTTCATCTTCACCATCCGCCGCCCGCTGCGCGAGTTGTAGAAGGTGACCGGCTCAGCGCGTACATAGCGTCGCTCAAACGAGGGCAGTGATCCCCACACCTCAAAGCCGTCCAACGGCATTGTCGCTGCGTGTAGTTGCTGAAGGTGGGTCTGTAAGTTCGTCGCGTTCATCACCAGCACCCGCGATGCCTTACGTGCCAACCGCATGATCGCTTTGTGCGTAGCGTTCTGGTGATTCAGCAAAGCGTCCACATCGTCAATCACCAGCATCCCCGGTGACAGGTTCTCAAAGATCTTGATGTCTTTCAGGAAGGCGTGATAGCCAATAATCAACACATCCCAGTTCGTCATGTACCGCTGTACCCGCTGTGGCTTCGTCAGCCCTGAGTACGCTGCTTCTACTGTCATCTTGGGAATCCACCGATGTGCTTCCTCCAACCACTGCAACACCGCAGGGGTCTGGCAGATCACCACACATCTCTCGGTCAACTCACCACGTTCCTTCATCAAGGCAAGTAGGCCGTACGCCATATTCGACTTACCCGACCCGGTGACACTTGCGATCATGCCTTTACGCACCGCGTACGCCCACGCGATAGTTGTGCTCTGATGATCGAATAAGTCGCCGCCGCACTTGCGATACTCACAGTCAGGCTGTGGGTCGCTGTGCTTGCTGCATGGTCCGTAGTTCCAGTACTTCAGGTGAGGTAACGCCACTCTCGCCGCTACTTTGATCCGTGCGGCTGCCTGAGCACGTGCGTAGTTTGGATTGAGTGCTGCGTCTATGTCCGTGTCCACAACTGTCACGTTAGACGTACGGAGTTACGCCGCGAGTACGCGCTTTTTCCGCCGACTCGACGCTGACAGACGCGCAGGTGGTGTGATACCTCTGTCGCGGAGAAGTTTCTCACGCGCATCGTCGCAGTCCACCTCCGTACGGATCTGCCACAGGCGATGTTTGTACTCAATCAGGGAACTACGTTCTGCCATCTCCACGACGTAACTAAGGTCCGTCGTGAACGCTGTAGTGGCCCGCTTTATCAAACCACCGTAGACATCAATGATCTGTGCAGGCGACAACTCGCCAGTCGCACGGGTGAACTTAGTTCCGCCACAGCCAACTATGCTCATACATCGTGACGCTAGAGGATGTAATTACAACAATGCAACTACATCCAAGTATCAAACGGGTGTTTCTTGGAAGGTCGCTTTTATCGGGCTCGATATTTCCCCAGTTTAATGCTTTCGGGACTCCAAAGACTTGGCAGACACAAACTCCCCAACCAAGTTTCGATTGGGGAGTTTGTGTTTCCTTGCCCTGCCTAACCCGACCTGGACACACCGTGCCGAGACACGCCGAGCCACGACCCGCCAGACCTCGCCAGCCAAGCCTTGCCCAACCCCAACACGCCATACCTAGCCTCACCATGCCAGCCGCGCCGTGCCGTGCCCTGCCCTGCCATGCCTGACCATGCCTGACCATGCCTTGCCAGCCAAGCCCCGCCGAGCCTTGCCCAACCCCAACAAGCCATACCTTGCCAGCCATGCCCAGCCTCGTCCTACCTACATCATAGAAGCGTCGTCGTCCACCTCAGACCTCTAACAACTCAGCCCTCAGCATCTCTTCCAGAACTTCCGCATGCGCCCGGTACTTGTGCCGCAGGCTTGCTACGTCACGCCGCATCTGCTCCAACACGTCCCGCACCTGTGATGATTTCAGATCCTCAATCGCCACGTACTCATACGGCTTGTCCGCCTTTCGCGGAGCGTGGTACGCGCGCACCAGATATGGCTCCGTGTCGTGAACGATTTTCGTGACGTTCACACTGCGAATCATCTGCCGCGCCTGCACCTCCAAGTATGCTTGTGCGTTCTTCGTCACGTCCCACTCAAAGTGCTTGTGCAGTGGGGACGAAGAGGGACGCGCCGCCTCCACGACCAACGCCGGAGTCAACACCCCGTGCTTGTCATAGATCTCGCGCAACAACTCAGCCAATGTCGGATCGTGCTCTCCGCGTGTCATCACAAAGCCTCTGCAACAACGGTGTAGGACCCATAAATGCCGTCCTTCTCCGCACGCCACTCACCAACACCTGAGCGTCCACCTGCGTCAATCAGTGCCACCACAGAATCCGTACTGATGGCGTTCGTCGGGAACTCCACGCACAACCGCGCCGACCAGTCCGAGTACTCCGCGCGGAACCGCAGGTCAGCGGTACCTGGCCCAATACGCACCATATCCGTGCGCATGATCGGGCCTTCCTCACACTTGATCTCCACAAGACCCGTCTTGGCGTCGTCAGCGTGGAACCTCAACTGCGGCTTCAAAGAGGCCATCGTGACCTCCTTGCCAAACAGCCGAGCACCAGCCACCGTCGCTGCCTTGAACGCCAGCACCGGGAACCCGTATCCGCCGTAGGACAGTCGATAGATGGACGACTCGTACTCTTCATCTGGGTCGCGCAATTCCGTCGGCAACTTGATGCCTTGCTGCTTCGCCAACATGATCCGCATGGCTTTTTCTGACCAGCGGTGGGTAATCAGCGGAGTAAGCCCCACAATGTCCACGAAGATCGTCTCTGTCTTGATCGGCTCCAAGTGGATCTGGCCGCTTGAAACTTTCGTGGGCTTCTTCTCTGTCTCCGCCTGGACCTTCAGTGCCTTCGTTACTTGCGTCTTCGTCAATCCGTTTGTGTTCTCTGTGACGGTCATCGCCGTTCTCCTTAGTTATTTGTGTGTATTTGTGTGTGTCGTGCCCAACCCAACCTTGCCTGCCGTACCTAACCTGGCCGCGCCCTGCCCCTCCGGGCCACGCCTTGCCTGCCGTACCCTGCCCCGCCTAACCGAGCCGTGCCTGCCGCGCCTCGCCCAACCTAGCCCAGCCATGCCCCGCCTTACCGTGCCGTGCCTAGCCAGCCAAGCCACGCCCAGCCGTACCGAGCCGTACCGAGCCGCGCCCTGCCTGCCTCGCATCGTCCCACCTACATCGTGGGAGCGTCTTCCATAAGATGTCAACGGCACAATACGTACGTCAATGCCAACTGTCAAGGGAAAGCGCACGGACGCTGGAAGGGTCACCGGCAGAGAAAAAGGCGAACTGCCTAGCCAACCATGGATTCTCCAGGTCGTGAAAGTGTCTAAGCCGACCCAGAGTGACTTTGACGCCCGTGCGCCAAGTTAGTAAGTAAGTTTCGTGCGAAGAGCGTGATTTTCGTAGCGAAGTTCTTCCAACCTGATGCTCAGGTTTGTGATCTCAGCCTCAAGTTCATTGATCTTGATGCGCTGGCGCTCCAGAGCCATGCTCGCCGCTGCCATCAACCGTGCCGCCTCAGCAATCTCTTCCGTAGTCAAGGTACTCATTTCGCTTTCCCCTCTTCGTGTAGAGCCACCAAAGTGATGGCTGCCTGCGCCCGTGTCGCCCTAGAAGTCGCCACTGAGTCAGAGGTAGCCGACAGATCACACGGGAGCCACCGCTGTCCGGCGCGCCTCGCTACGCCGATGGGCTGCCCGTAGAGCAGGACCCAGTAGTCAGAATCGCCCTTGCGGTCGTAGGAAACGCCGTGTGCCTCAATCTCTCTTGTCATGGGGCCGAGTGTAGTAGACAGAGTGACAGGTGTCAAGTGCCGTACTCAGTGAACCCGTACAGGTCCGGTGTCCCGCACTGGTGGGACCTAGCCCAGTCCTCTTCCATCTTCTCGATAACCCAACCCGCTACCTCAAAGTAGAGAGCGCCCGGAATCGCTTCCGCCAGCCCGCAGAGGGGGCAGTTCCCGTACACCACTTCACCCTCATCGAGCGGATGGATCGTGAAGAAGGTCGTCATCCGCGAAGATTAGCAGGACCAGATCAACCAGAATCCCTCCCAATACGAACACACCAGAACCAGAAGGTGATGGTTCTTCCGGCCACGACGCACCACCAAAACGCTAATTACTGTTCCGAGTATTTTCTCGATTAGCGCTTCCCGCCAGGGATGAGGCTATTCACACGCTCAAAACCGCCGAGACAGAGACTCCACTAGGTGGTCCTCGTCGTTGATATTTTCTCAGTACCCGGCGTACTCGACCTACCGCCAGTTTTCACTCCAACATCTGGTGGCCGCCCGTCTGGTGTGATGGCCGCCGAGCGCCAGTGGTCTTTCGCAGGAGTACAAACACTCTCCTGATCGCTCACGGGAACGTGTAGCCCCGCATCATTGCCATCATGGGGCTGCCAGGACCATCTGAGGTGCCGCTGTACGGGTCACAGGTGTTGGCAGGGTGAGCGCTCCAGCCCCATCCCAGGACCCCTTGAGCGCCCAGTTTGAGGTACGCATCAGCCTTCGCTTTGAGCACGTCGCTGCGCCCTTGGGCGTTACAGTCCCCTGCCAGCGATAGCCCCATCTCGCCTACATAGATGGGCTTGTTGATCGAGTCAAGTTGGCTCTTGGCCGGAGCGAAGTGCGGACTAACTATCGTTCTGGAGTTCTGGTAAGGATAGTCGTAACTGTGCAGGCTGCCGCCGTCGATATTTGGCCCTGAGTGGATGAGCGCGTAGTTCCCCGTCCCAGGCTCATCTGTGCTCAGCGTGCCCGTCAGCACGAGATGATTCGGGTCCAGGCTCTTGATAAGTGCCGCTGAGTCGTCAAAGAACACCTTCATCTGGGCGTCGCTCACGCCTGAGGCTCGTGGCTCGTTCATCAGTTCCCAGGCCATCAGAGCCGGGTTCCTGACCATCAGCGGGACTACGGTGCGAATCCAGGTGAAGTACGCCCCTTTGTAGCCACCCTGGTAGAACGCCGCGTTGTGCCCTGTGTCGCCGCAGTAGTTCGCCCCGTCTGCCAAGGCATAGATCAGTTTCTGGCCGTACTTCTGTGCTTCTTTCACTGCAGTCACCGGACCTGCAGTGCCCTGTGTTCTGAATGCCCAGGTTCTCGTCACAGACGACGGCCTCAGCGAAGCGAAGTAAGCGTCGTCCTCTGCCACCGTCCAAGGCGTTCCGTCTTGGCAACCAGTCATCCCGTAGGCGTTCTCACCGATGAACCTCAGTTGCGCGCCTGCGAGCATGAACTTCGTACCGCTCGTCGTCACGAATCCAGCAGGGAAGCCCGTACTCGTCGGTGTAGGCGTTGTGGAGGTCGGTGGCGTCAGAGTTGTCCCCGGCAGGGTCACCGTAGGCGTAGACAGGTCTAGGTCGTCTAGGTCGCTCTGAGCCGCCGCAAGATGGCTTTTCGCATCAGCGACTAAGGCTTGGTTCGTCTGAGGTGTTGTGGCGCTATTAGCGACTACGGCCACCCCTGCCACCATCAGTCCTACAGCCCCGATGACTGCGAGGGAGGATCGCTTGATCGGGTGCATCTTAGTTGTGGTGCAGTGGCAGATTCATAATGGAGTTGTGAGTCAACTTGTTGATGACTCCGTACTTGCCACCGATCACTAGATACTTGTGCCGCTTCTGATAGGCGATGACCGCAGCAACCGTAGTCCCATTCTTCGCGTAGTTACCTACACCATCAACTTTGATCTGCGCTGGAGTCATCAGCAAGTGACGTTGGTACTGCGCAATGACCGGCCCATGCGTGCCGGGGTAGTACGGACCCTTGAATGTCATATCAGCGGGGATCACAGCCGGTGGGTTATGCAAGTCCACCCCGTTGATACTTGTCGTCCAGCCAAGTTCCGCCCCGAAGTAGTCACGCCGAACGCGCTGAACTACGCCGGGACGGAAAGTATTACCGCTCATGTTGGAGAACACGTGGGAGCCACCGAAGTCCGCAAGGACTACATGGCCCCATTCCCCTAGGTTGTAGAAGACAGGGAATCCACCAGGAGGCGTCCCGTGGTGACGCAGGTTGGCCGGGACGTGATACCACGCCTCAATCGCAGAGCCGTACTTCTGCGGGACGTTCAGGTCAGTACGCACGGCCATCAAGCACTTACCAGGATAACGCTCCCGGTTCGCCACCATCTTCTTCGCACGAGCAACTGCTTGCTCAGGGCTGTTGACCATTACGCAGGCGGATCTTGATTCGGGTTGTTTCCGTCACCCGTACCATTCGACCCAGTTCCGTACTGCGAAGTCAACGGTGTGATGTAGAGCGCAACCATCGCAGCAACGCCACCAGCGAACGTGACACCCAAGTCATCAAGAGCGGTGGTACGAGTCAGGCCCCAGTCCATCCCAGAGAAACCCTTAGCGGCCAAGATCGCTGCCACGTACACCAGGAGCACAGTGCCGATAGGTGAAACAACACACGTAATAATCGCGTGGCGTACAAACGGCGGGAGTTTGTCGAGATCCATGACATTGCCTTCCATCAGGGGTTAGGCACGTTCTCTTTCGTACTTAGAGTATCGACCCCTAACGGCACGCCACCCGGTACGCATCCAAGTCCAGAGTCTTGAGCAGACCGTCGAAGTTGGCGGCGTTGTCCTTGGCGCAGAACTTCGCCGTGGTCATCCCCTCGTCCTTGTACTCCACCTGGAACACAGCCTTACCAGCGGTGATAAACGCCTTGAGCACACCGCACTCCTGGTACATGTTGCACTCCTCGTTCAAGTTCCAGTCGAACGCGGCAACCGTGTCCGCATCCGTGGTCTCGATGCCGTTCTTCTGACCCACGGACAGGTTGTGACTATGGGCGATCCGTGCGACCTCCAAGTACCACGCTTTCTGATCCGCCAGTGTGATCGGGAACCCAGGGCGGTTGCCCACCGGGTTGTTCTGATCCGGCTCCACCCCGTCACACCCAGACCGCGCGGCCAGCGCGAGACGTGCGTCGATCAGTGGCTCAAACTTAGGCCACGCGGCTTTACGGATGTCAAGCCACTTCTCGCCACTCCATCCGGTGCTCCGACCCTTCACCGACGCAGGAAACAAGTTCTTGTCCGGGCGGTAGTTCTCCCACGCACCCGTGTCCAGGTAGCACACCACGATCCGGCCCTTGGCGTGGAGGGTTGCGATGACACCAGCGTTGTCGCCCTTGGGCACGTTCACTGTGCCGAACCCGGCCACCGTGTATGACGACGCGCCGGGTTGGGCGTCGAACAGGTCGATGTCGAACATGGTGGCGTTCACTGAGGTGTCCACGGGTGATCCGGTGATCTGCCACTGCCATGACGTTCCCGGTGCCGGTTGCCACCGTGTCGCCGCTGTAGTTGTTGTTGGAAAGATAGATAACATCAAAGCCATAGCACCGATGACAACACCAGCACGACGAAACATGGCAATCCTCAATTCCTAGATGAAGGTTACTTGATCGGTGGTGCGGTGACGGTGAACGGCGGCGTGATCGACTCAACCATGATCGACCGGATCGGGTTCGCCTGGTAGGTCAACTCAATCTCATACCGCCACTCGCCTGAGCGTAGGTCGTCGGGTAGTTGCACCGAGGACACGCTGGTCAGGCACACAGTCTGGTCCGGGTTCTGCGGGTACACCTCCTGCGGGAGCAGGAAGTCGGCGGCGTACTGGGAGATCAGTTTGCGAACCACGTGGATGCGCCCCGTGCCGTGGGTGCAGATCGGGGTGGACACGGTGAGGATGTCGCCGGGGACGTGTTGGGTGCGTAGGTTCGTAGACGGTTCGACAATCACGTTGTCGTAAGGGCGAAACGCCCAGTACGCCAGAACACCAAGGATGATGGCGGTAGTAGTGATGAGGAACAGTACCCAGTGCGTCCCTGATGCAGCCTGATCCGTGAGTCCCCGTTTGCCCCGATCACCCACATCACCTTTGAGTCCACGGTCACCACGTTTCCCACGGAACCCGCGTTTACCACGGGCGCCCACATCACCTTCGGGACCAACCTGACCTTCGGGACCTTCACTCATCTGCTTCCCACCACCAGTGCGATAGCCGCGACAATGACCGACCCACACATCAGAGCGATGAAGTATTGGAGCGCTCGCTCAAACGGTTTGTACTGGATGAGGGTGACGTATCCAGACTGAATGGATGTTTCCAGTGTGGTCAGGTCCACCCGGATCGCAGTGAGATCAGGGCGTAGCCGCTCGTCAATAGCCGCCTCGATACGAGTGAGTCGGTCACGAATATCTTGTATGGCCTGCTCCTCGGGCGTCACGCGTCCTCCGCTCCGAGAGTCAGGGTTACCTTTCCTACAGGATCGGCCTTACTTGGTGTACGTCACACGCAGCACAGGCGCGTACACGCTTCCGTGACTGTAGAAGGACCCCACGTACTCTTGGGACGCGCTCGATGTGTACAACGCCAGTGACCTCGCCGCGTTGCTCTTGAAGTAGCCACCGAAGGCGTTAGATATCTGGAACCACTTCGGTCCTGTCTTCGTACTCCACATCGCTTGAGATGGTGAGACGCCTATGTATCCTCCGGGTGCATCGAAGATGTCCGGTGCAAACGACGATGTTCCAAACCCAGCCACCACTGCTGTGCCACCGCTGTCTGGCTGCCACGCGATAACGTCAAGGAACAACTCCACCTTGTTGATAGTCGCTCCGGCCAACTCCGCCGTGAGGTTCGGGAACCCGATGAGTGACTTCTGGATTCCGTACTGCGCGGAGTATCCCTGGTACAACGTCGTGGATCGTCGTGTCTGCCAGCCCGTGTACGAGGCTGTCCACTCGCACTTGAAAGTTGGTGCGTAAGTCTTCAACGGGATGAACGTGATCGTGATAGCGGCAGAGACACTAGGTGTCCACTGTGCGGCCACGCCGCCGTAGGAAACTCTGTACGTCCGTGACGCGCTCAGGGTGCGCGTGAACGAGTAATACCCCGTTGCGCTCACTGTCACCACAGGATTAGCCCCTGTGTCCGTGCTCCAAGACACCCCATCCACCGTGTACTGCAGTGTCACGTTGCCTGAGGTCGCAGCGGTTCCGTTAGACGACCGCTTCACATATCCCGACAGCACTACAGAGGTACTTGTGTACGCCGTCGTTGTGGAGGCTACGAAGGATAGCGTTGTACGCCAGTCTGTCTCCGCCGTCGCTGTAACAGCGGGATAACTAGGTTGCCACGTCTGTCCGTCCCACCAATGCAAAGCCGCGCCGTAGTAGCCCATGTCAGATCGCAATCACTGAGGTTGTATCTCCATACGGGGTGAACAGCAGACTCAATGTGAAGAACGAGGCTGTCACCGTACCTGAGTTAGATGATGAGTTGAGCCGTGCCATCGGCTTCAGATCCACAGCCCCAGCCCTGTTTATGCCAAACGCCCCATGCACCGAGACAGATCCACGTGTGTTATTGCCTGAGGACGGGCGTGAGTATCCGTACGTACTCGTCAACCCAGTGATGGTCAAACCATCAGGCGATGTGACGTTGATGTACCAGATTGCCTCAAAACCTGACGGGGTTGGGTTGTTGACTATTGCCATCGTGCCTACGAACGCAATCAGCCCAGCGCTGGGTGCGATGAACCTCGGGATGCTCCATGCGCTGAACGCAGAGTATGTCGATGTGCTTGGCGTGATGGCTTGTGCTGCCCCGTCGTTGTACCACATGACACTCTGTGGCTGCGCGTACGGAACAGTTGAGTCAAGCCACAACCCGCCCGTGTCCAAAGGTGCCGGAGGAACACTGGGCGCCACCACTAACGACGCACCCGGTTGCCAGAACCCGCCACCTTGCGTGTCAGTCGCCGTCCACACCATGCCTTGCTTGATTACCTGAGCACCAATAGGGGGAAGCACTAGGTCACCGAAGACCGCTGTCTCCGCCTGGAGCGGGCCAACGATGTTGGCACCCTTCGCGGTGATCGTGTTAGGGACTGCCATGTCTGTCTCTTGGCGGTAGATCTCAATGCTGTCAATACTGAGTAGCCCACCACCCAACGGGTTCACCGAATAGATATGTGGTCGCCAGTACTTACCTGCCGCGTTGACACTCAGCGGCCTCTCCCACGTTGACAGGTACGAGTTCTCTGGATGATCTGCGTCAACTCCTGGCAACTGCGCCGCGCCGATGAGTGCCTTTGCGCCTCTGTCGTCAAGATCGAAGTACTGCCCGTTCACCGGCTGCTGGACTCCCGCGAAGCCCCAGTAGGCCGTTCCTGTGAATGTCGATGTCCAGTTCAACGAGACATACGTCCACACATCCTTGTCCGTGATAGTTACACGTGTGTTTGCGACGCCGTTGAACTCACGGAAGATCAGGTCTGGTGATCCTGTCGGGACATACACCCAGCCGTCAATCTGGTAGGTGGTGCCTGTCTCCACCGGGAACACGTGTGTCTGCATCGCTTGAAAAGCACCCAAGGTGGTCCATGACGTACGCAGGCTGTACGTGCCTGCGTATGAGCGCGCGGTGGTACGGGCCGCACTTGGTGGCGCTGTAAAGCCGTAACCCACTACGCCACCGCTACCTGTTACGTAATCCCCAGTCTCAAAGTCGGGGTCGTGGATCAAGTTACCCGCTTGGGTGGGTGAGACGCCCGACACGTAAGCAATGAACTCCACATACTCACTGCCAAGTATCTTCGCCACCGTTGCTGACGATGGTGAGGCTGGAGAACCTGACGTGCCACACGGGAACTTAATCACCGTGCCTGTTGTGCCACTGTCCGTGACCCACGTCCCGTCATACGGCACACCTACACCACTGACCTTGATCGCTTGACCTTCGGAGTACCGATGTGTCTTTGCCGTGTTCAGTGTTGCCACGCTGCCAGACCAACTCGCGGTGTTGACCTTGATCGGTTCACCCGTTGCCAACTCTGGCCGCACGCCGTTGATGCAACTGTGCTGCACTCCTGGCGGCTCCAGGCTTGCACTGTTGTGTGGTGTTCCTACCCACTGAGCGTTGCTAAACGACCCGTCGAAGTAGTCCCTTACTTCTCCCCCCACTTCCACAAGCACAGAGTCAAAGTCAAAGTACTGTCCTGCGGATGTTGCCTGCTCACTGCCGAACCCAACCCATGCGTTTGCGCCAGTCGCAAAGAACCTCGCTGAGATCCGCACCACTCGATCCTTGACTGCTGTCGGTTCGCCTTCCCCAAGGAAATATCCAGCCATGTAGACATCTGGCATCCCCTCAGGGACAAACACATCCGCGCTTATCGTGTAGGGCAGCCCTGGTGTAGTGGGCACAGCAATCATCATGGAGAACCCGCGCGGAACATTGTCCCCGAATGTAACCCTGAACCCACGTGTCCCGCTTGTCGTGGCGTTGAACGAGGACCCCGCCGCTATCGTGTCCGGCTGCGCCCACAACGCCTGCCACCCTTGTGCGTCTACTTCGCCGCTTGGGTTAGGGCACAAGTTTGTTCTCGACGTTGACGGCTTACCCGAAGCCCCATAGATGTCTACCGTTGTCTCTCTGTCCACGCCGTACATCGTGAAACCTGCGTACAGCCGTGAATCTGGGTCTGCCAACCATGCTGGATTTGCCTTTGCTGTAATCCGCATCTTGTACAGCGCGGACCTGGAATAGATCCTCGGAACACTGCCCTTCCACTCGTCATACGCCGTGTCCAGCAAGGCCAGCACGCCGGGAACCGTGGGTGCAGTGACATCTTCAGACCAGAACGTCGTCCCCACGCCGTCTATCTGCTCCCAGCCGCTTAACTGTGAGTCCACCCCGAAGTAGTTCACCAACACTGGGTCAGAGGTCACGTCAGCGATGACGCTCTCTGACAGGTCGTCACGAATCGCCTGCGCGGGATCTGCCTGCGTCTGCTCCGAACCCGCTGACCTGTTATTCGACGTATCCACTGACACCAACGCGCAGAAGTACGTGCTGCCGATGCTTCCATTGACCGCAACCCCACCGCCGTTTTCACCGACGATGGCCCCCACCAGAGTTGTGCTGTCAGGCACAAAGCCCTGCACCAAAGACATGTGTGCTTCCACGTGCTTGAAGTCAGTAGGACGGGACTGGCTCAAAACAAACGCGCCATCCCACCGAATCCGCACCGCTCCCAGAAATACTGAAACAACCGGCGCACTCGGCACGGGCGGGGCCACCACATCTGTTGCCAGTATCACCACCCCGGAGTAGGTCCAGTCGCTCGCGTTGGCCGGTCCACCAGAGGATGTGTCCACAGCCTGTACCCGTGCCTCAAACTCGCCCCCTAGTGGCAGTCCTGAGGTGTACACCGCTGTCGTGGTCGTCGCGTTCAGTGGCACCCACGCGCTCTCCGCCGTGCCTCCCAGAGCCTCTGAGATGGTTCCTGAGGTGTCTGTGACGTACTGGAAGCCTGTCGTGCTTACTGATGTGACCGTGTGCAGTCCGTCTACAACGCCGTCCCCAGTGCTGATCGTCACGGACTGCCCCGTCGCAAAGGCGTGCCCCGGTGCTGTGATGCTCACAAGACTGCCCGCTCGCTCCACAAAGGTGATAGCAGCGCTTCCGTTCACCCTGTACTCAGCGTGATAGCCCGCCAGGTCTGTGATAACCGTGCCGTCTGTGTTGGTGTACACCTCCGGCCAACTGATCGTCGCTTGCGCGTAAGTGTGCCCTGTGTACCCATCCGTGTAGGCCCCTGAGGTGACGTTGCAGGCGGCGGGAGCACTAGGCCCTAGTAGGTCTATGCCGGTGTTAGGCAGCGGCCCATACGTGCTTGAGTTGCCTCCTGTGATCGCATCTATCTTCCTGGCGAGGGCTACGTCTTGGGAGTCGATGAAATCTCCCAGCGTCAACCCACAGGTGATGATGCCGTTGGCGTCCACCCCTACCGCGATCTGGCGAACCTGTACCTCAACAATGCCGCTCTCCTTGTCGAAAGCCACCCACTGCCCGCACTTGAAGTTCACCCATGGCTGTGGCTGCCCCACCTGATGGGAGATACCTGTCGTCTCTTCTAACTTGATCGTCTTGTAGCCGTCGAGTTCTGCCTGCCCCAGCAGATCCAGCGTGCCCACATCGTTGATGCCACCCTGAGATGCGTAGCGCTCCCTCCGCCTCCCGATGACCCCTTGTGCTACCGCGTCGCTATTCTCGACAACAATGCCACCCTCGCCTTCCATGAGTGTCGCATCTGCCACGTCCCGAGAGTTAGTTGCCGTGGACTGCTCCACGATGTTGGCCCCGCGCCGAATCACCACACTCGACGTGCTCACATGCGTCCCCAAGTAGCCGCTGTTGTACATCTTCAGCGCCTTGCCCTCCATGACCGCATCGCACAATCCGCGCGTCATCATGTCCATCAGGACTTGCAAGTAGGTCTGCCCGCTGCCGAAGTTGATCGTCTGTATCTTCGCCCAGCCAACTCCGTTACTTGTCGTGTTCTGGCCGAAGGAGTTCACGTCCAGATCCAGCAACGCGCCACGTCCGACTGCCTTACCCACCAATGCGCGCATGATCGTGCCAGGGGTCGCGTTGAGGAACGAGTGCCCTGTAGGTGCGCTTACCCCCGTGATGGGGTCTACGCCACCGTTAGGCATCTCCGGCGTCCAGTTCATCGGGTACACAATCGCGTCATCCAGACGAGCCAGCATGGAGCGCCCCTGCAGCGTCCTGTACCTCGCGCCGTCCTGCGTCGCACTCTCCGAGGTGGACTCGATGCAATAGCGCGTGCGCTCTACCCCGTCAGGGGCTATCGAGATCTCCACCTGATCCGTCAGCCCCAAAGACACCGCAAGGTCCAACGGGTAGGTCATGTCGAGAAAGCCCACCTCAAGATACTTGTCGTCAAAACTCAAAGAACTCGCAGCGGGCAGCACCGTGTACCCAACTCCACTTGGGTCCATCAGGCGTGCTTCAACGAAGCGCATCACGCATCACGTCTCAAAGTTGCGTACTCTCGACTACAGGTTAGACAAGCACGTCGTCCACGAGCCAACTGTGAAGGAACTAAGTTATCTCCCTCAAGAGGATGACCTTTAGAGCAGTGGGTCTTAGCAGCATTAGATGCTGGGATCGTATCTCCACGCATGGTGTTCTCGCCCGTAGTTACAGGTTCAAGATGAGATGGGTTCACACAAGGTGGATTTCGACACAAGTGGTCAAGTGTCAAACCCTCAGGTATGTCTCCTACGAGTAGCGCGTAGGTAAAACGATGTGGTCTAGTTCCACGTTGCCCAGTAGTAGTTGCGTACTTGATGTAACCGTAACCATCATTAGTAGTTGCCCCTGTCCACAACCAACACTCATCAGGATCTCTAGGTACAGCAAGGAAAGACTCAATACACGGAGGGGTTCGCTCCGCTTGAGTAACCGAATGGAACTTAGTTGTGTTCAAGCGGAGAACCACTTTCTCCGTGCGGTCACGGAGATGTTTGTCGTGCCACCCCCCGCTGATCCGCTCAACACAACCTGCGGAGTTGCCTGAATACCGTTCCACGGTGAGATCACAAGGAACCTCGGATGCCCCACATGTGTAGTAGCCGCAAGAACATCGCCGCCATTGATCTTGCTGGTGAAGTTCTTGCAATCAACTACCCACGTGCTGCCATTACTCACCGTGCCGTTGAACTGTGTGTAGATACCTGTCTCGCTGTCAGTAATCCGTGGGTTGGATATCGGGCCGGTGACAGTGAGCACGCTGTCCTCAATCGGCCCTTCCATCCCGGCGAACGATGAGAGTGTCAACGTCTTAGGCAGCGAAGATCCTGCACTACCCGCTTGCACCGTGTCCGAGGTGTCCTGCCAGTACACGTCAGGTATCTGCAACGCCACCGTGAACGTCGCATGCTGACGCTGACCCTGGATCTCCGGCTCAATCGCCTCCGCCACCTGTACATACGCCTCCCGCAAACTCGCGTCGGGCTGCACCACTGTGATGTAACTAAGTTTGCTGCGTCGAGTGAACAATCTCTGCAACGTAGCGATATTGGACTCAAACAACTGTCTCCGTGCGTTGATCGTGCCAGCGGTCAGCCCAGCATCGTCTGTGCCCTGCACCCACATCAACAAGTTGTACGTGCCTACTTCCGTAGGCTTGTTCGGCACAAACACCGTCCCCGACCTACCCGGCAAGGTGATGTCCTCGCCCCTGTGCGCAGGCGTGTTGTATCTGCCTGTGCCAGTAGCGATATTCCAGCAGTACTGATTCAGTGACACCCCATCGAAGGTCACCAACTCAGTCGTCGTGTTGACCAACGCAACCCCTCCACCACCTGGATCTGAACTATCTAAACCGTCCCATGTACGTGTAGCGACATCCCAACTGAAACTATTATCCCAAGTTAATACAGCCATGGGCCTACGCCAATGTCCGACATATCTGCGTCACCGAGTCCAGCACAGTGAGGGGGGCGGTGGTTCGGATGTACTCCACCGTGTAGCGGTCTGCATACAAGGTGATCTTTCCCGCTCCGTACGGCCCGTCGTCCGTCCCGCCATTATGACCCGTGCCGTACTCGTACTCGCAGTTGGGACTGGCGACGTAAGTGCCCTTCATTGCGTACCCGCCGGTGGCGAAGATGAACTCTCGAATGCCGTTGATCGGGTCTGCGCCCTTGGAGGCGTTCATTCGCGCCCATCGCTGATACGTGTGGCAGTGCCCGTTTATCACGAACTCGACCTGACGATGAGTGGATAGCAACGACCACACATCATTCTGCTTCTCGTCTGTGAGGTCGTTGTAGTAGTTCTCGGCGGAGAACCGAGGCTTGTGCCAGAACACGACGGTGTGCATGGTCTTGTGCGCCGTCAGGTCCGCCGCAAGCCACAGGTACTGCGCCGACCCATTAGTCCCGTCCACGCTTCCGCCAGCCATGTCCAGGCTGATGAAGTGCCACCCGGCAACATCCACCGAGTAGTGATAGCCGTTCGGGCTGCTGCCCACTCTCGACCCGAAGTACGTTCCGTACGGCCCTGCCCCGGCCGTATAATATTCGTGATTGCCGGGGCACGGGTACACCTTTGACTTGAGACTGCCCCACACATTGTTGTATTGGGTGGTGTACTGGGCAGTGGTCCCGTTGTAGCACAGGTCTCCTGCCTGGATCACTGCGGCAGGGTTCCATGAGTTGACCAGATCGAACACGGCCTGCTGCTTGTTCATGCTCGACTGGCAATGAATGTCGGACACCGCTGCGATCACTGTTCCCGCTGATGGTGGTGGTGGTGGTGGTGGTGGGCCAACGTCAACGTATCCAGAGACGTTCGTGTACCCGTACCCAGCGTTGGGAGCCATGTCGGTGCCAGGGTCAGCCTTGGTCGCACCCGCTGGGTTGCTGGGCGAGAATCCGTTGCCCAACTGCCAGTACACCTTGTCGAATGAAACCTGACCCGCCAAGTATCCCGAATAGTGCGTGTACGCCGTGGAATGGAAGTCCACGTTGTGAAGTTCCAACGGCCCGTTGAATGGGCTTTCCAACATGATCCCCTGATACCCAGTGGTCGCCTGCCACCCATCCACCTTGATCGACGCGATAGCCACCCACGTCTGCAACGAATCCGAGTGGTTGCCGAACCCCAACGCCGTATGAGTGTCGTTACACCCAGACAACTCAGTACTGATCCGTGAGTGCTGAATCTGCACAGCCCCCGTGCCGCCAGAGAACTGAATCCCCTCCGTCAACCCAAACGGGCGGTGATACACCGGGGTCAACCCGGTGTGGGTTTCGCAGTACGAGGACATGAACTCCAAACCCTCGATGTGCAACACGCCAGTCCACCCAGCGAACTTCGCGCACTGCCTACGCCGCCACCCAATCGGGGCAAAGTCCGAATACTGATTGTCCAACGTCTGTGCCGACCCAGATGCGTAGCCGTCCGCAATATCAACCGTGCCACCGATGATGACAACATTGCCACCGTTGTTGATCTGCAAACCGTAGTTACGCACCACCGGAGCATTCGTAGGGAACTTCAGAATCGTGTTCCCCGACAAGGTGATCGACTGCTCGCTCGCAGGCCGTCCAGCCATCGTGATCGTCGTGTACCCCGCATACGCCGGATAGCCTGGTGGCGCCCACCGCAACTTAGATCCCGTAGTCACCGAGTTCACCGTCACCGTGTGCCGCACTTCGGCGTAGCCCGCAAGGTTGTGACCCGTCAGAATCACTACGTACGTTCCAGCAGTCGGATACGTGTGCGGGGGCGGCTGAACCGCCGTCGAGTGAGCACTGCCATCACCGAAGTCCCAGTCATACGTCGCAGGCGTCCCCCCGTAGGTGGCGTTGGTGAACGTCACCGACCCGCCAGCGTTGATAATCCCCGACGCTGGGTTCATCGAGAACACAGCCGTCAACGGAACCGTCCCCGATGCGTTCACCGTGATCGGCTTCGTCACAGACCCCGTAAGCCCATTGCTGTCCGTCACCGTTAACGTGACGTAGTACACATTGCCGCCGTTGTTGTACGTGTGCGTCGGGAACCTGTTCCCCGTCACTAGCGCGCTGCCGTCGCCGAAGTCCCATGAGAAACCAGTCGCCGTAGGCGTAGTGGTATCCGTGAACTGAACCACGCTACCTGCGTTCACAGGCGACGGAGCCATCGTGAACGTCGCCGTAGGTGGCGGAGTAGGCCCGCCAGGGGCGTTGTACGTACACGTCATCGCAACCTGAGACGCATTGTTGGAGTCATAGCCGTTGAACTGCGCCACGATAGTTGTGCCGTCATCAGACACCGTGCAGTACCCGTACATGTGCGCGAAACCAGTGCCATCCGTGTACACGCCCTGACTGAACGTGCCACCCTTCTTCGACGTGGTGTTACCCCACGGGGCACCTGCCATGATCGGGATGTTGTACGTGCCGCCCGTGTCGTACCTGTTATTGGCCCCACTATCCGCCGCGATGCTGTGCGCGTCGCCGTGAACGATGATGACGTTCGCACCCGCCGCCTTAATCAGATCATGTATCTGGGTGCGCTCCCAGCCATACGCTTTCATCTCATCCGCGTTCCCCACCCGCTCAGAAGTGGGGCCGTTCCACGGCAGGTCTACGATCATAAACTTCAACTTCTCAGGGTGAAGGCTCTGATCGAACTGATCCTTCAACCACAACCGTTGGGTGTTACCGAAGACCATGTGCGACGAGCCATCCGCCGTAGGACTGGCATCCGTACCCTCGGGGGTCTTGAACGACCGTGTGTCGCACAGGATGAACCGCACCCGCCCCCACGTCCATGCGTAGTACGTGCCGTTGGCTGGCAGCGCAGGGGTCGGAACCAGCGCCCGATACATCTGGTTGACAAGTGGAATGGCATGATCTGGCCCACTTGAGTTGTTCCCGCCCGCGTCGTGGTCGCTCCAGCAGTACGCATTGCTGCGCGTCGCCAGCAACGTCTTGAGTGCTGGCACCGCAACCGCGCCACTGCCGGTATTCGGCCCAGAGCCGATCTTGGACTCCATGGATGCGTAGACCTCATTCAGCCCACCATCCGCATAGTCGTTGTAGTGGAAGTCCCCCGTGTGCAGCACAAACGCCGGATTCCGCGCCGCACAGTTCGCAAACGCCGTCCCCACCCCGTCATTACTACCCGACGCGAAACCGAAGCCGAACGTCGCCGCAGGGGTCATCGGAACCGGCGCCGTCCTGAACGTGCCAATCGTGTCCGACGCCAAATTGCCACCGATCTGCACTTGGTAGTAGTACAACTTGTTCGCGCTCAGCCCAGTCACATTGTGCCGCACATAGCCGCGCGAATCCGGCGCTAGTACCGCCGTTTGTGCAGCATTACTTAGATCCGCCGCTGTACTGACCCACAAACTGCACGTCGCCGTAGCCCCACTCGTAGTACGCGACACGATAGGGATAGTTGTGCTAGTCGGTACGCCCACCCACCGCATCGTTGTTGGCGTAGTACCCACTGGCGGCGGGCCTCCGCTAGTAGGCACGTTGACAGTGAGCGTCCTGGTCAACGGCGCAGAGTCCCCAGCCGAGTTAGACGCCACCAACGTGATCGTCCACGTACCCGCCGCAAAAGTGTGCGAAGCGGTCGCCGTAGTCGCAATCGCCCCATCCGAGAAGGTCCACTTCCAACTCGTCGGGCCATTACTCGACTTGTCGCTCACCGTGGTCGCCGTACCCACGTTTATCGGCGTGGCAGGCTGGTCGAACGCCGCCACCGGCTTGATAATCGCACCTACCGGCACCACCGTGACCGGCTTGATCTTGGTGGACTCCCCATCCTTGTTCTTCGCCGTCAAAGACACCTGATACGTCCCAGTCGCCAAGTACCTGTACACCGGGTTGCGTTGCGAAGAAGTACCCATGGCACCACCACCGGCCCCACCGCCGCCTCCGCCGTAGCCAGGAGACTTGTAGTTGCTGGGCGAGCCACCGGGACAGTCCGCAAGGGTCACAAAGTCCGGCTGATCCCACGTCTGCGAGAAGTTCAAGCCCCCACTGTTGGCAGTCCACCCCTTGCCAATCGTCTGTGGTATGCCTCTCACTGGCGCGTACACATAGAAGTTAGATAGCGTCCTGACACCGCTCGTGTCAGTCATCATCAAAATAGTATGACCCGCAAACAACGACGTACTTGTCGTCGGCTTCCCCTGCGTACCCGCCCCCGTGATCCGCAACGGCGCAGGACCATCCACGTTACTTGTGTTTCCCCGCAGGTTCACATTGCTGTACGTCCTGTTACCCGACGTGCCCTGATCGAAGATCCCCTGATAGTCAGTACACCGCAAGGTCAACCTGTCGATGTTGACCTGCTTCGGCCCGTAGCCAGCCCCGAAATCCTGCGTGTGGATCATGTCCCCGCCACTATGGGGGAGCGCGCTAGTAGTCTCCTGAACGTGTCCTAGTTTCTCCACCCTGATGTTCTGGAACTGGAACGTCGTCTTGCTGCCATCCGTGCAAATGATGTTGAAAGTCTCAAAGTTCCAGTCCCCCGCAAACAACACACCCTCGATATGGACAACACGTGACGTGTACGACCCACTACCCGCACTGATAAGGATGCCTCGGTTGGCCTTCCCCTCATCATTCTTCGGGTTCTGAACACTCCAGTCCTGACTGAAGTTGACCTCCCCACCAATGAGGACGATGTTCCTTCCGCCGTTGATCTCAATGCCGTTGTTCCAACTGACCACATTCTGAAGGTCAATGATGTAGTCCTGATCCGCGCTGCCGTTCAACTTGTTGTTAGTAGCCGTAGGCACCCATACCTTCGGGCTACTTAGTACAGGCGGCGGATACTTCAGTCCAATCCCGCTAGGGGGCGGATTGTCCCCGAACTTCCAATCCCATGCCGTAGGCGTGTTAGTTGACTGATCCGTAAAGTTGATGTCGCCGCCTAGTGCCACCGTAGAAGGCTGTGCGATGAAGTCCGCTACCGGCGCTTGCGGAGGGGGCGGAGTCACAACACTGCCCGCAGGGTTGAACGCGATCATCGCCACGACAGACTCTTCACTGACCGCGCTTACCCCATCTGCCAATGTCAATGGCACGGTGGTCGTGAACGGCCCTGCCCCATCATTCGGGCTGATGATTCTTTCCATCGTCTGCATGACCTTGGAAAGATTCGGGGTCACCTGAGTCGCCACAAGGCGATGCAACTTCAGCCACTTCGGGATACTTGTCGTGCTACTGCCTGCCATGTATTCCGGCTGTGTGTCCTGATACCCCACTACCGCAAAGACGTAGGCGTTCGCCGACGTAGGCGTGATCGGCCCCAACGTCACCGAGTTACTTGCCGGGATCTTCTGCGTCGTCAACAACACGTTCACGGGCGTAGTCGTGCTGACATCCATCCCCGGCAGGTACAAGGCCGCGCTGCGCAATGTGCCCGCCCCGCTCCACGTCACTGTGACTGTGTTGCCGCTGGCAAGGCCCGCCGTGTTCACGCACGTAGCAATGGCAACCGTAGTCAACGCCGCCGTAGGGCTGCCTGCGTTGTCCTTGATCGCTCTTACTGTCCACACATTGCCCTTGGAGTCCACGACAGATGTGGGCGTAGCCGTTCCCATCGCGCACATGGCAAGGATGAGTGTTTTGCCCACCGTAGGTGTCGCACTCAAGGTAAGTACCTGAGTCGATGCGATAGATGTCTGCGTCCCTAGCACTGTTGTCGGCACAACCGTCACCAATTCCGTAGTCAGGTACTCCGCATCGCTGTCATCTGCGCCAGCGTTGTCATCCACTTCAACGAGCCAACGGTTCGGGCCGGAGGCTTGGGTGAGGATTCTTAGTGTTGAATCGGCATTCGCGCTTGGCTGTGCCGCGTCGTTGATTATCAGTGACTTAGTTTGGAACTCGATGCTGTCGGACGTTCCCGCACTGTCAAAGATCTGCCCGCGTCCAGGGTTGGCAACCCGTACTTCTCTACGTACCCATGCCACATCGTCTATCTCTATGGCGTCAATGGATACCGTCTGTCCTGCGGTCGCACTCGCGCGTAGCGCTACCCCCAGCAAGTGCGACGTATCCGTTGCCACAAACGTGACGGTTAGTTTCTCCCATGCGTCCTTGACCGATCCTGTGCCTGTGCCATCTGCCAGGGCGTACACCGATATGGCAACCGTAGGGCTGCCTGTCGGGACCTTCGCCCATAGCGTTGCGTTGTACGTCCGCCCGATAGTTAGCCCACTGAGGGTGTAGTTCACTGACTGGGAGCCGCTGGCACCCGTGCCCCATGTCACTAGCCCGGAAAACGATCCTAGGATCGCGCTGCCGTCTGCGGCTCGCGCGAACGATGACACTGGCCCGTCACTTGCCCATCCCGACGCATTCGTTTCAAACGACGGGTTCGCACAAAGCGCTGTGCGTGCCAACGTCCACATGCCGCTGTCTTCCCATGCGCTGCCGTTCCACCGCATGACCGCGTTGCCGTAGGTGCCGCTAGGCGAGGTCATCGCATCTGTGTTGGTCTGGGTGTCGCTAAAGGTCAGGAACACATTGCGGCGTAGCGCTATCGCGTCTGTGTTGGTCTGTACGTCTGTGCGGGTGTAGGTCGCCTCGTTCAAGATCCTGATGATGGATGGGTCTGTGCTGCCGACTACGTTGTCGATGGACAGGAATCTGTTCACGCTAGGTGCGTCTGTGCTGCCTGCGTTTTCGTTGACGCTGACTACGTAGTCAATTGCCCCACTCGACTCGCGCACAACTAAGTCTGCGCCTATCGCTGCGTCTGTCAGTGCGATCCCGTAGCCGTGGGCGATGCTCACCGAGTCGCTGTTGTCCTGTCCGTCGATAAACGACGCGACCGGCGCGTTCCCTGTCAC
>Ga0315288_10001521_pt1 | contig 29979 bp, 26 predicted proteins | sample YL17G11_20_MG_FD_203454 | JGI IMG/M metagenome (GOLD analysis project Ga0315288, IMG submission 203454) | Sediment microbial communities from Yellowstone Lake, YNP, Wyoming, USA - YL17G11_20 | ecosystem: Environmental > Aquatic > Freshwater > Lake > Sediment | place: USA: Wyoming | collected... | reverse complement strand
CCAATGGATAGTTCTTCCAAAGAAGGTGAATCTTTCTGAAAAATGGTGTCGTACTTAACTTGTGCATAGCCCGCTGTTTTCCAAATCTATATTCAACACCTTTATAATATCGAACTATCTCACTAACTTGAAACGAGGTATATAGCCGCCTGTTCTGTAATGAACGATACATGCTAGGTGGCAAAAGTCCTAATTTTTCCCAAATCCGTATTGTCAATGGTTTTCTTTCAAGGAACATGGCCAACTGGGAAGTAGAATACATCTCAGTTTCAACTTCGCAACCGTCAGGTAGTTGAACTCGGTAGAGTTTAGGGGTCTCCGAGCGTATACCCTGTTCCTTGAGACGAGCATTTCGTTCTTGTCTATATCGTTTCTGTTGTTCTTTTGATTGCCGTAAAAGTTTTTGCTTATACTCTGGGTCTTCTAAATAGCGTTGTCGTCTACGCTCTAAGATTTCTTCTTTGTGCTTTTCGTAGTAGGTTTTGTTCCATCTGGATTTATCATCTCCCCCTTCAGCGTCTTCTTCTACCTTCGGTTTAGGAGGAGCTAACTCAGATGGTTTCTTAGTCATCTTTCTTGCCTTTCAAAGTTTTTGGCATTAGCGCCAAGACCTCAGACGGCTTGGTGACCTGCAATGCGTAAGTGGGTTCTCCTATTGACGTGCAATCTTTTATAATCGAGAGTGGTATGTCACCCGTGGCAACATACGCTTCGACTAGCTTCTCATCAAAAGTTCTCGTAAGAAGTTTATCTATGTCAAAACCTATCTCCATAAGTTTTTCTAACAACCTAACTGTATCAAGAGAAGTCCTCCCAGACTTCCTCTGTTTGCAGATAGAGCCATCTGAAAACTCCGGTTGGTATTCATAGTGACCCTTTGAAGTAAGTTTCCCTTTTGTTTCTGCCAGTGAGAATAACTTCTGCCTAAGTTGTTCTTTTCTAACAGACAGAACACCCTTGTCGATCAAATCAAGAACAGACCAAGCAAACAAATTTTCTTCATCGGACATTTCATCTGGATTGGTCTGTAACAGCTTTTGGCTCTTAAGTAACGAAGTTGTCTCCCGTACTAAGAGCTTTTCAGTTGGTTCTTTGCCCACTTGCGTAACTCCTTTTGTTTGTTTGTGGTTTGTTCATATATAAAGTATAGCAGAAAAATTGTAGGGTAGTAAAGAAAAAAGTTCAGCCGTGAACCCGGTATCCAAGACTCCTATATTGTCTTCGTCTATTGAATAAACCTCCTTCCAGTGGGTGAACAACCTCCTCGACAACCTTTCCATGTTCGTCTTTGGTCTTAAAAGATGCTTCAAACTTAGGGTCACAAAAATCAAGTACGACAGGAGATGCCTTCTCATCGAAACGCCTTAGTATTCTACCTACGGTCTGTTCTATAGAGCTTTGAGGAGTAGCCATAATAAGGGTATCTAAATCTGGAATATCCAGTCCCTCCTTTGACATCTGATAAGTAGTTAAAATTATTTGCCTTTGTGCTGATATGTCTAAATGTTCTTGTTTCATTCCTCCAACATAAAAACCAATATCTTCTATTGGAATAGTAGCCTCACCAAGACGCTTAGAAAAATAGTCAAGCTGTGCCCGTCTTTCTGAAATAACTAATACCTTACGACATTTATTATAGGCGCGAATAATATAGCTCAAAATAGCCTCATTTCTTCCTCTATGAAGAGAAAGAGCTGAAATTATAGAGCCTCTCTGTAATTTCTCATCTAACCAAGGTTTATACCATATCTTCTGATCTACTGTGGTATCAGTCTTTAGTATGTAAATATCTGGAACTAACGATGCCGCTTTAAGAACAGGACCACTGGAAGAAATGTGTCTCGTTATTACCCTCCAGAGTCCGTCTTGTCTATCGGGCGTCGCAGTAAGACCGAGTCTATATCTCGCCGGAAATTTTGTGATTGCTTTTTGCCAGAGAGCAGCGCCATAACGGTGTACTTCATCGCATATGATAAGACCAAAAGAATTATAAAAATCACTCGAATAATCTCGCTTAGAATTAACAACGGACTGAGTAACAGCAATAACAACATCGAAAAGATGGCCGGTATCCACTTGATCACGCTGCAACCTCCCAACAGTTACCCAAGGGGCAAGCATTTTGAAAGCTGCTTCCCATTGAGCTGCAAGAAATTCCTTGTGGACAATGACGCATGTAGACACTCCCATCCTTAATGAAACTTCTGCACCCATCACAGTTTTACCCGTTCCACAGCCAGCTATAAGTAATGAATTATCATCCGTAAATAACTTTGAACAAACCTCTTGAACAACGCTATTCTGACCTTCTCTTGGAATAAAGCGAGATACTTTAGTGCTATCATCCTTCCAAGAAAAGTGTCTTCCCAGAGTCGTATAATCCAAAACAGGACAATACCTATAAGTTCTATAAAATCTAAATCCACGAGGAAGTCTTAATTCATTTAATTCTGTATCATACTCATAAATCTCAAAAATTTCTCCTCTAACGTTCACTTTAAGAGTATCAATAAACTCTGGAATAGCTGGGTCATTAGCTGGAATGCGGAAGTACCCATCTAATTGATAATCACTTCTTGGCTGCTTCGGATTCACGACGCTTCCCATCCTTCTTTGCTAAATTCCAGTTCTTTCCTATACCTGGAATGGCTGTCATTGGGACTCTCAATTCAACTGCTTTTTCCATATGACGTTGAATATCATCCGCGGCTTCTTCTGCAAAATCATCTCGGAGTTCACAGATTAGCTCGTCATGAACTTGAGACAGAATTTTAGCTTTTCCCTCTTTTGTATAGTAGTCATAAAGAACGCCTCGACTTTTCCACTCGTTAAACAAATTCCTCATGGCAATCTTTATGAAGTCAGCAACACTTCCTTGGTCCGGCGTATTGCTAGCCATGTGTTGCGAGAGTGTACGCTTATAACTATCGTCGGAATGTATATCCGGTATGAGCCGAATACGCCCTGTTATAGTTCGAACATAACCATGTTTCTCTGCGAAAGCGTGCATTCTCTTATGGTATTGCCTAACCATGGGATACGCTCTATGCCAGGCGGTCCATAAACGGAATGCCTCTGTTGAGTCAATCTTTAAGTTTCCGGCTAAGGTATTAACACCCATCTCATAGATTAGTCCCAAGTTAATAACCTTACCCGTAGGTCTGTCGCATCTACAATTGTTCGCAGTAAGCTGATGCAAATCAAGTTTCTCTGTATAAGCTTTCGTAAGCATCGTATCCATTGAAAGATGGGCCATCATAACTAAGTCAGCTTGAGAATAGTCAGATACTCCAAGAGTCCAACCTTCTTCTGCCACAAAAGCATTCCTTATGTTATTTCCTTCTTCCGACCTTGTTGGTATATTTTGTAGGTTTGGATTTGAACTAGCGAGGCGACCTGTATCTGTACCTGTCTGATGAAAGTCTCCTCTTAATCTTTTATCATTATAGTTCTCTGCTTGTTCCACTAAGGGCTTAGTATACGTTCCAGCCAACTTCTCTAATTTTTGAAATCGAGACTTCCAAAGTAACGCCCGGTGCCCCTCACTACCGACCTCCAACCTACTTTCAACCCTCTCCAAATGGCCGGCATCAACAGAATAGAACCCCGAGGTTCCGCGTTTGAAACCTTGGCAAGACCACAGTTTCAGCTCGTCGTACATCTTCTTGGAAACGGCCTGAGAACTTGAAATGCTAATCCGATACTTCTCTTCGAACTGCCGTCTGATTTCATCTCTCTCCCCGACGAATCCGCTGTGGAGGTCGTCGAGATAGTCCTTGTCGAGAGCGAAACCGACTTCTTTCATGTGGACGAGAACCGGAACAAAAGGAATTTCTAAATCCGTAAAGACCTTTCCAAGTTGGAGGTCGTCTAGCTCAGGAAGAAATTCCTCTGACAAACGAAGACACTGGAGAGCATCATCTCCGCAGTATTTCGTCATAGTGTCGATTGGAACGTAAAAGGCTTTCGAATTCCCTGACATAACCTCTTCCCAGGTTGTCATAGTGTAATTCAGAAATTCTTTTACGGCGGCTTTAAGTTTGAGCCCCTTGGCTCCAGGTAATTTCTTACCCAAAAGCCACTGAGCAATCATTGTATCCCGCGATTTAAATTCAGGTTCTATTCGAAGCGTTCGGAATACAGTCTGTTCGAACTTTATATTGTGCGCCCATACCTCTAACTCTTTATTGCTACCTATCTTTTGAAGAATGCCCCTTATTTGGTCTGGATTAGCGTTCTTACCAACGCTGTGCATCATCGGAACGTAACAAGAATAACCATCTGGGAAGGCCATTCCAACCCCAACAACCTCAAGTTTATCATGCTCTAATGCAGATTCCGGGCGTCCGTTAAAACTAGCCGTCTCGAAGTCAAGTCCTATTTTAGAAACCTTTGCTAGCCTCTCTGCAAGTTTGGATAGCTCTAACGGGGAGCGCAGTGTTTCGGACTCTATCATTCGTAAACTCCTTGTATTAAATAGAAAGGACCGGAAGAGATTATCTCCCGATCCCCTCCATATAACAACCTAGAATTAGAAATCGACTGGATCGTCTTCGTCTTCAGTGACCTTAGTATTGACTACTTTAGGGTCTGCCGCATCGACAGCCTCCTCGTCGGAACTATTGTAGTCAACCGATGGTCCCTTACCACTCAGGATACTATCGAGCTCTTCGCGGGTTTTCGGTGCAAACAGCGCATAGTAGTCGAGCGGCTGGATGGAGGGGTCCAGTTCAACCTTCTCCTCGAAGTCAAAAGAATCTCCAGTCCCAGGCGACTCATTCTTCGTCCTACTGACCTCGACCTTCCAACCCCTCAGACTCTTCTTCTTGTCCCGCGCCTTCTTTAAAATTTTCTGTACGGTGCTCTTCGCAACGAACAGCCGCATCTCATCCTTGTGCAATTTTTTATCGACCTTGGACGTGTACTCCGAGTGGTCGATAACCGTGATGGCTTCTGCGAGATAGGGCCTGTTCTGAGCCTCACAGAGAGGGCAATCTTTCCCGAGACAGGTGAACCAATTCCTCCAGTCCCCTGCGATTTGAATCTGATGCTCCATGAACCGAAAGGGCAAATCGTACCCCTTGGGATGCTGATTTCCATCTACGAAAGTTATGTGCTTACTCTCATCAGCGGGCATCCAAATACGCCTTATCTGCCCGGCTTTCTCCCTTCGGTCCTTCTGGACCGCAAGTTCCCTGTCCAACGCCTTATCTGCATTGTTTCCCGTGAACGCCCAATTTGGTCTGTCTGCCATAAAACCCTCCTCTGTGTCGATAGTGACACTTTTAGCCCGTTTTTCGTCATTGAAATGTGGGCAAGATTTAGTATAGGGGAAACTTACTGACTTCGAAAGTTAATTTAAATGAACCACCCACTTTTTATTTTTTGGAACCATCTCATCATAAGGTCCACCCATACGTCGAACATGAGACTGCAATAAAACTGCATACTTATCATCCCTATATCCCGGCCAAAAAAGCCACGGATATTTTGGATTATCTTTAAAACGCTCCATCATATGAAAAGCAGTAGCTTTAGCACCCCCTTCAACTGTTACCATCTCATCAATAGTGGCATGTCTTACAATCCGTAATTCCAAATCATATAGTTTAGTGTTTCTAGGATAAAGAGTCTGAGATATACCCGAGTCTATTCCAGACTTTTTACTCTTAAATGCTTTACTTTTAACAATCCTTCGTATGTCATCAGCATCATATTTAGTCCAATGTTTTTCTTTCTTCAGCAACCCATTTTCAAAAATCCATTTTCGAGCACCTGGACCAGTTACACATGGGTTTCCTCTTGACTCATGATAAACAAGGGCTAAGGCACCCCATAAATAAAGTGGGTCAGTTAAACCAACTTCCAATAAAGATGCTCGTAAAGCCTTAGCTAATCTTATTCCCCGTTCGTCATATTTTTCTTTTGGTGTAATTTTCCCGCAATCATACCAAGCCGAATTTTCTGTTTTTATAACCTTCGAAAATCCTTTTCCAGAAGACTCAATCAAGTTCTCTTCTGAATCAACTTGCTGAAGCCATGCTCGAACATCTGTCTCTACAGGAGCTTCCTCGGGTAAAATAACCTCGTCAGGAAAAACATCTGGAGAGATGGCCACCCCTAAAAGAAAGACTGAGACAAAGAACACGAACGATTTCCATTTCATCGGACCCTCCTACTCGGTCGTCAAAAAATCTGCTGCGTCTGCTAGCTCACAGACAGAAAATCCTTTTCTGACGACATCATCGGGATCGCCTCCATCGGTAAATTCTTCGGGGTACTTTACACTACGGAATAGGACAGACTTGCTTAATTCTTTCGTGAGCTGCCTATTCCCATAAAGTCCTGCCAAATCATTATCCAAAAATGTGACGACCTCATTTGAGAACATCCTTATCTTCTGTATCTGAATTTTTGAAGGATCAGACCCCAATAGTCCGACTACGGAATATTCGTCCAGAGCATTCTCCTTTCTTAATGCTCCCCAAACGGAAACCGTATCTAACAATCCTTCAACTACAATTAGTTTTGGTCCTTTTACAAGGTGCTCTCCGAATAGATACCTCGATTTATCAAAATTGAAATAATTGTAATACTTTATTTCATGGCCGTTTATAGTTCTTCCAACAGCTCCAACAAGATTCTTATTATAATTCCTTACTGGAAATACAGCCCTTTTTCTTAAGGTATCATACGAGCATTCCCAAATCCGTAATGTATCCATATCCAATCCTCTATTTAAAACGTATCTTGGAATGATATTCGTCTTTGCTATACCAAACAAATCAGTATCAGGAAAAATAATTTCTGGCTTACTAAGAAAAGGAGATTCGTAAGGCAATATCTGTTCCAACAAAGCTTCTGGGTCTTGTTTTTCAAGCTTCGCTATTCTTTCTAGTAACTTAGATAAATCAAGTCTATTTTCATACGAGTATTTAGAGACAGAGTATAGAAGAGTCCCCCCAAATTTACAAGATAAACAATTTACAAGTGAGACTCCATCTGGAGAGATGGAAATTCCCATGGATGCCCGTCTTTTGACGTGCCTATGGGCAACCTCACAGGATTTCAAAAAGCACTGGCACTGAATATTGCGGCTTCCAACCTGAACTAGTTCTACTTTGATTTCAGATAATACGCCGAGGATTCCCTCTCTATCCATCATCCTCTCCTAAAAGCCGTATCATGGCATCTATCTGAACGCAGGTAGTATCTCCACCACCATACTGTTCATTTTTTATCTTTTTCTGTATCTCTCGAAGTTGTTCCTCTAAATATTCCGCGGAAGGCCCTTGGCCAATATAGTTGAACCTATCTATTGCGTACTGGACTAATTCCTGGAGTCTCTCTAACAGCTCAGAGTCGAGTGTCGCTTGGAAGCCCATTAGTAGTCCACCGGACCTTCCTTGTCATAGGGGATCTGATCGCTCGGCAACCCCTGGACATATTTCTCATCGAACTTCATATAATCAAGATCCCAATCGGCTACCCACTCTGTATTAGAACCTTCCCTATGCTTGTTTATCTTGAATAGCATCTCTTTGTTGCTTCTCAAAGCTTCATCCTGATAAATACCTATAATAAGGTCAAACCACATTTGAACATCTCCGTATTTAAGAGTGTCGGCATTTCCTTCTAATCCTTTTCCTTCTTTAGAAAATTGATGTGTCATAACTATTGGAATACGCTCTCGAAGAGAAAGCCGTTTTAAATCCCAACACACGTTTTTAAATTGCTCCCATCCATCCCTAGCTTTTCTATCATCAGCAACCAAATAACCGCCGTCAATATAAACTATCTGTGGTTGATAGCGTTGAATTTTAGCAGCAATTCCAGTGACGCCCATAAACCCGTCGTCATCACCGACAATCCAAAATTTAGGCTTACTATTAAGCTCGGAAAGATGCCTTTTCCATCTAGCATATTCCTCAGAAGTTAGCATACCAGCCTTAAAACGATTATACGGAAGCTTTGCATGAACAGCGTCGAGCCGTCGTACAATTTGCCAAGTAGCCATTTCCTTAGAGAATAAAAGTGGTCTATATCCTTGAATCCAATTATGCCAAGCCAAAACCACTTCGATCCAGGTTTTTCCAACGCCCGACCTACCCGCGAGCATAATTAATTCTTCTTCATGAAACCCCTGTGTTTTTTCATTTAGACAGCGCCACGGTGTTGGGATGCCTGTAATACCGCCAGAAACTTGAGCTTGTTCGTATTGAACAAGACGTTCATTAATTTGTTCCGTAAAGCTAAAATCCCTGCACGACCGAGTTTCCTTTTCTACTTTTAAAACGCACTCGTGCATTACCTCTAACGCAGAAAACGGGTCTTTATTTTTCAAGAACTTAATCAAAGACGGTTGGTGAGCCATTATCGTATTATGAACGTGTCGTTTCTTTAATTCATCTATAAAAATACTAACTGGCGTATTTTGGGAATCAATAAACTCAAAATCAGGAAATCTTTCTCCAACCAATTCTCTTGGAGGTAATCCAGAATGATCTCGATAGCTTTCTGAAATCCATCCCCATAAAGCGGAATGGTCAATGAATAGCTCCTGGGAGACTTTAGAATCGACGACCTTTAGATAGTCCTCTGGATTAGAGAGAACTCTTGAAATCAGAGCCGCTTCAAAATCCATTTAGATTTTCTCCGACCATCCAGAGTGGGGTGTTGTCACACTATCAATACCGAGTAGGCGTGTGTCGTTCGTAAACACCTTATAAACTTGAGGAGTCTGTCTGAGCCATAGTCTAAACTCAGGTGGGTCGTCGAAGTGAAAAGTCTCTACAACATAATCTCCCAGAATCATATCAATGGCCCGAGCTAGAAGGGGTACCCCAACGGATAAAGCTACCACGCGGTGTTCTTCTACCGCGTTTTCAATCCAGGCCCTCGCGCCACTCTTTATCGGCAAGGCCCTTTTCATAAGAGTTTCAAAGCTCTTATGCAACAATAGCTCAGGTATTTTCTTGACAAACCAAGCGTACTCACGCTTCTCGTCAAGAAGAATTTTGTAATCTACCGCGCATATCGCAGCCGGTCTATTACTTATTTCTCCTTTTAGCATTGATTTTTCCTTCCTTTTTGTTCTCGTACTGCTCTGCTAAATCAACCGCAGTTAATAAAAAGGAAGATACTCTTGGAAATTCTTTTCTACGAAAAGGTCTAGCCATAAGGTCAAAGAATCTTAATAATGCCCGTTTCATCCAGCCATATCCTTGGGCATTACAGCCTGTTTTCCCTCAAACAACTCTATTGGCCACTTTAATTTAGCGAAGAAGCGGGTTCGTTGATACCTACCATTAACAATATCGTCATCCCAACGACCGAACGTAGTGTTTCCAAGGGCCTGTAATAACTCTTTAGAAAACATATACGGAACAGCCAAATTTGTTCTATCCATTACTCGGCATAGTACCTTAAAAGCATAGCTCGGAGCATTGACAGAATTACTCCAATAAACGCACATTGCCAAATCCAAACAAGCTTCATCGAAAGAAAGGAACCGCAACTCAGAAGGCATTATCATTTGAATTCGTGGTAACATCTCACAAAGGGAATGCTTTATGTAATTAGGCGTGGTACAAAAGATAAGGCGTCTGCTAGCTTGCTTACTAAAATGTTTAACACCAAAAAGTAGCTGTGTATCAAAAGTCCATTTAGAAGAAAAAAGACTATGAAATTCCATTATAATCTGTTCGGCCTGTTGTCGTTTAGGGCCAGACATAGGAAGAACTCCTTCGGAATTCCCCATAAGGATTTCTCTTATTTCTTGCCCAGAAAGTAATTTTCCTTTTAAAGAACAAGCTTTACCATCGTCAATCTTAATCCCAATAGACGAAAGATAACTTTCGAATACAGGCCAACTTCTTTCTTTTGGATTAATAGGCTTAATACTAAGAGCGGACCAGGTCTCTTCTAATTTAGTCAACAACTCCCAAAGAGGGCCTTGATCGTTCTCTTTATTGCTATCCTCCAAAGCTTTTGGATACACAGCTATAGCCTGATGAATACCGGCTGTCATACCAGTCCCATCGTAATTAATAACCGTCCCGAACATGGCCCCACTCTCAACTCGTGCAGTCAGCCAAGAAGCCCTGGAAAAGTGAGAGCTAAGGAAGTCCTTTGGTTCTTCTAGTGGTTCCCGACCATTTACTCTTAAACCTGATAGCTTTTTGAATCGAACTACCTCCATATCATGTACCTTTCACAAAACGAGAGATTTTTTCGGCTTCAAGGTCTCTCTGGTTGACTCCAGTTAAATTAACTGGAACCATACACTCCTTAATTAACTCAACTGTTGATATACTATAAATCGAAGAAAGTTCAGTTGGACTCTGATTCGTAGTAATCAAAGTGGTCTGCTTATTCTTACTTCTCTTTCTAAGTAGAGAACCAAGATTGACTTCAGAAAATCCGCTCGAAGTTCTGTACTCTTTTCCCAAATCATCTATAACTAAAAATCTTGCAATATCCAACCGTTCAATAACGGTCTCCTGAGAACCAATGTTAGCTGGGAGAGACGGGTCTATCCAAGCTTCTTTCAACTCGGCAGCACGAACCATATAGCAAGGGACTCTATATTTATCAGTTGCCTCTACGCAAAGAGCGGCTGCAATGTAAGTCTTTCCGGTCGAATTGTTACCCGATAAGAGTAAACCAATCCCACTTACTATCGCATGCCCCAAATTCTTTGGGTATTCGCCAAGGGCTTCCTTCTGGCTATCAGTCAGTAGGTGCAGTCTTGAAGACCAATACCGCTCTCCGAGGTTCATGTACTTTAGGTGTTCTTCTGTGATCCGTGTTGACATCTTGTGACTCCTTCTTTGGCTCTGGCGTATCTTGAGTTGCGTTTAGTATCTCGATATTTTCCAAGGGTACTCTGTACCGTTGGACATAGGTTCGCCTTACCCGTAAATAATCAATCTCCGTTCTTGCCGAAAATCTTGTTACAACCTTGTCATTAAACCGTTGGTCAATAACTTCGAGCAGCCAAAATTTCTCGCCAGTAGAATACTGCGTAATCAAAACTCGGAGTTTCCTACATCGAGCTAGAGCAGCAGGACTGAGTTTCGGATAAATTGTCATTTGATTACTCCTACCATGAAAACATCCCATTTAGGATCTCTCACAGTTTCTTCAACCGCTTTGTTTTGTTTGGGATGACCTTTTAGTGCTTCTGGCCACTTACCAGTTTCAAAACCTTCCCACTTAGAATTATCAACTGGTAGTACCGGCCATTTACCCGTTTCAAACGATGGGTCTTCAATCCAATCCGAACATTGCCGATTCACACGAATTGTAGGATTCAAAGCCTCTGGAAGGAGTGAGCGTCTATATCCATACAAAAGCGGAATGGATGGAACAATACTCGTTATGTGATGATTGAAAACCAAGGCATTCCAATTCTTAAAGCAATACTCGAAATAAGTAACAATCGCTTCAGACCCTTGTTCCGCAATCATATCCTTGACGTGTTTACGTTCTCGTAGTGTCCAAATTGTTGGTCGTCCATTTATTTTCGCATCATTCCAACATCTTTTAAAAACAAACCACAGATCAATCTGATTGTATTCAACTTTTGGTTTTTCTTTTGTTAATTCTTCTCTTGATTTTGGAGGACAGAATCGAATTTGTTCTTTCTTAGGATACGCCGGTTCCTCTTTTCCAAATTCATCTGGAGGATTTGATGCCTTGAATCCTCCCTTTCGTACCTTGCCTTGAATGTAGGACTCACCGGATTCAAGTCTCTTTTTCAGATCGGCTAGAGCACCTGTATCAGAACCTACGATTTTTGGTTCAGCCATATCTTTCTCCTCGTCTAAAACCTGGACGGAATGTGAAGGTTGGAGTGAGGACGCCGAAGGGGTTGAGGGATCACCCCATATATCAAATTCTTTTTCGTTTTCGACACTAATATTCTCATAAGACATATCTACGTCATAGTTATAGTATTCTGGATTAGAATAAGGTTTCTTATTAAATATATGAGCTGGGGGGTCAGAAACCCGTGTCGAGGGTTCAATCCCTCCAGTTGACCCCGCCGTATCTGGAAACTCTGGACAGATTGCTAATTTTGAGGGTTCTCTCACTCCAGCCAATTCCGCCATGACTATACGTTCTGGACAACCTGGCAGATATGAGGGTCCACCCACAAGCTTTGGCCGTTTACCAACCATCTTTAAAACGAAGCAACCGGAAATTGGTTTTTGCTTTGCGGTGGGCACTTCCGGTTCGTTCCCCCCGCACAATATAAAAGGGCAGTCACCTGTAATTATATAATTCCAAGTCTTCGATCCTGTTCGGACCAACTTAACCCATCCTAGTTCTTTTAACTTTCGTAATCTTCGCTCTACTGTCTTTACAGAGTACCCCAGATTTCTTCCAACCTCTAATTGGTTAGTTACGCCATTAATATTCTGAAGTCTCTGCAACGTTAAAATAATTTGAATATCTTTATGCTGAACACCTAGTTCTTTTAAATCCTCTTTCTGAACCCCTAGTTCTTGTAAATCCACGTGCCGCTCCTTTAGAATAGGTGGCGCTTCTCTCAAGTACTTTCCTCACTACCAGTGGTAAATAGATTGGAAAACACTGTGCCAAATTACAGGAGAACTTGAGAGAAGCAACCATAGATATACCGCTGCATTTTTCATTTGGCAAGAGTTAGAATAGGAGAAATCACTGAGGAAGTAAAGATTTTTGTGGTAGTCCTGAAAAATTATTTCGTACTCTTAAATGAGTATAAGAGGCTCCACAGTTCCTCCATAGTCGAAACATGCCCCTTATATCCGTCAGATGACCCATCTAGCTTATGTGCTAGCTCATGCACTATAACCCTCAAAGTTGTATAATAACTCTTTAGAATATCCTTGGAGATGGAAATTTTTCCACTTACTAGGTCACATAACCCGCGAGTCTTCTTGTCAAATAAATCAACTATTTCTATATCTCCCAGAATACCATCTGGGAAAGCAGCGGAGGTTCTGTAACTAATTCCGTATTCTTGTGAGAAATCCTCGATGAGTTCCGCAGAACTTGGTATGAATTTATAAATACGCTTTATGGTTTCTTCTATCTTAAGCAATACTTGCTTTTCGTTTTCATCAAGCTCTGAAAACGAATACGTCTTTTTCACGGCCTTGGCGAAGCTATCTTTAACCTGTTTGACGCTTTGAACGTCGGTGTTGTCGAGGACACCCTTGAGGGCCTGTGGTACGACAATACCCACCTTCCCGAAGTGCCCCATTTCAGCAGAATCCCCTATGGATTGCACGGGAACAGCAGCCTCCCCATGGGCGGCCTTGAAGTGCTCCGCGACTCCCTTTTTGAGTGCAGCACTGCTGTAGTTGGTCATTCCCCGCGAATCCTCCCAATCATTCTGCAGGAGGTCAAAGACAAGCTTTGAAATCTTTTGCGGAGCACGAGCCGCGGCATGGTCGAAGATACTTTGGATTTCCCATCTCTTATCGAAGGTGCTAAGAACACGTCTATCTCTGTCGAGAGAGACATTCTTCAAGTCGTACCCGTATTTCAATTCAGGATCTTTTTCGACGAAAATACCTTTGACGAAGATTTTCCCTTGGAAAGAGTCTTCTAGGATAACGGACCCGGAGAGGGTCTTTATCAGAAGTTCTTCCTCAATCCTGATCAATGGCAGGAAGTTGTTTTTAAACAGCTCCCATTCTTGAAGGGTCACATCTAGGAAGACTTCCACACAGTCAGAAAGTTTCCTTCTCTTCCGGGTGGTCACATGGAGCACACGCTCCTTGTACTCCGTCGAGTAGTCAATCGACGGATTCCAGATTTCGTCGGGAGTCTCGATTCGCATTTTCCGGCCGGCACGAACAGCGGCAAGCATAGCGAGATTCAATCCCTCTCCGTGCTGACCTCTCAGGTCAGTCCCACTCTTCGTCGTATGCCCTAGAAGGAGTGCCTTTGTGTCGAGGTTGGCGCCGATGTTCTTCACCGACAGGATGTTTTCCTTGTGGGTGACGACGAGCTCGTGACTGTATTGGTCTTGCTCATCGAGTCCGTTTTGCATGGTTTCCCGCACAGCTTCCCAGACACCCCAAGATGGGATGTAGTTGTGCTTTATGGGAAGAACAAAAACGCTCATGCTAACCTCCTTTTTTGTTTCACAATTTTTTTGTGAATGGTTGGCATGAGTCAATTATATAATTAACTTCAATAATATTAAAGAGAAAATTATTATCCGTAATAATTAATTATCTTTTGGAACCGTAAACAATACCTACTTCTACTCCAACTCCAACTACTATTCCTATAGTAAACCATAAATAAGGATTCCTATACCACACTTTAAGTTTCTTATTTGATTCCTCTAACTTTAATTCAGACAGTTGGAAAGCCTTCAACGCAGAATCCCTAGACCGTTCTGCAATAAGAATTCCAATTTGAAAATTTTCTGCTCTTTCATTCTTAATATTCACTGAAAACTCTAAATCTTTAATCTTAGTTTCAAGCTTTGGTATCAACTCTACATCAGAAAGAACTTTATTAGCCATCTCTTTTGGCATCCAAAGTCCTTCAACTCCATCCAATGTATATTCTCTAGCTTGGACAACCTTAATCTTTAGGTTTTCCTTCGTTTGACCTGCCATAGTAGTTGTTGAAACCATCAGCAATGTCAAAAATAGTACGATCTTTAGGTTTTTTTGCATCTAAAATCTCCTGTGTATCTTTCTTCAATTTCTCTTGCACTACATTATCTTGAGTTTTTAAAATTTCTTCTCGGCCATTAACTTCTCCAGACTCGACCCCTGATATGGCTATTTCATTTTTAGATTTAACCATAATCGTCTCATTCTTTAATTTCTGTATCTTTTTCTTTTCATACTCAATTGCTAGAATTAAGCTCAGTAAAGCGATTATCCCTCCTAGAATCCAAACAATCTTATCCTTTATTTTCTTCAGAACATTTTTCATTTTGAACTACCTCCACATTTATGTCGTATTTTTTCTTTACCCATTGTTTGAAAATATTAAAGCCTAATATAGAAATTCCCGAACATCCTACAAAGTACATAATCTTTTCTGAAGTTTGGTCTATAGAAGGATACACAGCCCCTTGCCATAAAACTCCTGGAAGGACTCCTAACAGCAATAAGAGAATTGGATACACCCGCCTACACCAGAATACAATCTTACTCTTTCTTGCGAACTCCACAGTAAGAAGTTGACTCTTCAAAGTTTGTGCAAGGATAGTAATGAAGACAATAAAGAAAAGCCCCGGCCAGTGAGGGAACACAGACTCCGTGAAAAACGCTGAAACTTGAGTTAGAGTTTCCATTTAGACCTCCTTAGTCTAAATAGAAATATAACTCAATTCTGGAGAATTAGCTAGAAGGGTCAGACTTGACGACCCTTAACCCAAACGTCGCATGTCAGCACTGTCGCTACAGCCTCGGCACTTTCTACGTTGACATAGAGAGTAGCGTTGCCGAGAATATTGAGCGTTGCTGCTGCAAGAGGAACTTGCCGTGTGTCTCCTACAAGAATTAATCCTGTAAGAGGAACATTCGAAGCAATCTGGATCCCACCCATAGAAGTACCGATGTTGATAGCGCCGGGTGTGGCTGGCGTACCTGTAACCGTCGCAACCTTAATGATGAGATGCGTAGGAATAAAGTGCTTTCCGGCATCTCCAGTAAGAACAGCAGTAATTTCAGACTCGTCTGCCATGATGTCCACTGTTGATGCTTTAGCGTAGACGTGATCGTCTACGATGGCGTCGATACCGAGTAGCGTTTGAATTTGCCCCACCGTGGCGGCCACGATGCCACCAGCCGCGAGGCGCGCGGGCATGGTCGATGCGCCGATGGTCAGCGGGCTCGGCGTGTTGTCCGAATCCGCAGCGAGGATCGTATAGGCGTTGAAGTCTGCCTTGAGCACCGCGTCGTCGATCTTGGCTTTGTCCGCGCCGGACAGGAAGCCCGCGCTCGTCGAGGCGACGGCATCGGCGTGCAACGTGCCGCCGAGTTGATTGCCGTGTGCCTGCATGGCAGAAGCCAGGGTAGCTGCCATGGCACCCGTCATGAACCCATCGCTTGTACTTGCAACTGCGGCCGCATGCAGCGTGCCGCCGAGTTGGTTGCCGTGTGCCTGCATGGCAGAAGCCAGGGTAGCTGCCATGGCACCCGTCATGAACCCATCGCTTGTACTTGCAACTGCGGCCGCATGCAGCGTGCCGCCGAGTTGGTTGCCGTGTGCCTGCATGGCAGAAGCCAGGGTAGCTGCCATGGCACCCGTCATGAACCCATCGCTTGTACTTGCAACTGCGGCCGCGTGCAGCGTGCCGCCGAGTTGATTGCCATGCGCGTGCGCGTGATCGTCATTCGACGGACGTCCGCTGGTGCCAGCCCCGGCCGACCCGATGGCAGCAGGAGTGGCCGCAGAAGGGGCCTTCTGGATGATGTACCAAGCGGATGTCTGCCAGACGATGATGTCTCCAAGGAGAAAAATCTGTCTGGTATTCGTCTTGGCGCCATCATTATCGGTGACGCCCGCGGTGCAGCGGTAGACGTGGCCGTCCTTGACGCCGGTCGTTAGAGTTGCGACTGGAGGAGGGAAACCCGCTGCGTTTGCGATGTTACCTTTGAATTGGAACGGGCCTACCAGGGCGTCGCCCACGATGGTCCAGTTCGTTCCATTCCACGCGATTTCCTGCTCGGCAAGGAAGGACTGGGAGGTGTTCGTATATGTACTACCTCCATTATCCGTCACATCTGCCGTAACTCTGTAAAACCACCCGTTTTCCACATCTGCAATGAGTGGAAAGGTGTTGGCTACTGTAATGGTTCCCTTGAAAGAGAGCGGGTTCGTCACGGACCCCAATGTCGAGGTCATGGTAGCTAGGAAATCATAGAGTCTCTTCGCTGCGATACCGCTCGCAGAAACCTGCAAGAGGTCGAGAACTTCTGGGACGGTTCCAATGGTCATCTTTTTCTCCAGAAAAAAAGCCCGCAAGCATTCACCTGCGGGCTCGAATTAACGGAAATCTACCGCCCGCGATCTATCACGGAACGAATTCGAGGGTCATATCGACACCGGCAGAAGAGGGCGTATCGCCGGTGGCATACGCGATGACCTTGAACCCGGCAGCGGTGATGCCCGTGCGGCAGGCCGCTGGAAGAGTACACTTCAGGATGCGAATGGCGTTCGGATGAAGCTCGTCGGAACCAGGAATCAGAATCTCATCCGCCTCGGCCGGATCGCCCGCACCGAAAGCCGCTGTGGTGTTGTTCCAGTAATGGTTATCCGAGAGACGCTGGACGGTGAGGTAATACTTCTTTGCCTTGGTCGTCTCCACGACGATGTTGCCCATGATGCCGCCGTCTGTTCCGGCCTGAGAAGAACCAGCGAGAAGCTCATAGCCAATTCGAAGAACTGCGGTCATTGTTTTCCTCCAGCAGTTATCTAACTGCGATGAATCCGGCAGACATGCTGCCTAGTCTATGCGCGTTTACCTGTGTCTTGAGGTCGTTCAATAGCGCATCCAATTCCGATTGAAGCGTAATTGAATGGGCTGCTGTAACCGTGTTCGTGGAATCGTTGAGCATGTGAACTCCCGATTCCGTCAAGTGTGTGTTGAAATCAGACTTCATTTCGGCGGCAAGAGTGATCCCCGTTGCGAGATTGCTCGCGTTTGCGGCAGCAGTCGTTCCCGCAGAAGCCACCATATGAACGCCCTGATGTCCGGTAGAGGCTAGGTGAAGGTTAATGGCCGCCTTCAACTCATTCGCCAATGTGATGGATGTTGCCAACGAACTGGAGTTCGCTGACTTGATGCTGTGATGATCTACCAATCCTTTGTGGTAAATCGTCAAGTCACCTGAGATGGCTAGGACGACATCCTCTCTCATATTCTGTAACAAATCGAACAGCTTGTCAGCCGCCCCACTTGTCGCAGTGAGAGCTTGAATGTCTAGTTTTCGTAAATCACGACCCATTCACCGTCACCTCACTTTCTACCCCATTAACCTGGGGCACCGGCAAGAGCACACTCAGATAGTCTCAGTTCCCCCAACGACTGTCAATTATTCGATTGATTTACGCAATCAGAAGATAGCCAGTACCGTAGAAAGAATCGCCTGGAGAGAGTGCTCCGTCACTCGTTATAACTAACGCTCCGCCTTTTTCCGGGTGAGCCACACTCGCAAAATAAAGAGGAACGTTCGAAGAAGTATCTGTTCTCGTTTCCGTGCTCAAAACGATTCTTCCCGCTCCATAAGTAGGCACTGTCGGTGCGGCTGCTCTTGGAAAATTAAAATTGATTGGGATATGAACAACGCCGCTTGTGCCGCCCGATGGAACATAGCCATGGTAGGTGAATGGAACATACTCTGCCAACAATCCAGAAAGGACATATGGCTGCGGAACTAAACTAACCAAACCGTACATAGATTGGCAGTACGTCCATTTAGTGGTAAGTGGAGATACGCTAACACCTGTCCTATCCCACGGGGTTGCATTCTCAGTTGCTATCTTGCAATAAAAGTTTGTTCCTCCATCAGTAAAATGAGTAGCGTAAGAATCTCGTGAAGATACATGGCAATTCCATTTACCTCCAGAATAATAACAATTCTGAGTAACCCACATTCCATCGGAAGAAGCCCATAATCCAGGAGCGGAAGTGGCTGATGGAACAGTGACACTTGTCTCCGATGAAATAATCTTTTTTGGAGTAGACGAGGTGATACCGCTACTGAGCGAAATATGGCTACCGTTCAAATAGAATATACCGTCGTGTATAGCCACATTTATATCTTGGAAGGTGCATATTCCGCCCGTTCTTGCGAAAGAAGAATCCCAAGCTGATTCCCAAGCCCAAGGACTCGCAGAAGGAGCTTCTTTAAAGTAATCATAAAAGCCGGTCCTACTATGAAGTCTCATCGTGACATAGGTAGGAGCTGTTCCCGTTGGAGCCCGGTAACAATTTGCTCCGTCAAGATAACCACCAACCACTTCCGCAATGCCGCCAATACTGGAGGAAGTCTGTACAACATAAATGCTCACGGTATCTTTAGTTACCGTTGAGTTGGCTATCGCTCCATGCGATCTCCAGAGGAGGACAGGGCCACCCGAAAGTAGATCAGCAGCTATTGTCGGTTCGTAACTTCTGACTCGATTGTTTACGAACCCGAGCAAACTCGAAATCATCGTTGAAATAGCGCCAGAAGGAAGAGTGTCTGGAGAACCTGCAATGGTCGCGTTTCTGACTCTCGAAGCCCCGTAACCGGCTGTTGTGCTGTATAGCTCAGTAGCCAACAAATCTATGGCTTCTTGTACGTTGGCAGTTATGCCACTCGTATGGTATCCGGCTGCTGTCATATCAGTGAAATCGACCTCAATGGATGTCGGATTTATCTGTGTTAAATTTCCAAAGGTTCTAGTTCCAGAACTCAGATTAATCATAGCCGTAGTTATATTTCCTGTAGCAGTTCTTGAGAAATAGGCGTACAGGAAATACTTATGCGCGAAAGTTGTGAAACTCGATGTAAAAGTAGGTCCTCCATCTTCTGAAACGCGAACAGCCCATCTCTTGGCTATCTTATGAACAGCTTCAACTCCAACATCTGTATTTACGATAGCTGAATCTTCATCTTCGCAAATATCGTCGAACCAAGTCTGGAGATACACATAATCCGTTCTAGCCCCACCGGGTGTCGTGAGTGGTGGAACATAAATCTCATAAGAATCGCCAATATTAATATTAGCTGGAGTTATGAGAGTCTTTAATGAACTTCCATCGTTTCTATTGACCTGGGTACTGGTGTTAATCGTTACTGTCGTAGCGGTGTATGCCAGAAGATAACCCCAATGATTGTTCTCTGTTCCCGAAGTAATCTTGATGATGCACGCCACATGCTTCGGACTAACCGCGCTTACGATTAACTCATCGCTGGAAGACCAATTCTTACTATCATCTTCCAGGTCGGACCCAGAAATTCCCGTAAGAAGACCTGAATAGAGAACTTGGTCTTTATAATCAAAAGCGGCTGGAGTGGTGGCTGTGGTCGTAGGTACGACGACACCTTCAACGATTGCATATCCAGCTCTTAGACTGAAGTTATTTTGCGGAGAAGATGCTTGATACGGGGTGAATCCACTTAGTGCTGGAGTACTTCCGAAAAGAATACCCGAATTGGCACCTAGGAGCATCTTATGGAAAAGCTGTTCATTTACCCTTCTGTAATCTTGGGATTCGTTTATATCTGAGTCAACAACAGGAACTCCTTGCTGGAGGGAAATCCCATCATAGAGGACAGACTTTCCACCTGAAAGGGTGTGGGAATAGTTGTACCCATCTCGACTTACATTGGGAACGTTTCCAGACATCTTTTCCTCCTAGAGAGTTCCAAACAAGATTTTGATTCTGCGTTCAATTTGAAAGCTAGAATCCTTAGTAATCTTGGAATGAGCAACCCAATTCACCATCATTCCGGTATCCTTGCCACCAGGACTCGCCGGATTTGCACTACCGCCGAACAGTCCGTATTCTCGCATATCCCCGTTTGCTTCTGCCAAATCCAAGAGAACGACAATCTCTATCTTACAAGTTGGGGTGACAGAAGGGCTATCATCTGCTGGATTGATGAAATAGCTATCGGTGCCTTCTGTGATTCCCTTTCGGAAATATTCGGCTATCAAGGTGGTCCGGTTGTAGTCGAAGGATGTTGGGAAACTCGAATCCCATCCGACAAGTCCGCTCCCAACTGCTAGGACGTTGATACCTTCCGTGTACGTAGCTTCTTGTACGCACCATCCGGCTAGAAGGCTTGCAAAGGTGTTCTGAATCTGGTTATATCCCCATTCGAACTCCCCATGTTGGCCGTACTCAATAGTTCCATCCACGTACAGGTGCTTATCGAACCACCTTCCGATAATACGCGGACCCTTTTCAGTTAGAATAGAACCCATTTAAATCTCCTCTCAAACGTATTCGAGTGCTTTGTGGAATGTTCTGAAATGCGTATCCGCAGGCGGAACGGTTGTATCTGGAGTGACGCTGCTATTTCCATATGGTTCACTGAGGAAAAGAGTAACATCTCCAGTTGTATACCCCAAATCTTCTTCTATCGGTACACCCATGGATTCTGGAACTGCATACGGGTCTCCTCCACTATTATAAAAATCTTCTATCCCAGACAAAGGATAAACTTCTTCATAGCTCGGAGCTAAAAGCATAGCTACATTTGCGTAACTTGCTTTTACTAAATCAACCATCTCTCTATATCGAGAAATCATCTGAGCGTTAAATTCGCCGGAAACAGGAAGCTGCTCTAAATACAGAAGTAATCCATTAACAGAATGCCACCTCATTTCGTTTGTTCCGTCATTCGTATACTTAAATTTATCAGTTATTCTACCTGCATTTTGAAGAAAAGCTGCATCTGGAAAGGGTCCGGGTGTCTTAGACTCATACAGTCCATTTGTGAACATTACATACTTCCACCCCTCCACGATGGAGACATCCCACTGGGAGACTCCTTCGATGGAACTTTCGAACCCCGGAACGGTACCTTTGAGTTTATAGAGGTCCACAGCATTAGCTGTATCCGTTCGCTTCCTCAAACCTCCAGCCGCATACCAAGTAGGCCAGGCAATTTTCGCGTCTAAATAAGGAATCAAATCTTCATGAATATTTGAAATCTCGTACAGAGTTCTTAGATACTCAATATCTGTTTTGGTATCATCGAGAATAGCTCCAAATATCTTGCAGAAGTTTTCTAAATCCCCGGAATCATTCCTTTGCCATCCTCTAGGAAGACTCGTAAAGATGTACTCATCGAATCCCCATCTAGCGTATGGGTAAGCAGAAGCTCTCCCAAGAGTCATATCGTTTATCCAAGCGCCATCTGTTTTCTTTTCGAACAGAGCGTAATAGTAATCATTCAGTGGCGCTAGATCCGTTTCCGTTACTGTTTCAGTAATATTTCCGGTTGATGGATATGCTTTATGCAAAGTGACAACTGCATCAGGGTCATCTTCATATTGAGGCCATTCTCCACTCTTTCTCAGAATTAATAATTCTCTTCCCCATTCACTTCCAACTAAATTCAAATCTGGTATATCAACGCTGATTGTTATTGCTTCTCCATAGCTTTCAGCTTTAACTTGTAGATTAAAGTCTGCTAAAGAGCGCACATCGTTCAACCCTGGATTCGACCCAATGCTGAAAGAGCCAACTGGATTTGATCCTATACCCGGCATTTACCCTCGCAGTCTTTGAGCGGATTATTCAGTTATACGTATCTTAGTGGAAGTAGGAACTGAGGCCCTAATATTATCTGCCCAGACATACTGTCCAACACCCGGAGTTTCTCCAAACAAACCAAAAGCACCCGGAAGGATGTGATTCACATCGACTACCGTGGCCACTCCGGTATGGGCGCCACTCATGGTCAGGGTGAGAGTACTGCCAACCGCCCCCAACTCAAGTGTGACAGAAGCGCTCGCTGTATAAGTCACGGCCTCCGTAACTAGGACGCTCACCTGCTGCACACCTGCTCCATCTCTGTAATATCTGGCGATAATTAAATCCGCGGTAGAAGCGCCCGTACAGCTCAAATACCCAGCGTATCCGTGTGCTAAATCCATACCCGCAAGTGCCCACTGGAGACGTGTAAATAAACCAACCTTCCCTCCGCTCGGAGCTTTGACCTCTGCCAATACCGAACAATCCCTCAAATATGGATAGGCAATCCAACGCTCCCAACCCAATTCCTCGCAGCGTGCTTGGTTCGAGGACACGTTCCATCCATTGCCAGTCTGCTGGATGACATCCCAATTGTCGCCGAGATTGGCATCGTCATCACGCGTGAAGGTGTCCGTGTAACGAAAGGTACCACGCGCCGAGACCTGTCCCGAAGTCGGGTCACGATCACCAATAAGTAAAGCCCCTTGTGGGAAATTCGACTTTGTATAGCGAGCCTTCCACGCCCGGTCCATCTCAAGCATCTGCGGCTCGGCCCACCACCCGCCGCCGTGCAGGATGACACTATGGGGCACGGCCCAACCACTAGGATCTATGCGTGTATGAATGATTTCCCAACCTTCAACCCAACCGTTTCGCACGACAAGACCGCTACCAATACCCGCATGATTCCAGATTTCAATCTGTATTGGAGAATCAAACCGACCTAAAGCAGTATCGCGGATATGTCCGCCCCAATAACAAGGCACGTCGATATTATACTCATCCTCCCCGTCAACACGCCGAAGCCGTAAAACAGGTTCTGGACAGCTCACTGATGTACCACGTACATACTCACGCTGAGAACTGGAAGAATTGATCGCCCACAACTCAAAATGTCCACCTTCATCCGCTGCGATGGTAGCCAACTTGAGATCATTCTTCAGCGCGATAAACGGTGCGGCCGGCAGCCAATCCAGTTGCAACCGGAACCAACGTGGGTCAAGTGCGTCTGCCCAGGTCGCCGTCTCAACAGCACGAGTCGTGCCCGCCGGACTCCAACTCGACGGCCACAACGTATCAACTTGCACCATGGGCGCATCGACGAGCATACCCTGCCCTTGTCGGTAACCGCGCGCATAAAATCGCAGTTCGTCTTCGGTGTAATCCGGGCGCGCCATGGCGATGTTGATGGCGGCATGCTCGCGCCACCACCACTGCGGCGGGTGCATATAGTAGGTGCGCACACGCCGGGTCGTGATCACACCCGCACCGCTATCACCTGGCGCGATGTTCAACCTCGTGTACATGACCGACTGCGTGGCCGGCGCCACGGTCTCGGCGCGCACGCTCCAACTCATGTTCGCCTTGTTCCACCCCGTGATATTCAAATGGTCGTTGAGTTTAACATAGCCGTAGTTGTAGTCCGACGGGCGCCCCATCTCTGCGTCCGCCACGTAGTGCGCGTAAAAGCCGCGCATGTTCGCTGCATCGTACTCGTCCGTGCCGTCTGGCAGCCGTTCGAGTCCACCGAAGAGCAGGTGGACGTACTTATCCAAAGTGTCGTCATAGTAACGAATGCCCCGCCAGTAGCGGAACGGACGAATCCACTCCTCGTCCCCGGCGTAGTCCTCTGGGTCGCCGTCGTCAGATAAGCCCGCCGCAAGGGCATGCGATTCTACCTTGTCAAACCCGGCGCCGTTCCACTTGATACTCCGCGTCGCATAATAGACATCGCCAGTGCCGACATGCTGACCACCATAAAACCAGACCGTATCGGTTCCATCGTACACTACGGCGCAATGTTGAATCGAAGCCGGATACGAAGGGGGCCATATATCAGAGTCGACGTTGTATGTGTCGAGCGACCCGTCGCTAGGGTCGAACACGCGCACATGCAGACCCAACTCGCCATCAGAGGTGTCCCCAACGAGCACGATCATGCCGTCCAAGTCGCCACCCGAACAAAAGCACGACCCCATTCCATACTGGGCATCGCCAAGTAAATCACTGCCAACCTCGGTGAAGGTCTCGGCCGTACAATTCGCCTTAAAGACCTTCGATGAAGCCGCCGCCGCTCCCCGGCCGCCGAAGGTGTACAGGTTGCCGTTCGCGTGGTCTAAGCAGGCGCCCGCATCCTCGAGAGCGTCCGTATAGGTCGTGATTATGGAATACGTCCAGACGCCCACGCTGAGCGTGTACTTCCCAAACTCCGCGCTCGTCGGGTTATCCTTATCACCCAATCCCACGACATAAATCACGCTTCCCGGCGACGATTTACCGAGACGCCATTGTTTATGTTGGGAGAACTGGGTCCAAGACGAACCCTGGAAAAGAAATACTGGATCACTGACGAGATTGCACGAGTAGACGCGAAGCTCACTAGGCCCGATCTCACCTTCTGCACGCGCTGCCAGCACGACACTAGTGGTCGCCCCGTGTGCGAACACGATATCAGCGCCACCTTCTGCATCATACTGATCCGGCTCTGGCAACTCCATGGTCACGTCAATGCTCGCGCGCACCGGGCGACCCGTACTCAGCATGTGCTTCTCGGCGGCCGTACTCGCCTGAAGAATTACCCGCGAGCGACTCCAATACTGCGGCCGATATCCGGTAGCAGTAATTTTCGACCACTCCTCGAACTCCGAGTTCGGCACCTGGTTCTCGCCGACCTCGTGCTCGATGAGCACCGCCGCCTTGCGCTCGGTGAGCCCGCCCTGCGCCACGAGCGCTAGGGCGATGATGTGGTCGAAGTTGTAGTCGCACGCCGACTTGTAAGTCTCACGTTCCGTCGTGATGACCTGGTCCGGCACCTTGTTGTGCTCGCCCACGAACGAACAGCAGGAACTTCCGCCATTGTCCGTCTGGCTCAATGTCGACAGGTACGAATGCCAATGCGGCCGCCAGCGCGACCGGAAGTAGTTCACCCACAGGTCCGGGTTCGGTCCCTCATGCACGCGCTTCGCCTGGATGGCCCGCAGCAGGCGACATAGAGTCCAATCCGCCCAGAGCTTTTCGTATTCATCTTCGCCGAGATTTCTGAAGCAGCGGTCGCGGGACACGTAACGCGCGCCATCCCCAGCCGTAGCATGCTGGTCGAGCGCCCACACGATCGACCTTGGTGCGTCTTCTGGGTTACGCCAATCTTCCATTGCCTGTGACTCTAGGGAACACGTAATCGGCGCGTCTCCCTTGCTCTCTCCAGCAGTCGGCACGAACTCGTCCCAATACCAGGGCCAAACGCGATTGAGGTTGATGCCCGTGTCGATGCCACTTGGGTGCGGACCAAGCAGGTCGAGGTTGCGCTGACCCAGATAATACCCATCTGGATTACAACACGGCATAAAAGCGATGTGGTAATAACTTCGCAACGGTTCGAAATCGTCATGAGTCATCAAAACTTCTAACGCTTTTAACGTCCCCATTATCCCGTCAGGTTCATTGCCATGGATGAGCGTAGTAACCAGAAAGTATTGTCCACCCTCCTGAGGACGAACAAATAACTCAAGCGGTCTTCCATCTTGCGATAATCCGTCACCGTATGTAGTCCGCCCACAACCAGTACCAGCTAAACGCAATTCGAGCGCATCCAGTTCGTCCGTGAAGACATGCGTCTGCTCGCCCAGACGGTCGTAACAACCAATCTCATTTGAATAGCGCACGAAACCCTGAGACTCTGGAAAGCGATAATAGATTGGAATGCTACCCACGCTGGCCAGGATGCGGTCCGCCGCTACACGCGGAACGTTCGGCCCAACAGGACGCCCCGAGATTGGACACCAGGCATCTGACGCGCGTGAAAAAGCCATCTGCTCAAACGTAAGTTTTTTCATGCTGGATTCGCCCCTCGCGCCAAATCGCGCATTCGTACTGAAAGAGCCCGCGCCACAGACCGGTTAATACGATTAGTGCCATAAGCGACCCGCGAGATCATGCACTCAGCAGGGGAGCCATCCGTCGCACTATTGCCGATGATGAGCGTGCCCGGAGTGGGCGTCTGCGGATACCACGTTGCCGGATTGAATGAACTGTCCAGCCGTTCGCCGTTGACCCACAGGGTGGCTTGCGTGTTCTTGTTCACCTCTTCCCAGGTCGCCACGATACCAAGCGGCTCGAAGTCATCCCACGAACTTGGCCCGTCGAGGAACGCGAAGTTCGTTCCGGACGTGTCCCCGAGGTTCACGACCACGCGGTCATAGGTGTCCGACATCGACACGCGCAACCGCCAGGTATCGCAATCCAGGTTGAGCATGCCGAGGAACTTATAGTTCGCGTTGCCCGCGTTGTCGGTGTGTCCGTGATCCGTCGAACGATCTGGAAGAACGACACTCATCGCCAGCCACCCGCTCGGCCGCAGGCATATCTCGGCCACCGTAGTACGCACGGCATACTCCAAGCGCACGTCCGCGCCGAAACCCGCGCGTGTGATGCGCTCCGAGCCGGTGTACTGATTCCAGAATCCCGGGAAGGCGAACTCCCACTTGCCGCTGTCCGCCACCACGGCGATCGAGCCGTAGCCGGTGGTCGAGGCGTTGTTCGGCACGAGGATGCTGAGCGCCCACCAGCCGTCGTACCCAAGACTGCGATAGACCGGCGTCGAAGTCAAGCGCGTGCCCGCGGTTGCGTTCCACCCGAGCGTCACGATGCCGGCCGGGTCCACACGAGTATCCTCGCGCACGAGCACTTGAAACTGTCGCAACCAGCTGGCGCTGCGCGACTGGGACTTCTCCACGACGCAGGCGTTGACCGCATCGAGCGAACTGTCGAGGTACACCCGGCGGCGGCTCGTGGCGATATCGGGGTTACGCGCGATACTAGGAAAATCCGCGACGTCCTCGCTGAGTTGGCCGGCAGCCGTCGGCGCCACCACCGCATAGTTATACTTCGCGGTCGTATAACCGACGTGGTAATTGGCCGAGGTGTTCATGTAGAACGCCCCGACGCTACCCAAGCAGCGGTCCTTGCCCGCCGCGGTGTCGATGCCGTCGGTCATGAACTGCCACTGCTTGAAGTCATTCATGATGAGCCATTTGGCCGTGCTGGCCCCGCTCGCCGTCTCGTAAACTTCTGCCAGCATGGGACCGCCAGCCTTGGCTGGACCAACCGCCTGTTGCGCACGCACCGCGTCCCAGTAGAAGCGCGGACGCAGCCGCAGAATCCCGCTCGCTCCCGCACCTACCAAACCACCCATCATCGCAGCACCCCGAGGCTCATCGGCAGCACGCGCACGTAGAAGGTCGCCTCGTTCGTCGCGTGATTGTTGCGCACGTGCAGGAACGCGCGCCCGCGATTGGCGGGCGTGCTGTCCTCGTTGCGGAAGGGCACGTTCTCGAACTCGACCACCGAACAGACCAGCGAGTCGGCCGCCCACGACGAGCCGTCCACGAGCACCTCGTCGAAGTCTATTTGACCTGCCGAGCGCGCGAGGATGCGACAAAGTTCATATCGAATCCCCTCTTCCTCGTTGCTTTCGTACACGACGCACGCCTCGTCCGTGTCGAACATATCCTCGTCGTTCACCACTGCGAAGTCCTGCGCGGCCGGCAGGATCGCCCCGAGGTAGGATTGTCTTGCAACACCGCTCGCCTGCCACATCACGTCACGCCCGTACCCTTCCGACGTGCGGTAGACCCGCAACCGGAAGTCAGTTGATTTATTCGCCGTTGAGGCGACCACAGCCCAGACCTGCACAAGCTGGAGCATGCCCACGTCGCCGGTCGTCAGAATCTCCAGAATCTCTTCCGAACCCGCAGTAAGCGACGCGGTGGCATAATCCGCCTGTGCGTCGGCAACCGAGTCGGCCAACTCCCATGAGCCCGGAGTGCCGGCCACAGTGCAGCGGTACTTGATGCCCTGGTCGTCAAGCACCTCGTGCCCGGCCGCGTAGGTGCCTGTCGTCGGTGCCCCAGTCGCACCCAATGGCGTGCAGCCCACCGCGTCGAACAACTTCTTCGCCGCGACCACCTCATCCGTAGTCGTGGTGACCGCGTTTGCGATAGCAACTCCGGCCGCACTCAACGTCGGGTAAACGGCCGCGGTTAGGTCGGGCTTGAGCTTGAGCTTGCCGGTGGCGAACTGGAGTCCGCCGTCCGACGGGAGCGCCACACGCGGCTTGCCGAGGCCGTCGTCCTCGATGCCGTCGCCATAGGGCGAAGGAAGTGGCGCGGGCGCCGCCGATGGCTGGAAGCCGCCCGCCGTGATTGAAATGTCGAATGTCTCACTCGCCCCGACGCCCGTGACGAAGGCCGTGCCGTACAGCGTGCCAGTCGTTTCGAGCTCAAAGCCGAAGGGCTCCGCCGACCGATAAGTGTTCGCATCACTGAGATCGGTCACCAGCGTATAAACGGGCTCCAGCCGTGCGACATCCTGATACAGGACAACCGTGAGCGTGCCCGTCGCCGTGGTCGGCGTGACCTCTAGCAGATATCCTACGCCCTCGGTGACGTAGGGCGCGACCTCAACGGCCGTGAAGTCCGTCTCATCGACCAGGTCGATGGCGGTCTCAGCAAAGGTTGCGATGTTGACGCCGCCGCCGCCACTCGCCGCGAGTTCGTCGATGGCCGTCTGATAGCGGACGGCGGTGAGGCCCGAGGTCGTTGGGTCGTACTCGTCCTTTACAATAATGTCATAATCAGAATTGGAATAAATAATAAAAATACTTGATCGTGACTGCAACGTGTTTGCGTTAAGTTCAGCAAATCCACCAGTATCCGTATCCCCAAACTTAATTTCAGTGCCAGTACCCCAAGCCTTAGTTATTTGATTTTCAAAGTGAACAATACTGCCATGACCTGAAATACCTGTTGTACAAGTATCGAAACGTAATTCTGGATTGCCCCCACCCAAGGTATATAAGCCTATCATGCCATCTGTAAGTGCTATACCCATGTCGCAATTTAACATCGTAATATCACTGAATAGTGATACTTCACTAAAACTCCAAGGATAAAGTCCGAACAATTGCCGATTGAAGATGACACCCATTAAAACAGTATAAGAATTATTATAACTATTAATTCCCGTTCCCGTATCATCTAATGAATCAAATACACAATTATAGAATTGCGCATAGCAATACATATTAATGAGATACCCATTGTTACTAAGGTTAAAATAACAACCATCAAATCTAATGTTGTTTAAAGCATTTGCAGTTAATGATTTATGCGCGACATTCGAAAAATTTAAGTAGTTATTTCCATCAAAATATGGCAAATCATAGCTATTAATTATCTCATCTACCCATAAGTTTGAAATAAAAATTGGCAGTACACAACCGTACACTCCAAAGAAAATCGACGTGGCAGCACCAAACGTATACTTTACACCGGGGTCTGTCACAAGCTCACGTAGTAACTCTGGAGCACTATAAATGGTCGCCGCAGGCGTGCCAGATAAATCAACTATACGCGGAAAGTATAAAGTCGTCGCATCGTTATCGTAGATCGGATAGTAGTTGTCGTCGCCCGTGATCTTTAGGAAGTGGCGACGCCACTCGCCGGGGGTCCACGCCTTGGTGCCGTCGGCCACGG
>Ga0315288_10001519_pt1 | contig 30038 bp, 22 predicted proteins | sample YL17G11_20_MG_FD_203454 | JGI IMG/M metagenome (GOLD analysis project Ga0315288, IMG submission 203454) | Sediment microbial communities from Yellowstone Lake, YNP, Wyoming, USA - YL17G11_20 | ecosystem: Environmental > Aquatic > Freshwater > Lake > Sediment | place: USA: Wyoming | collected... | reverse complement strand
GGGCTGGGGCCGGGTTGGGCGGGTGTGTGGGGGCGGGGTTTCCCGGTTTGGGGGGGGGGGGGGGGGGGGTTTGGGGGGGGGGTGGGGGCTCGGCGCCGCCCTCGACCGCGTCCCCGACCCCCCCTCCCGCCCTCAGGCGCGCGCCCCCCCTTCTTCTCCATGCTCGACCAGCACCTCCTCCCCGTGCCCATCTTTGCCTTTTGGCTCAACCGGCACCCCGCGGACGGCGAAGGCGGCGGGGAGCTGACGTTTGGCGGCGTCGACCCGGCCCACTTCACCGGCGACCGCACGTGGGCGCCCGTCACCCGGCGCGGCTACTGGCAGTTTGCTATGGACGGCATGGAGGTGGGGGATGGTGGGGACGCCCCCCCGCCGCCCGACGCGCCGTCGCCGGTCGCCCCCCCGGCCCGCCCGTGCGCTGGCGGCTGCCAGGCGATCGCCGACTCCGGCACGTCCCTCATCGTGGGCCCGACGGACGAAATCGCGGCCATCAACGCGGCGGTCGGGGCCAAAGGGTTGCTGCCGGCCGAGTGCCGCCAGGCGGTCGATTCGTACGGCCCCGACCTCATCCGCGCGGTCGTCGAGATGCCCGCCGACGCGGTGTGCGCGTCCCTGGGGCTGTGTCCCGACTCGGGGCTGGCCTGTGAGGGCGGGGCGCGTGGCGGGCGCCGGTCGCTCTCCGACCCCGCCCCCGACACGTACTGCCAATTCTGCCGCGTCGCGGTCAAGCTCGCCCGCACCGCCCTGGCCAACAACGCGACCGCGGCCGAGGTCGTCGCCGAACTGGACGCGGCGTGCGACGCGTTGAGCCTGGTGGCCGCGACGACCGCCATGGTCGACTGCGCCACAATCCCCTCCCTCCCGAACGTCACCTTCGCCATCCAGGGGCGCGACTTCACGCTCACCCCGGCCCAGTACATCCTGCGCCTGGGCGGCGGGGCGGGGGGGGAGGAACAGTGTGTCTCGGGGTTCATGCCGCTCGACGTGCCGCCGCCCGCGGGCCCCCTCTGGATCCTGGGCGACGTCTTCATGGCCGCCTACCACACCGTGTTTGATGCGGGCGGGGGGGGTGGGGGCGGGGCGCGGGTCGGGTTTGCGGTGTCGGCGGCGGGGCCCGAACCGGCGGCGGCGGCGGCGGCGGTCGCGTGAGGGGAGAGAGGAGCGGCGCGTTTCTTTTCCCGGGCTTGCTCGACTGCATGCGCACACGCACCGCTCACCTCCTCCCTCTCTCAACCGCGGTCGGTGGCGGCGGCCGCGGCGGCTGCCGCCGCGCGCACGTCGTCCGCAGAAATCGCCTCCCCCTCCCCTTTCGCCTCCGCCGCCGCCCGAATGGTCCGCCCCATCGTCTCCGAAAACGCGGCATACCGCGCCGCGATCTCGGTCGCGGCCGCGGCCGACCCCGCGCGCGCGCCGAGCGCGGTGGCCACGACCGCTTCCGCCGACGCGCCGGCGTCAGCCTCGGCCGCCGCCAGCTCGGCCGTCACGCGGGCGGCGAGGGCGGACGCGGACACGACGTTGTCTGCGGCGCCGGCGGCGCCGGCGGCGCCGGCGCCGTCGTCGCTCGCGTCGTCGGCGACGGGGTCCTCGCCGCCCGCGAATTTCCAGAGCATGGCCTCCTCCTCCTCCCCCTCTGTCGTAAGCGTGCACCCGTCGTCGTTGAACTCCACGGTGGCGGACTCGGGGTCGAAATCCAGGTGCGCGCAATAGAGAAGCTCCGCCGCGCTGCCGACCGCGGATGCGACGGTCGCCGGCCACCAGTGCACCGTGACGTCGCCCGTGTCCTCATCCTTGAGCTCCCACTTGACCTGGGGAGGGGTGGGCGGGGCGGGATGGGCGCGCGCGCGCGCGCGCCGCATCGCGTCGCGCCCCCACCGTGCCCCGCCCGCACCTCGATACGGTCGCCGGCGACCGGCTGGCGCACGGGAGCGGTGCCCCATGGGAGCGCGGCCATGTCGCGGGAGAGGTGAGGAGAGGAGAGGAGAGGACAGGTGAGGGAGTGTGTGTGCTCGTTTCATTTCTCCTTCTTCTGCCGCGGCGCCTGCCGCTCGAGCGCCGCCGGACCCCGCCACATGATCCAACGATCCACCGCGACGCAGCGCGCGATCAGGGCTGCGAGAGTGAACGGCACAAGAGCGAGCGGTCGGGCGGCCGCCGGCGCGCGCAGCGCCAGAGCCGCCGCCGCGGCCGCCAGGCCCGCCACCGCGGCCGCCAGCGCGAGCCAGCCGCCGAGCGCGGTCGTGGCCGCGGCGGCGGCCCTCAAATCGGGCCCGCCCTCTCTCCGCACAAACAGGAAGCGCGACCCGAGCGAGCCGACGCCGAGGCGCACCGACCCGTCCACGTACGGCGTGGCCAGCCGCACCCAGGAGGGCGGTCCGATGCGCAGCCCGGTGCGGAAGAAGCTGGACTGCGGCAAGAGCACCAGGACGGGCGGCGAGAAGTCTACGCGCGCGGTCACGCCATCCGCTTCGGGCGCCACGTCGCCCGCCAACGCCACGTGCCCCGGCAGAGCGCCGGCGAGGCGAAAAGCGACCAGGTTGACGGCTGCCGGGGGGGCGCCGGGGGTGAGGGGCGCGTAGAGTCCCTGCGCGACGAGCGTCGTCCGAAACAGCGCGCGCGCGGGGCCTCGAAACGCGCCGCCCGCGGGCTGGCCCGCCTGGCGCGACCCGGACGAGACCCAGGCGACGTCGCAGTCGCCCCAGAGGCGGGCGTCGTCGAAGGGGCGGGGCGCGGGGGTGAGCGCGGCGAGGGTGTCAAAGTCGGCGTCGATGCGGGCGCGCTCCTCGTCCGTCGCCGACGCTCCACGGTCGGTGCCGGCTGTCGCAGCGATCAGCGCATCGACGAGCGCGGCGGCGGTGCGGTCGCCGCCGGCCGCGGTGGCCGCAGGCCGCGTGGCTGCCGCCGGCCGCCGGCGGCCGCCGTGAGCGGGGCGGGGGCCGGGGCGGGGTCGCGTGGGGAGGCGCATTGGGGTCGCAGAGTGGGCGAGAGAGAGCGCGCGCGGCGCTCACCCTCTCTCGCCCGCGAGCCGCGCGCGCAGTGCCGCGAGCGCGGCCAGCGCCGCGCCGTCGTCGCCGCCACCGCCGGCGGCCGGCAGGGACCGTGCAGTGGCGGCCGGAGCGATCGCCGGCGGGCTCGGCGGCGGCACGGCGGCCGCCCCGCCGCCCCCGACCCGCTCGAGTGCTCCCGCCAAATCGCCTCGCGCCAGCAGCGCGGCCGCGGTCGGCCGGTCGCCCGGCTCGGGCGCGAGCATGGCGTCCAGGAGGGCTCGGGTGGGCGCGGACACGGACGCGGGCAGCGGCCCGCGGCGGCCGGCGAGCGCGGCCGCCGCGACCGCGCCGACCGAGCCGCCGCCGCCAAACGGGAGCTGGCCCGACAGCATGTGGTGCAGGAGCACGCCGGCACCCCAGACATCGGCGGGCGGGCCCGCGCCGCGCCCTCGCAGCGCCTCGGGCGCGAGGCACGCCGGCGTGCCCGCGACCGCCGCGCCGGCGCCCGCGCGACAGGCCAGGCCAAAGTCGGCCAACTTGACGCGCGGGGGCGGGTCGGGGTCGGGCGAGAGGGTGGGCGCGCCCCCGGGAAAGAGCAACACGTTGCCCGCTTTCACGTCCCTGTGGACGACGCCTCGCGCGTGGCTCGCGCGCAGTGCTGCCAGCACCTGGGCGAGCACGGTCAATGCGTGCCGCTCCGGCAGGCGGCGCTGGGGGCGGGACCGCAGGTGGGCGCCGAGGTCGCCGCTGGGCGCGGCCTCCATGACCATGACCACCCGCCCCTCCTCCACGTACGCCGCCTCGTGCCGCACGACGTAAGGACACGTGGACGACAGTGCGGCAAGCACGGCGGCCTCGCTCGCGGCCGCGGCGGCGTCGGCCGCGGCGACCGAGCGCCACACTTTCGCCACGACCCGCGCGCCGTCGGCGCGCCGCCGGGCGGCGACCACAGTGCCGAACGCGCCGGCGCCCAACGTGTCCTGGAGTTGGTAGGCGAGCAGGAAGGCGCCGCCGGGGCGCAGGGTGGCGGGCGGGAGAGGGAGGAGGGGGTCGGCGGGCGGCGGGGTGGCGGCCTCGCCGCCGCCCATCGCTCCTTCTCCTTGTCCCTCGGCCATCACTTCGGCGGCCAACTCTTGCCAGCCCGCGATGGAGTCGGCGCTCGTGGGGGGGGCGGAGGCGCTCCCGCCCGACGCCGGCGCCGCGCTCGCCGCGGCAGCCGACAGCGACGATGCTCCGCTGCCCAGACCCGATCGGAGGCCGCCGTCGTCGACCGCGTCCCTCAGAAACGTCGGCCTGTCGCCGTCGGCGTCGCCAAAGTCGGCGGCGGCCGCGGCGAGCGACCGCGGGTCGAGAGCAGCGCACAGCGGCGAAAAGCGGGGGGGCGCGGGGTGGAGCTTGGGCCGCGAGACCTCGGCCGACCGCGAGGGCGAGGGCGAGGGCTCTGGGCTCTCGGCCTCGGCCCTTTCGGGCGCGGTCGCCGCGCGGAGCAGGCCCGCCTCGCGCGGCGCCTCGGCGGCCGCCTTTTTGGCGGCCGCCGGGTTGGGCGCGGGCGCGGAGGCGCGGGCGCCCATGATGCAGGCGTTACCGAGGAGGCGAGGGTGGAGGAGAGAGTGGGAGCGGAGAGAAGGCGCAGGCGGTCTCCGCCGGCGTGCTCTCTCCCTCCTCACTCCCTTTCTCTTTGAAGGTGCGCTCCCCACCAGGAGCCGTGCGGCTGCCTCCCGCGCGCCCGCGGCGGCGCCCGGGGCGCCGGCGCGCGGGATCGGGGGCGCGCGGCGCGGCGGCGGCCGCCGTGGCGGCGAGGGGCGCGCGGCGCCCGGCCGCCCTCGCGATGGAGCGCGCGCGCGTCCTCCTTGGCCCCCGCGGCGGCGCGCCTCCGATCGGGCGCTGCCCGCGCGCGCGCGGGCCGGCGGCTGGTCGCCCCATCTGCGCGCCGGCGGCGCCACCCGCCTTCGCCCGTCTCCCGCCCGCCCGGCGCTCGCGCACAACGCGTGCGCGAGCACCGGGAGGGGCTGTGGCCTCGGCGGGCGGCGATCGGCGCGATCGCGCCGCGCGCGCCGCTCGGCGGCCCCGCCCCCGCCCGCCGCCCCTTCTCCCCACTTCCGCCCCTCCCACACGATCCGACACATCCTCCCCTCCCCCTCGCCTCATTCTCAGGACGCGCCCGCGTGTCCTGTGGTCAAAAGAGCCAACCCGCCACAATGGGCCACGCCGAAGTGTGGAACTCGCACAACAACGACCACTCGAAAGGGGGCCGCGCTTGCCGCGCGTGCGGCAACCGGTGGGGCCTCATCCGCAAGTACGGCATCAACATGTGCCGCCAGTGCTTCCGGGAGTACGCCAAGGACATCGGCTTCGTCAAGTACCGCTGAAGGGGAGAGATGGCGGGCGCGTCATGCGTGATGTGCGCGTCGCGTCGGTTTGAATGAGCCGTCGGCCGGGTCGGGAGGCGGTGTTTTTTGGGGGAGCCGGGCCGTGCGGCGTGCCGCGCGCGCCCTTCTTTCCCGCCCACTCCCCGTGCAACAAGCTCGCAAGCGTCGCGTGCTGCTACAGTGCGGGCGGTGCAGCCTCTCTCACGTCTCGCCCTCACCACGCGCCGTCGCCCCACTCCTCGCCCTCGTCGCCGCCGTCGCCCTCCGGCTGCACCACGGTCGCCAGCCGCGCCCCGTCGGCGGGCGACCAGGCGGCGTACAGGCGGCAGCCCCGGCGCCAGGCGGGGGGAGGCGTGGGGGCGGCCCGCGCCGCCCCCATGACCGGCTCGGCGCGGACGCACCACTCGGCGCGCAGCGGCGGCCCCCACCCCGGCACCAGGGCGGGCACGGACGGCGGCGGCTCGTCCCGGTCGTCGGCCGCGGCCGCGGCGGCGGTGAGGAGGGCGTCCACGGCCGCGCGGTCGCGGCGGGGTACCGCGCCGCCGCCCGCGCGCGCCGCGGCCGCGAGCGCGGCCGCCGCCGCGCCCGGCGCGCCCGGCAGGCGCCTAGCCAAGGATTCGGCGGCCAGCAGAGTCGCCTCGAGCGCTGCGGTGGCGGCCAGCAGGGCGTCCAGGGCGGGTCCGGAGAGCGCGCCGTCGGCGGGGTCGCCGCCGAGCGCGGAGGAGGCGGCCGCTTCCCAGGCGGTCAGGGCGGACGCGGCGACGGGCGCGCTGGCGCCGGGGCAGGCCGCGAGCAACGCCACGGCGGCGGCGGCGCCGGGAGGGATCAGTTCCGCCCACACCGCCGCCGGCGGCAGCGTCTCCAGCCAGTGCAGCGCGCGCTCGCCCCCCGCCCCGGCGTCGAACAGCGGCCGCTGCCGGCTCGCCGCCACCGCGGGCGCGGCGTCCCAGAGCCGGCGCCAGGCGGCGGCGGGCGGGCCGCCGCGCGGCGGCGGGCCCCGCGTCGGCGCCCACGCCAAAAAGTCCTCCAGCCCCCCCGCGGGATTCGCCGCCTTGAACGCCGCCATGTCGGACGCGACCGTGGCGCAGAGGAGGGCGTCCGCGGGGGCGCCGCCGAGGGCGGCCGCGGCGGCCGCGCGGGAGCGCGCGCCGTCGGCCGTCTCGGGCGGGGGGCGCTGGAGGCGCGGCGCGCACAAAGGGGGAGCGCCCCGGCGCAAAGGGGGGAGCACAACCGCCACGCCGCGCGCGCCGGGCGGCGGGTGGAGGGTGGGAGGCGGCGCGTCGGCCTCCATCAAGGAGTCCGCGTCGCCGGCCTCGCCCTCGCCGCTCGCCACGGACGCCCACGCGCCGTCGCTCCCGCTCTCTGCATCCGCCATGTCGGCGTCGCCCGAGGCAGTCCGCTCGTCGGGGCCGGCCACGGCGGCGAGGGCGCGGGACAGCGGCCAAGGGAGCCACGACCCGGCGGGGCGGGCCGCGTCGGCGGCGGCCGCCGCGTCAGCGGCTGCTGCAGCCGCCCGCTCGGCCGCATCTGCGCGCGCCTCGATGCACGCGTCCAGGAGCTGCAGCTTTTGGTGGAGCAGGCCGGCGGAGGGGTCGACGGAGGGGCGGCGGCGCGCGCGCCTGCCGCTGCCCCCCCCCTCTCCTCCCTCCATGCGCGGCAGGCGCACGCCCGCCTCCCAGTGCGCGAAGCGCAGCTCCCGCACAAATCTGCACCACAGGGTGGCCACGGAGCGCGCGTCGCCCGCGAGCGCGGCGCGCAGCGCGAGCCGCGCGGCGAGCGAGGACGGGGGGGCGGCGCGCGGCACGGCGTCGGCCTCACCGCCGCCAGGGGGAGGCGGCGGCAGCGCGCCATCGCTCCCACCCCTCCCAAACACGTCGTCCGCGGCGGCGTCGACCGCGTCGGGCGCCGGAGCGCGCGGCAGCGGCCACGCGCCCGACGCGCGCGCGCGCGCGTCCCACCACGCGTCGCGCGTCAGCTCTTCCACCGCCCTGGCGCCGGCGGCGGTGGCAGCAGTGGCATGTAGAGCCAACATGCGGGCGACGAGGCCGGACGGCTCGCCACCTGCCGCCGGCGGCAGCGCGAGCCGGGGCCGCCCCGGCGGCGCCGCGAGCGCGGCCGCAGGGCGCACCCCGGCCGCCAGCGGGACCAGGGTCCACGTCGCGCACGCGGCGTTGGAGGATTTGCCGCCGGCGCGCGCCGGGGACGCGGGCGGCGGCCGGCGGGCAAGGGCGGCGAGGCCGCCGGTCGCGGTCGCCGCCGCAGGCGGCACCCCTCCCCACGCCACTTCCACCTCAACGCCCCCCACTGGGTCGGCAGCCGCCACCCAGGGCGCCCAGGGCGCGCCCGAGTCCCAGCGCGAGGGCGGCGCGGCGGCGCCGGGGTGGCGGAGGGGGCCCGCGGGGGGGAGCGCCCAGGCCGCACGCGCGTCGACCGCCACGACCACCCCCGCCCCCGCCCCCGACGCCGCGCGCGCGTCCGCGCCGATACCGGCGTCCGCGTCGGCGACCGCGGCCAGGGCGGCGGCGGCGGCGGGGGCGCGCGGGGCGGCGCGCGCGGCGAGGAGCGCGGCGCCGCCGCGCGCGCCGTCGAGCGGCGGCGGCGGCCCGCCCGCCAGCCGGCGCGCGGCGTCGGATTCGAGCAACGCGCCGCCGGGCCCTATTCCCAGAACCGCACCGCGCCGGCCGTCGCCCGCGGGCACGAGGCACGGCCACGGGCAGCGCGCGGCGCCCGCCGCGACCGCGAGTGCGGAGGCCAGCGTCGCCGCCTCCTGGGGGTCGAGCACCCGCCGGGAGTAGGTGGCGGGCGCCAGGGACACGACGGGACCAGGGCCAAACCAGGCGGCCGCGGGGTGGGCCAGGGGGTCGTGCAGGAGGCGCGGGGGAAATCCGCCGCCCCCCTCGCCCCCACCCTCGAGCGGCACCGACAGCGTCAGCACGTACGGCTCCGGCCGGGGCGCCGTGCCGGGAGGCATGGCGGCGGAGACGTCGGCGGAGGGGGCGCCGGGGGGGGGGGAGGTCGCGGCCGCGAGCGCGGGCGCGCCCGCGTCGCGCCAAGACCGCAGGGCGTGCTCCAGCGCCGCGACGAGCCTGAAAATTTTTGTGGGCGCGTTGGAGGCATCTCTCCCCCTCCAGCCACTCCCGGCGGCCGGCTCGGGGGCGTCGCCGCCCCCGACGCCGCAAGCAAACGCCCGCGCCAGCCCCCGTCCTCGCCCCTGTTTCTCACCGCTCCCACGGCGTGACCGTGGAGTAGTCATGAAACTCGTCGGTCGCCATCGCGGCGGCGGCGGCGCCGCGGGCTGCCGCGGGGAGAGTGGCGCGGCGCCGGCCGGCGGCGTCACTCTCAATCCGGCGGCCGCGCTAGCCGCCGCCGCACCAGGCCGCGCCTGCGGGTCGCGCCTGCACCCACCCCCGGCCGCGGGCGCGCGCGCGTCACCCCGGCTGCCGCTCGGCGACGATGCGCCGCCAAAAAGTCTTGGCCCTCGCGCGCGGCTTCCGCGGGCGCGCCAAAAATTGCGTCCGCATCGCGCGCGAGCGCGTGGAGCGCGCGCTGCAGTACGCGACGCGCGACAGGCGCGCGAAAAAGCGTGGGTTTCGCAGCCTGGCCATTCAGCGCATTGGCGCGGGGGCGCGCGAGCACGGGGTGAGAGATTGAGGAGCGGTGGGGTTGGAGGGTGTTGGATCTCGTTGGCGGCGGCCTGGGCGGCTGCCGCGGCGGCGCTGGCCCGACCTTCTTTCGCCCACCCCTCCTCCCTCCCTGCAGCTAACCTATTCCACGTTCATCGCCGGCCTGAAACGGGACAACATAACGCTCAACCGGGTCGTGCTCGCGGAGCTGGCGGCGGGGGAGCCGGCCAGTTTCGCGGCGCTCTGCGCGCGTGTCGCGAAAATGAAAGGGCTCCCGGTGGGAGAGTGAAGGGGCGTGGTGTTTGTGTGATGACAGCAGTGCACTGACGACGGGTCTCACTGGCCGCGGCCGCGGCCGCGGCCGCGGCCGCGGCCGCGCCCCGCGAGCGCGGCCGCCACCGCGGCCGCCACCTCGACCGCCGGCGCGTCCCCACCCGACCCGTCCGACGACCACGATTCATCCGACGCCCCGTCGCCGGACGACGACGACGACGGCGACGCGGTCGTGCTCGTCCCGGTGGTCGACGAGTGACCACCCCCGCCCGCCGCCGCCGCCGCCCCGGCCGCCGCGCCCGCCGCCTCCGCCGCCGCCTGCTGCGCCGCCGCCGCGCCCTGCAGCATGACCGCCGCCGCGTCGGCGGCGGCGTGCACGGCGGCGGCGACGGGGCCGCCGTGGGCGAGGGCGGCTGGCGCGCCGACGTCGGACGCACCCGAGCCCGACGCCGAGGAGTCGTCGGTGCCCACGTCGGCGGCGCCGCCAAAGGCACCGGCGCCGGCGCCGACAAAGCCGTCGCCGGAGTCGGAGTCGGACGCGTCCGACGCCCAGGGGCCGGCCGCGCCGTCGGGGCCGTACGCCTGCGCCACGCTCGCGCGCGCCGCGCGCCGGTCGCCGTCCTCGGCCGGCCCCCGCGGGCGGTGCCGGGAGTGAGAGGCGACGGCGTTGCGGGCGGCGGTGAGGGCGGTGGGCGGGGGAGGGGCGTGCGCGCGCGCGGCGGCCGCGGGCGCGCCGCCCGCGAGCGCGCCGCTCGCCGACAGAAGCTCGACCGCGACCAGGTCGAGGCCGCCGTCCGACAGGTTGCCCAGCAGGCGGCAGTCGGTGACGGAACCGGCGCCGTCGATGACGGCGGGGACCTGCGTGCGAAGGGGGAGGCGGCGGGGTGGGGAGTGGCGCGCGCGGCGGCGCGCCGACCCTCCCCGCCGCCCCGCCGCTCGCCCCTCGCCCCTCGCCCCGCACCTCGCAAAATGCGAAGCAGGTGCGCGTGATCTCGACCGAGGCGCGCTCGAGGGCGTCGACGCCTGCGGGGGGTTAGGGTTAGGGTCATGTCGGGGGGAGGGACGGGCGACGGGGCGCGCGGGTCGGTGTTCTCGTTTTTGTGTGCCCCTCCTTTTCGATCCCGCCCCCGACCCCAACCCTCTCCACCCCCACCACGCACCGACGGCGCACCCAAACACTTCGCAGCCGGCCATCACCAGCCTCCCCCCTTCGACGACGACCGCCGGCTTGTCCACGGTCACGTTGCGGAGCACGGTGTCGGTCAGGGTGAGGGTGGGGCCCGGGTAGGGGGCGTGGGGTGGTGGTGGAGGGGCGGCGGCGCGCGCGCGGCCGCGCCCGCGGTCGTCCCGCGCGCCGCGCAGCGTGCACGCGGCCGCCACCGCCGCCGGAAGCAGCAGACCGTTGTGCCCCCCCACGTCGCACGCGTGCAGGTGGATGTGGCGCGTCGGGTCGGCCCCCGCGCAGAACGACACCGCGCTCCTGTCCGGCGCCGCGCGCGCGGTGCGGATGGCGAATCCGTCGATGCGGCACGCGGCCGCGGCGACGACGGCGGCGACGGGGTGGTGCGTTTGGAGGACGACCGGCCACGCGTCGCCGCGCGCGGACGACGCGGGGGCCGCCGCCACCAGCCGCACCGGCGACCGAATCAGGAGCGGTTCGCTGTACAGCCCCGGCGGGACGACGATCGTTTGCCCGGGCGGCGCGGTCGCCAGGACCGTGTTGAGCCGCGCGCCGACGGCCACCCGCGTGGTGAAAGACGGGTGCGCCCCCGCGTCCCGCCACGCGCGGCACACGCGCAGGGCGGACAGGCGGTGCAGGCCGAGGTAGGCGAGGACGGCGAGGAGGGCGGGCGCGGGGAGCGAGGCCCAATCCGCCGGGGGGGGGGGGGGCGGGTGGGGCGGCGGGGGCGCGGCGCGCGCGCGGCGCTTGGCGGAAGGGAGGGTGGCGTCGCTGGGCGCGCGACGGCGCCGCGCGGGCGGCATGCCGGGCGAGGGAGGGGAGTGGGGGGCCGACGCCGCGGCCAGCGTACCGGTGAGCCGCCGCCGCCGCCGCGCTCGGCCGCGGTCCCCCCCGATCGCTTTTTGACTCTCCCGCAGGCGCTCTGGCGGGGCGGCGGGGCGGGAGGGAGCGCCGGGAGCGAGCCGCGGCGCGGGCGCCGCGGCCAGGTTGGGCGTGCGCTGCGCGGAGGCCGCCCTCTTCACTCCTGACGCTCCACGGGGTCGATGGCGCTCACGGCGACCGGACGCGGCGTGGTCCGCCCGCCGGCGCCCCATCCTGGCGTCTCGCGGCGTCTGGGGGGGTCGTGGCAACAGGGAAGCGAGGACGAGCCGCGGCCACCGAAAACGCTGCCCTCACTACTCCCGCGGTCCGCCCCTCCTCCCGCCCTCCCGCCCGCCCCGGCATCGCCCCCCGGGCATGCTGGTCTCGCAGAGGCCACGCGCGCCGGCGCCTCCCGCGCGCGTCGGCGCGGCACGCCGCGTGCCCGCGCCCGCGCGCCTCTCGCGCCCCATTCCCGTCGCCGCCCTCGCCCTCGCGCCCGAGGCGTCGCCGCCTGTGATTTTCGAGGCGGCGCCGCCCCCGCCCGCGCCGGCCGCGCCCGCGCCGTACGCCCCGGACGCGGCGACCGTCCTGGCCGGCCTCGGCCTCGGCCGCGCCGCCGTCGCCCGGCTGCTGGCGCGCGCGACCGCGCTGCGGCGGCGCGGGCGGCGGCGCGCGCCGGCGGGGCCGTCCGCGGGCGACGTCGACAGCGCCGGGCGCGCGCTCCTCCGGGCCGGCCTCAAACTGTGCGACCTTGGCAACGCCCTGGATCGCGCGCCCGGCCTGCTCAACGAGCAAGCGGCCGTCCTGGACGCCCGCGTCGCGGCCCTGGCCCTCGCTCTCCCCCGCACGGGCGTCGCGGCCGTCGTCGGCCACCGCCCCGCTGCGCTCTGCGCCACGCCCGCTGCCGCCGCCCTGGCCGCCGGCCTGTCCGCCCTGGCCGCCGCGGGCGCGTCCCGGGGCGACCTGGGGCGGCTAGCGCGCGCGGCGCCGGCTGCGCTCTGGGCGGCGCCGGGGCGGGTCGAGGCCGCGGCGGCCGCGCTGGGCGCCGCGGGCATCCCTGCCGACAAAATCGGCGCCATGCTCTGCGCCTCGCCCCACGCGCTGCTGCTTGGGGGGTCAGCGGCGTCCAGCGGCGCCGGCCCTTCCTCTGCGCGCGCCGCGGCCGCAGCCGCGCTCGCCGGCGCCGGCCTCGCCGAGGCCGCCGTCGACGCCGCGCTCGCGGCCGAGCCCGCGCTGCTCACCGTCGACCCGTCCCGCCTGTCTTCCGTGCTGGACGCGCTGGTGGGCGCGGGCGTCGGCGGCGCCGACGCCGCCGCGCTCGTCGCGGCTTGGCCGCGCGTCCTTCTCAAATCGCCCGCCGACGTCGGCGCCAAGGCCCGGTTTGCGACCCAGTTCCTGGGGTGCCCACCGAGGGCGCTGGCGCGGTCCCCTGCGCTCGTGTTCAACCGGCGGCTGCCGACGGTGCTCGCGCCGCGCTTTGCTTTTGTCAAGGACCGCGCCCCCGCCCTCGCCGCCCGCGTCGCGCCCGCCACCCTGCTGCGGTCGTCGGACGCCGACTTTGCGGCCCAGTGCGGGGCGAGCGCGGCCGAGTACGAGGAGTTCAAGGCGTGGTGGGCGGCGGGGGTGGGGGGGGAGCTCGCCGCCTCGCTGGAAGCCGCGGGCGTGCCTGCGGCGCGGGCGCGGCCGCGGCGCGGGACGACGCGGCGGCCCAAGAAAGGGGCCAACGGTGGGGCGGGGGCGGCGGCGGCGGCGGCGCCGACCCCCGCCTCGGCCCCCGCGCCCACGCCCCGCGCCGCCAACAACCCGGCCCGCCGGCGCGCCCCCGCCGCCATCCAGGACGCGTCCCTGGACGCAGTCGCCCGCCTGCGCACCAAGCGGGGCGGGGCGGAAGGGTGAACGCTGGGGAGAGAGAGAGAGAGACCTGGCCCGCTTCCCCCCTCCCCCCCCCCCCAATTCTTTCCCGGGTCGACATTCCTCCGTCGCCCTTGCCCCGTTGCAGCGTGCCGGGACGGCACTTGTAGCCCCACTTTTTCGCGGCCCGAGCGTCGAGCGAGGAACGATAGGGGACGGGCGGCGGCAACAAAACGCGGCGCCCCTCTCGCCACCCTCCTCTTCTCTCGCCATCGTTGGCACTGTTACAGGGGGCAAGGCGAGGTGGGCGGGGACGTGGGGTAGTACGCGCGGGGCGGGCGGGCGTCAAGCCGGCCCGTTCAAGGGGGGGAAGCGAGTGGGGCGCGGCGCGGTGTGTGTGTGCCGTCTCCGCGCCGCGCCAAAAATGGGGTGTGCGTGCGTGTGTGCAGCGGGTGGGTCACCCTCCTCTCTCTTCAACAACTCAAAAGCGGGGGCATGACGCGCCGAGCGGGGGCGCGCCGCCCGCGCCGCCGCCGCGGCCTGCACCGCGCCAGCGCCCGGACGCGAGGCCAGCCGCGAGGCCGTCTTCCAGCGCGTCCAGGAAGGCGGCCCAGTCGTCGTCGTCCAGGCTGTCGAAGACGCCGCCGGCGCCGGGGGCGTCGCAGGTGGCGGCCGTCGGTGCGGCGGCGCGTGAGCGCCCGCGCTCGCGCGCCGTCGCGGGGCGCCTCCCCCACCCGCCGCCGCCGCCGGCCGCGACGGACGACGCGACCGGCGGCAGGCCCAGGGCGGTCGGCGGCGTGCGGCGGTGGGGAGGAACGTAGGCCCCCGCCGACGCACCGCCCGACGCGCGCGTCGCGGCCGACTCGCCCGACGACGCGCCGCCCACGAGCATGGGCGACGACGCCGCGGGGCGCAGGCCAGAGCGAGGCGGGAGCGCGGGCGGGGACGCAGGCGAGGGGGGAGGGAGGACGCGCGTCCACGAGCGCGCCGCGTCGGCGGTGAACGGCGCGCCGGCGCCGCTCCCGCCGCCGCCCTCGAGCTCAAACATGAGCCCGCCCTCGTCGATCGCGCCCGGCGACGCGCACGATGCGGCGGCCGGCCCGTCGACGGACATGGCGTCGGCCGCCGAGGCGGCCGACTCGGTCGAGCCGCCAGACGCGCGGCGGCTGGCGCCGCCGCGCGCCGCGCGCGCCGCCACGGCCGCCGCACGCGCCGCCCAGCACACCCGCTCCAACTCGCTCGGCTCCTCGACGTCGCCGACGAGGGGGCGGGAGGCCAGGGTGCCGATGTCGGCGAGGGTGAGCGACGCGGCGGCGCAGCGTTGAAGTGCAAGCGTCGACGCCCACAGCGTGCGCAGGCACCCCTCGCGCAGCGCGGGCAGCTCAGCGCGCAGCAGGGCGACGTCGGCCGCGGGGTCGAGGGCGGCGATGTAGGCGAGCTCGGCGGGGGCAAAGGGGACAGAGGCCTGCGTGGAGGGGTGGGTGCGGGGTGAGCGCGCGCGTCGCCCCGCGTCTCCAACGCCTCCCTCCCCCTTCGCCCCCCACCTGCGGCCAGTGCAGCCACTCGAGGAACAGGGGCTCCAGCGTGTCGGGCAGGCAGAACCCGTGGTCGATCGGCACGAGGCGCAGCGGCGCGCGCGCCGCGACGACCGCGCGCACCGCGCCGGGCGACGACGGGACAGCGTGCACGGAATCCGTGCCGCTGCCTCCATCCGGCCCCAGCACGAGGATGTTGCCGGCGTGGCGGTCGGTGTTGTGGGTGCGAAGGTCGAGAATGCCCAAGCGGTGGACGTCGGCGACGCAGAAGCGGGACGCGGACACGTCGGACGCGTCGCACGCGTGCGGGACGTAGGCTTGCAGGGAGGCCAGCTTGGCGGGCGGGTGGTGGGCGCGGCGGCGGGGGGCGGGGGCCGGCGCGCCGGCGAGCGACGCGGCGAGGAGGCCGGCGCTGGACGAACCGCCGCCGTCGCCACCGCCGCCGCCGCTTGCATCCGCCACGTGGAACACGGGGTGCGTGACGCGCGCGAGGGCGGTCGCCGGCACCCGGGCCGCGCCGCCGGCGTCAAGAAGGTAGGCAGCGACCTCCCGCATCGCCGCCTCGCCCACCCGCACCCCCGCCTTGAGCCCCGGCTCCCCCAGCGCCCGCCCCACGTAGCCGTGCGGGTTGTTGGGGGCCATGGGCTCCTCGTCGCACGGCTTGACGATGGCAGCGGGGGCGCCACTTTCGTCTTTAAAGAGGTAGCACCCGCCCATCGACCCGCCGACGCGGGCGGGGAGGGCTTGCGCCTTGAGACCCCGCACCACGGTGCGGGCGAGGCCGAGGACGGCGGGGGAGCGGTGGGCGGTGCCGACGACCTCCACGCGCGGCGAGCGCGGAGGGGGCACGAGGTGGAGCGCGCGCGCCTCGCCCCCCCCTCCTTCTTCCGCTTCCCCTTCGTCATCTTCCTCGATGTCGTCCTCTTCCGCGGCCCAGGGCGAGGGGCCGCAGAGGTCGAGGAGGCCGGCAAAGCCGACGAGCGAGGGGCGCGCGACGGCGGGCGTCTCGGGGGCGCAGGGCGGCCACAGGGGGCGGGGGGGGGGGGTGGCGACGTCGAAGCCGTGCACGGTGCGCGTGGGCGAGGGCGGCGCGGGCTGGAGGAGGGGGTCGGAAGCGGGATGCGCAGGTGGTCGGGGCGTCGCGCCGCGCCGCCCGCCGCGCCGCCCGCCGCCCCCGCCCGCTCACCTGGCCGATCGGCGCGTCCATGTCGGGCGTCGCTCGGGGGCGCGGGCTCGGGCGCGGTCACAGGGCGCGCATTGGAGGGCGGAAAGAGGGGGCGGAGGTTGCGCAGAAATGGGCGAGCGGCTGCGGGCGCGCCCCCTCCCCGACACGCGGGCCGGACCCCGCGACCGTCCGGGCCGGGCGGCCGGGGTCGGAGCGAGGGCGAGTGTGGCGTGCATGCGCGCGCCGGCGCGGCGCCTTCTCTCCTGTGGGCGAGGTGCTCTTCTCGCTTCAGGGCAGTGCTTCAACGGCTCCCGCCCGGCCTCGTGCCGCGCGGCCTTGCGGTCCATCCCTGGCGCGCTCGCGGCCGGTCACACGCGAGTCGGCGGGCCCTGTCTGTCCCTCCTGCAAAAAACAGCCCCCCCCCTCTGCTCCCCCTAACTCAACCCAAACCCGCCCGCCCCCTCGCGCGCCGCCAGCAGCAGCTTGGCTCGCGCCTCGGCCGCGGTCGCGTACGGCGGCAGCTTGAGCAAGTTCATGCAGGTGGCGGCCGACGGGAGGCGGGACGCGTCGTCGCCCGCGCGGGCGACGGTGAAAGGCGGGGAGAGCCGCCCGAAGCCCAGCAGGGGCGGCCGACCGCACGCGGTGACGAAGCGGAGCACAGCCGCGCGCTCGGGGGGGGCCATGGAGGCGAGCGCGGCCCACAAAGCGGCGACGGGCGGCGAGTCGGCTTCGTAGCCGCCAACGATCGCCGCGTGCGCCTTCAAGTCCTCCACGTCGATCGCGCCATCGCCACCGCCGAGGAGGACGCCGAATTCGGCCGCGGAGAAAGCGGGCGCCCACCCCGGCGGCAGCGCTTGCTCCAGCCCGTCGGCCAGCGCGGCCGTCGCCGCGCCGCACCGCCCCATGTAGAAGCGGGCGGCGCGGTGGGCGAATTCCACGCGGTTGGCGGGGGTGACCGGGGTCGAAGCGCCGCCGGCGACGAGCGGGACGTCGTGCGTCGGACCGCCAGAGCCGCCGCCGCCCGCCGGCAGCGCAAACACGAGCCCCAAACCGTCGACCTGGTCCGCCGGCATGGCCAGCAGGGACACGAGCGAGGCGTGCAGCTCGGGGTCGAGCGAGGGGAGGTCGTGGAGGTCGACCGCGCGGCGGAGGAGCGCCTTGACCACAAACCGCGCCAACGGCAGCTCCACGAGGACGCCGTCCGCGACGAGCTTGCCCAGGAAGCGGCCCAGAAAGACGAGGGCGCGGCGGGAGTGCGGGGTGGCGCCCGCGCCGGGCGCCGGCGCGAGCTCCCGGGACGGCGTCTCCTCAAACAGGCCCGCGCCGGGGCCGAACGCGTCCTTGGCGAGGGCCTCGCAAAACTCTTTGAAGAGTCCGCCGCCGCTGGTGGGGGGGGGGGGGGGGGGGGGGGGGGGGGGGGGGCGGCGCGGCGGCCGCCGCGCCGTCGCCCTCCCCGCCCACCCCCTCGCGACGCACTCGACGCCCGCTTCCTCGAGCCCGTGCTCGTCCACGAACGCCACCCGCACCCTCCCTTTCATCGCCGCGGGCGGCAGGTCGGCCAGGGCCGCGAGGGCGTCGTGGAGGACGGCCGCGCGGCGGACGACGAGCGCGCGCGGCGGCGCGCGCGCGCCTCCTCCCGCCCACCCGCCGAGCGCGCCCCGGCCGCCGGTCGCCGCCGCGGCGTCCTCGGCGGCCGCGTCCGCAAAGGCGGCCGCGCGCTCGGCGAAAGGGGCGAGGCAGGGCGCGGTGGCCAGGAGCGCGCGCGCGCGCGCCGCGCCGGCGCCGCCCGCCGCGAGCGCGGCCCGCAGGCGCCCGGGCGCGAGGCCGGCGGGCATGAACGCGGCTTCGTCCACAAAAGGGCGCACGCCGTTGCGGTCGTGCAGGGCGCGCAGGAGGGACGCCGCGCCGTCGAGCGCGGCGTCGGCGAGGCGGGAGGACGAGGGGGACGTGGCGGACGCGGACGCCGCCTCGGCCGCGCCCCCTAACCCACCCAGCAGCGCCCACGCGGCGTCGCGCGCGACGGCGAGCAACGCCAGGGCGTCGCCCGTGGCCAGCGGCCGCCCCTCGGCCAGCGCGCCGGGCGGCGCCGTCGCGACCGCGGTCGCCACCGCGGGCGCCGCCACCGCCAGTGGCAGCAGCAACGCCGGGTCGGCGGGGCCGGTCGCGGCCGCGACCGCGGGCGCGAGCGCGGCGCGCCAGAGGTGGGGCAGGGTGGTTGGTTGGGCCGCGAGCGCGGCGAGCGCGGGCAGCCGCAGCCGCGGCCGGGCCAGCAGCTCCAGCACATAGGAGCACCACGCGGGCGCGGCGGGGGCGGGGGGGGAGTCGGGCAGGGCGGCTGCCGCGAGTCCGGCAAGCAGAGCGGGCGCGGCGAGCGCCGCCGCGTTGGAGGGCGGCGGCGGCGCCGGCGCTTCCAGGGTCAGCAGGCCAGGGTTGGTGCTCTCTTCGTCATCCAACTCCATTTCGGACCCGGACGACGACGACGCGTCGGGCGCGCCGCCGCGCGCGCCGCGGCGCCGCCGCCGCGGCGCGCGGTCGCCCCACGCGCCCGCGGGCGTCGCTGCCAGCAGCAGGGCGAGCGCGGTGCAGGTTTGGGCGGCGGAGGGGGCGTCCGGGGGGGGGGCGGTCGCCAGGGCGGCCGCGACGTTGCTCGCGAGCGCGGCGGCGGCCGCCGCGCGGCCGCGCGGCAGCCACCGCGCGAGCGCGGCCGCCGCGCCGGCCGACCCGGGAGCAGTGCCGGCGGTCTCGCGCAAGACACCGGCCACCGCCCCACGCGCGAGGCGCGGCGCGAGCGGTGCAAGCGGCGGGCAGCGCACGACCGCGCCGCGCGCGGTGAGCGCGAGCGGCGCCGCGCCGCCCGCGTCGCCCGCCGCCAGGCAGCGTGCGACCAAGGTGGCGATCAGGGCCGCGCCCACGGTGGGAGGGGCGCCGGGAGGGGGGGTGGCCGGCGGCAGCAGCGTCTCGGCCGCAGCGACGACCGCGCGCGTGCACGCGGTCGCGCACGCGCCCGCCGCGCCCGCGTCGCCACCCCAGAAACCAGGGTCGGCCAGCGCCATCAAGGATTCCGCCAGGGGCGCCGCGGGGCCGGGCAGGGGCGCGCCGCGCGGCGCGTCGAGCTGGGCGCGCCACTCAGCCGCGCGCGCCGCAAGCGCGGCCGCGGCCGCCCGCGCAAACGCGGCCGCCGACGCGAGTCGAGGAGGGGCAGCGCAGGGACGAGGGGAACGTGCCAGGGCCGCCCCCGCGCCGGCGAGCAGGGCGGCGTCGGCTGCGGGGCGCGCGAAAAACGCGGCGCCGCCCACCATGGTCGCCAGGCACCCCGCGTCCCCTTTTTCGCCATCGACGCCATGGACCTCGATCCAGGCCCGCCTCGTGGCGTCCTTGGCCGCCCGCACGGCCGCCCGCGCGCGCCAGTGGCGCTGGACAACGAGCGCAGCCGCCGCCGCCGCCCGCGACGCCGCGCGCGCCTCGCGTTCGGCCCGGGTGCGGGCAAGCACCTCAGCTCTAGAAGGCTCGCGCGCCCCGCGCCCGCCGAGCGCGACGCGGCGCCCGGCCGATGGCCCGCCGAGCCAGTCCATGCCACCGTCAGGAGGCGCGCATCCGGGTGGCGGGGTGGCGGCGGATGCGCAGGCGGGCGGATGGCGGGGAGGGAGAGGGAGGCAGAGTGAGCCCGCGCGGCCGGCCCCGGCGTCTACAGTCACTCCTCTTCCTCTCCCGCCTCGCCCTCCTCCTCTTCTTCCTCCTCGTCGTCGGTGACCACCGCGCCCCCCACCTGGGCAAAGGATGGCCCCCCTCTGTCGTCCGCGCCGGAGAAGGACAGCGACACGCTCTCGCCGAGCCGCGTCGGCCGCGCCAGCCGGACGACGGCTTCAATGCCCAGCCCGTCGACGAGCACGCGCGCCACGCCGGCGTCGGCGCGCACCCAGAGCAGGACGGTGGCGGTCCACTCGGGGGGCGGCGCGCGTCCCTTTTTCGCCGCGTCGACCGCCGCCTGAAAATAACGGGTCAGCCAGTAGTTTGTCGCTTTGCGCTCCGCCTGGTTGAGCTCGCGCGCGGCGTCCGCGGCGTCGGCCATGTGCGCGGCGAGCGCGGGCGCGTCCCTCCACGGCGGCGCGCGCCCCGCCAGCGCGGCTTTGACCTGCCAGTGCGCCACCAGGTCGCCGTAGCGCCGGATGGGGGACGTCGCCTGCACGTACGCGGCCAGGCCGAGGCCGGCGTGCGGGGCCGGCGCGTCGGTCGCGAGCGTCGACCGCTCCATGCGCTGCCGGCGCGCGGCCGACTCGCACACGCCGGCCGGGATGTCGGCCAGATCGGCGTCGGTCAGGGGGGTGGGGGGGGGTTGGCCGCGGTAGGGGAGGGGGAGGGCGGCGGCCGCGCCAAAGAGGGCGACGGCCTCGTTGGCGGCAATCATGGCCTCGGCCACCGCCGCCCTCGCCCCCGTGGCCTCTTGATAGATCTGCTTGACGGACACAACAGGGGCGCCTTGGGCGTCGACAGTGACGGAGACCATGGCTTCGGGGAGGTCGAACAGCGCGGCGCCCGCCGCCGCGCGCGCCGCGCCGCGCGCCGCGGCAAACGCGGCCGCCGCCGCCGCGTCGGGGTCCGTGCCCGCCTCCAGACTCGCGTCCACGTCATCGTACGTGAGCCGGCGGGCGGGCGCGATGCGAGTGAGGTGCAGGGTGGCGTCGGCGCGCGCGGGCCCGCCGTCTGCCCCGAGCGGCACCCGCACCGAGAGCGCGGGCCCCGCCACCCCCGCCCGCAGCGAGAACGCGCCGTCCGACAGCGCGCGCGGGAACATGGGCACGGAGCCGGTGGGCAGGTACAGGGTGCGCGACCGGCGCGCGGCTTCGCGCGCGAGGGGGGTCAACGGCGGGACGTGCGCGCCGGGGTCGGCGACGTGCACCCACAGCGCGACAGCTGCCCCGTGCGCATCCCGTTCAATGGACAGCCCGTCGTCGATCTCTGTCGTGGACGCGTCGTCGATCGTGAAGACGGCGTGACTAGATGTGAGATCCAAGCGCGCCGCAGCGTCGGCGTCGGCGGGCGGCGCGGCGGCGAGCGCGGCCGCTGCAGCCTCGAGCTCGGGGTCAAAGTCGTCCGTCAGCCCCGCCCGGCGCAGGGACGGCAGCTCCAGCCTCGGCCGCGCGCCGACCGAGGACAGCAGCGCCGCCGCGCCGTCGGCCGTCGGCGGCGCGCCGAGCGCGCGCAGCACTCCGACCGCGACCGCCGCGGCCTTGCCGTCGGCACGCTCCATCGCCAGTTCATTGAGCGCGTCGATGAATCGGGCGTGCGGGCCGGCCGCCCAGGCGGCGGCGTCGGGCGCGTCGGCGGGCGGCGCGGCCGCCGCGGCGCGGAGAGCCACCACCGCCTCGTCCACCGCCGCCGCGGCCGCCGCTTCCGCCGCCATTTGCGCCCGAATCGCAACCGCTTCCGCCTCGGGGCGCCGGGTCCAGAGAGGGGGGCGCCGGGACGCGGGCTTGAAGAGCGCGCGCCCAGCCGGCGCGGCCAGCAGCCGCAGCGCGGCCGCCACCGCGGGCGCGCCCGAGCCGCCGTACAGGAGCTCGGACACGGCCTCTGCGGTCATGGGGTCGGCGGCGTCGGGCCCGAGGCACTCCCACGCGTCCTCCAGCAGGCCGCCGTCGGCCGCCGGCGCGGCCGCCGCGACGGCCGCCGCCTCGGCCAGGGCCGCCTCGTCGTGCCCGTCGCCCGGCAGCACGGCCGTGATGTCGGCCGGCTTGAGCGAGACGCGGGCGCCGGTGGCGGCGAGGGCGGCCCAGTTTTTCTTGCCGTCGGCGCTGACAACGAGCGCGAGCGCGCCGCCGCCGCCGCGCGCGGTTTCCACCAGGCGGCCCGGGGCAGGGGGGCGGGCGACCGGGTCCGGTGAAGCGGCTGCTGCCAGGGCGGCGGCGTGGCGCCGGGTCGAGGGGCTGGGAACGTCGAGGCGCGGCCGTCGGCCGCCGCTCGGCGGCCCGCCGAGCGGGCATTGGCCCTTCTCCCCCCTCCTCCCCGCACCTGGTACACTTGGCGCCATGTACCAGCCTGGGCACCACGCTGACGCGCCGCGCGGCCGAGGGCGGCGCGGCCGCCGCCGCGAATGCGGCCGCGCGCGTCGCCATGCCGGCCAGCGCACGCCGCATGCGCGGGCGGCCGGCGAAGGAGGCACGCCGCGGGAAAGGGAGAGGCGGGAGTGTCGCGCGAGGCGGGAGTGGGTTGCACGCCCGCCGCCCGTCCTCCCTCTCCCCTTCTCTCCTCCTACCCCATGAGCCCGTCGTGCAACGCGTTGAGCCTCTCAAACGCCGCCCGCGACACGCGCTGGGGCGCGTCCGCGGCAAACGCGGCGAGCGCGCGCACGCGGCCCGCGTCGCCCGCGGCGGCCGCCGCCTCGCCGGCGGCGGGCAACAGCGCCGAGAGCCGCTCCGCGAGCGGCTCCGGCAAGCTCGCCAAGCCGTCCACGCACCGCTTGACGCGGTGCGCGTCCTGGGGGATGGCGGGGATGGCGGCGAGGCAGCGGAGCACGGCGGCCGCGTCGCCCGCAGCGGCGGCCGTGAGAAGGCCGCGCGCCGCGACCAGCTGCGCAAACAGGGCCGCGCCACCGCCGTCGGGCGCGGCGCTCTCCCTCAGCGCCGCCACCGCGTCCGCCCCGGCCCGCGCGAGGCGGTCGGCGTCGGCGCCTGCGCGCGCGTCGCCCGCCGCCGCGCGCTCGAGCACGTCCCCGAAGCGGCCGCACACGACGCGCAGCGCGTCGGCAGGCGCGCCCGCGGCGCCGTACAGGTCCAGGGCCCAATCCGCGGCACCAGTGGCTTCGCACTCGGCCGCGACGGCGCGGAGAAGGGCCGCGCGGTCGGCCGGCCCGCGCGCAAAGCGGGCCAGGGGGCCGCCCTCGCCGCCGGCCCCGGCCAGCAGGGTGCCGGCCGCGCCGGATTCGACCAGGAGCTCGCGCAGGAGGGCGGCGCGCAGGGGGAGGGAGGAGCCGCCAAAGCGCGCGGCCGCGGCATAGTACTCGGCCGCGGCGCGTGCCTCGGCCCTTGCGAGCGACCGCCCGTACGCGCGGAGCAACGGCGCCGGGTCGGCGCCGGGGCCGGCACCGGCGCCGGCGTCGCCGGGGCCGCCGGAGGCGAGGAGGCGGGCGGCGGCCGCTGCCGCCGCGACGTGCGGCGCGTCGCCGCGCGCCGACCGCGCGCCCGGGTGCCGCGCCAGGAACGCGACCGCGGCGCGCGGCTGGGCGGAGAGCAGGCAGACGGCGGCGTAGAGGAGCGGGTCGCGGCCGCCCGCCGAGTAGTGGGCGGGCGGGAAGCGCGCGACGTGCGCTTGGAGGGACGCGAGCGTGTACGGGTCGCCGCCGCCCGCGCCCTCCCCGCCCGGCGCCCGCACCGCCCCCGCGTGAAACCAGAGAAAATCTTCGATGGTGGGCATCAGGGCGGCGCCGTCGCGCGCGGCGGCCGCGACTGCGCGGGCGTCGCCGGCGAGCAGGGCGAGCACGCCAGCGCGCGCGCGGAAGGCGGGGGCGGCCCAGGCGGTGCGGTCGGCGCCGCGCAGCGCGCGGTCGCACTCGGCGGCGAGGCCGGCGGCGGCGGCGGGGGGGGGAGGGGCGCCGGCGCGCCAGGCGGCGAGCGCCTCCGGCAGCGCCCCCAGCCCCCCTGCCGGCGCGCCCGCGGCCAGCGCGGCAGCGTCGGCCGCGGCTTCGTCCCCAAATCCCGCGCGCAGCGACACAAAGAGGCGCTGCCACGCGGTGTCGGCGCCGCCGGGGGAGTCAAAGTCGAGGGGGCCGCTCGTCGGGCCCTCTGTGACCCTCAAATAGGCGCGCACGAGGCCCGCGCGCGACGGCGCCCCCCCCAACGCCGCCACCGCCCGGTTGGCCGCGACGGCGGCCTCGGCGTGGGCGGCGAAGCCGGCTTCGAGGTGCGCGCGCGCGCCGGCCAGGAGCGCGCACGCGGGCGCGTCGCCGGAGGCGCCTGCAGCGGCGGCGGCGGCGGCTTGGCGGCGCAGGATGTCCCAGAGCATGCGCACGCCGGCGGCCGCGGGGTCGGGGCCGGCGGACGCGGCGGTGGCAGTGGCCGCCGACAGCGCGGCCAATAGGTCAAACGGCTGCCCGGCGGCCGCCGCGTCGTTGGCGTCCGCCATGGCGACCACGTACGCGCGCAGGCGCGGGGGGAGGTCGGCGCCGCCGGCGGGCGATTTTGGGGGGGGCGGCGGGGACGCGAGCGCGAGCGCGCCGCCCACGCCGGCGGCGGCGCCCGGCAACGCCACGCCAAACAGGCCGCCCTTGGCCGCGGCCCACGCCTCCTCCTCGGCATCGTCCAGGGCGGCGTCCGCCGCCGCCGCGGCGTCGGCCGCCGCGCCCGCGACGGCGGCCGCGACAGACGCCTGGTGCAGGGCCGCGCAGAAAGAGGCGACCGTGGCGCGCTCGGCGGATGGGAGCGCGTCCTCGTGCGAAGGCTTGAGCTCGAAGAGCTGCAGGGCGCGCGCGAGCCTAGGAAGGCGAGGGGTGAGAGGTGGTCGGCGGGGGTCGTCGCGGCGGGCGCTCCCTGCCTCGCCTCCTCTCTCTTCTTCCACTCACTTGCGTGTATTGACGCCCTCGGCCGCCAGCAGCCTGGACGCCGCAGCCGCGTCGGCGCCCGCGTCGGCGCGCGCGACGCGCGCGCGCAGCGCGGACGCGTACCGCTCCACCTGGGCCAGGTCACGCTCGACGCGCGGGAAGCCGTGGGCGTCCTGCGGGGAAGAGGGGAGGGGTGCGTGGGCGCGGCGCGGCGCCGGGCTCGCGCGCGCCATCGGCGCCGGCCCGCCCGCCGCCCGCCGGCCCGGCGATGTCGCTCCACCCCCGCCGCGGCTCCACCGCTCCCCAGCGCCCCCGCCACGCCATCGCACCCCGGCCGCGAGCTCCTCCGACTGCTGCAGCAGGGCGTCCCAGTCCATGGAGCCGCCGTTGGCGGCCGCCGTCATGGCGTGAGGGCGCGGGTGGATGGACGGTGTGAGTGGCGGCGGGCGGCGCGCGCCCGAGCGGCGGGAGTGGCGAATCGGGCGCCGCCCAACGCGCCAGCCCACTCCCGCCGCCGCGCCGCCTCCCGCCCCCCTCCCAACCGCGTGGCCATGGCTTCTGGCCCCCAGGGGCGCCCCTTCAAGGTCAACACCAAGAAGGCGCGCTCCGCCGCGGCCAAGGCCGAGTGCGCGGACGAGCTCGGCGCCTTCTTCGCGTGCATGATGGTGAGGGAGACAGGGGTGGGGGTGGTGGGGGTGGGATGCGGGGCCCGCGCGCGGCGCCGCCGTCGGCGCGCCGACCCGCGCCCCGTTCTTCCTCGCCCCCTCCTCCTCCCAGTCCAACAAGTTTGACGCCGACGGCGCGTGCGCGGCGCAGCGCAAAAACCTCGACCGCTGCGTGTCGGCGGCGGTGAGGGGAGGGCAGGAGGGGAGAGAACGGAGAGGGCGCTCGGCGCGCACGCGGCCGACCCTCCTCCCTCCACCACTATCCCTTAGGCGTCCCGCACGCGCGCACGCCCCACCATCAACTACCACTTGCAGCGCCTGTCCCGCGCGCTGCGGCGATAGGAGGAGAGGAGAGAAGGAAGGGAAGAGTGTCTGTCTGCTTTTGACTGCCGCGCGCTCGGTGCGCCGCGCACCGCCACAGTAATTTGTTTCACGCGGCGCCAGAGGAAGAGCAAGCATGGGGAGGGAGGCGCAGCGCACGCCTCCTCCCCCTTCTCCCTCACCCTTTGCTCCCCGCGGCCGGCCGCCCCGCCGCCGCGAGCGCGCCCGCGTACGCCGGCGCGGACGGCAGCGCGCCCGGAGGCAAAGGAGTGTAGCCGCCGGGCGCTCCGGGGGCGGCGGGGAGGTCGTACGCCGAGTCGGCGTCCCACCCGGCGAGGTCGCCGCACGCGACGAAAGGGACGGCCGCCGCCGCCGCCCTCGCCTCCTCGGTCGCGTCGCCGTCGGCCCAGACATCAATTGTATGCACCTCGCACCCTGCACCGGCAGCCGCGTCGGCGAGCGCGCCCCACAGCGCGCCCAGCGGCAACGCCGCCGGCCGCTTAAACCCGCGCCCGACGACAAACGCTTCCACGCTGGCCGCCCGCGACGCGCGCGGCTTGGCGATGGAGACGTCGGCGAAAAAGGGGGCGAGGCGGGAGATCAGGGCGCCGACTTCTCGGCCCCTGAAAATTTTTGCCACGAAACGGCCGCCCGGCGCGAGCACGGACGCCGCCACGGTGAGGGCGGCCGTCAACAACGCCGCTTGCACGAATTCGTCGAGGTCGTGGAGCCCCGTGACGTCGGGCGCGCCGTCGCAGACGACCACGTCCGCCAACGTCCCTCCCAACGCGTCCACCACCGCCCGCGCCGTCGCCGGGCTCGTCACGTCGCCCTGCAGCTGGATGACGCCCTCCACGGGCGCCATGGGCTGCAGGTCGACTGCCACGATCGTGGGGAGGGTGGGGTCGCCGCGCGCGACCGCCGGCAGAAACAGCCTCCGGGACAGCACCTGCGACCACGACCCCGGCGCGGCGCACAGGTCGACCGCGGCGGTCGCGCCGGCGAGGACGGCGAACGCGTCGTCGACTTGGGCCAGCTTGAACGCGGAGCGCGCGCGCCACCCCTCCTCCTTGGCGCGCCGATAGTAGATGTCCCGTTTGTCCTTGGTGGCGCGGCCCATGGTGGGTGTGATGGGGTGTGTGGCGGGGTCAGGGAGGGCGGGGAGGGCGCGATGCGTCGGCGGCCAGGGCGTGTGCCCGGCGGTTGGCGCCGCGCCGGCTGCTGGATGGGCGGGAGGGGCGCGTCGGCGGCCCCTGGCCCCGGACTAGCGTGGAGCAGTGGCGGAGGGCGGCGCGCGTCGGCGCGCTCACTCTTTCTCTCTCGCGCGGTGGCGGCGCCACCCTTTGTCCACGCCGCGGCGATGCCATACATCGCCAAAGGAGGTGCGGGACTGGCTCGGCGCGCGCGCCGGGGCGTGGCTTCCGCGCGCCCCCCATCCGATCCAAAACGGCCGCCTCTCCCTCCCCCAGGCACCGTGTCGGCCATGCCGCCGCTCCACGTGCGCGCCCTCACCGCGGTGTGGGCCTTTTTCGCGTTCTTTCGGTACCTGGTCGCGTCGCTCGTCTCGCCCGCGGCCGCCGGCGACTACCGCGCCGCCCGCGAGCGCCGCCGCCTGGGGAGTGGAGGCGGCGGTGGGGGTGGGGGCGGGAGCGGTGGCGGCGGCGGCGGCCCGCGCGTCTCCGGCCTCGCCGCGCTGCGCGCGCGCGCGGCTGCCGCGCCGGGCCGCGGCGGCTGCGCCAACGGCGCGTGCGGCCTGCGGTGAGGAGACTTTGTGTGTGTGGCTCCCACCCTACACCCCACCTCTCCCTCCCCCTCACGCCGCCCCCGCTTCTTCCGCCGCTTTGCGCCCTTCAATCAACCGCACGAACCCCGCGCCCCCCATGTACAACGCGACGAGCGGCACCGCGAGCAGCGTTTGCGTGAACGGGTCGGTCGACGGCGTGAGCACGGCGGCGGCGATGGTCGCGCCGACGACGACCCAGCGCCACTGCGCGAGCATGGCCTTGGATGTCACCAGGCCCGCCTGGCCCAGCAAAACCTGGACGACGGGCACCTGGAACGCGAGCCCGGTCGACGCCATGAGGACGAGCACAAACTGAGGGGGCGAGGGGAGCGTCGGTCGAGCGTTTCCGCGGCCGCCGCGTCCCCCCCCTTCACCGCCTCCCCCCCCTGCCCTCGTGCCTGAAAGTATTGGTCGATCGACCACAGCGACTCGACCGCGCCGTCGGCGTACGCCACGAAGAAGGAGAGGGCGGCGGGGGTCAGGACTTCGTACGAAAAGACGAGCCCCGCGTAGAACAGAAAGCCGCTGCCAAACACGATGGGCGCCAGCAGCCGCCGCTCGGATTTTGTGAGGCCGGGGACGACGTACGCGACGACCTCGTAGAGCACCGTGGGCACGGCGAGGAGGAGGCCCGCGTAGCCGGCGACTTTGAGGGTCGTGAAAAAAAACTCGCCCGGGGACAGCTGCAGGAACCGCACCCCCTGCTCCGCGACGGGGGCTTCCAGGAAGACGACCAAGTCTTTGGAGTAGGCAAAGCAGGCGGCGACCGAGACGGTCGCGGCCGCCGCCGCGACGAGGATGCGTTCGCGCAGCTCGTCGAGGTGGTCCCAAATGGGCATCGTGAGGTCGTCCGGGAGCTCTTCCGCGGGCGGGTAGAGAAAGGCTTCGACCGCGGACTTGGCGTCGGGGTCCGAGGCGGCGTCGGGGGCTGCGGGATGCGGGGTCGCGTGTGGGCAGCGGCGCTCCCGCTTCTCCCGCCCGCCACACTCCTCACTCATCTCTCTCACCGCTGCTCCGGTCGGGGTCGGCCGCGCGCGGCGGCGGGGGGCGTGTGGTGCGGACGCCGCGCTGGCCGCGCGGCGCGCGCGGCGCACAGGCGGCGGCGCCCCTCATGGACGTCGCGACGGCGCGCGGCGCGTGGCGCATCGCCATTGGGGAGGGGTGGAGGCGCGGGAGCGCGACTGCGGGCCGCACCGTCGCCGCCGCAGACCCCACTCTGCCCTCACCGCCCTCACACGCCCCGCCGCCGCCCCGGCGCCCGCCCACCGCGCCCGCCTCTCGCGCGCCACACGACCACCCGCGCCGCGCCCGCCTCTCGCCATGGCGCAGACCGCGCCCCCGTCGGGCGACTGGAAGGGGTCGCTCAAGTTGCCGGCCAAGGACACCCGCATCCGCACCGAGGTCAGAGGAGAGGATGGAGGGTGGGGGTTGGGGCGGCGGCGTGCGCGGGCGGCGGGCGGCGCGGGTACGATCCCGGCGGCCGGCCCGCCGCGGCTGCGGGCGGGCGCGGACGCGTCTTCGCGCGCGTGCCCACGCGCGACGCTCTCGCGCGAGCCAGGCGGGCGCGGGAGCGCCAGCGGGCGGGCGCCCAGCAGCGCGGCGGCGCGTGGCCCGCGGCGGCGCGGCCCGCGCGCGCCGCGCGCGCCCCGCCGCGCCCTCGGGCGCCCGCATCGGGGCGCCGGTAAAAAGAGAGCGCGCCCGCCGCGTTGGTCCGGGTGCCGTTTCGGGTGGCGAGGCGGCGCCCCGCGCGCGCCGCTGCGGCCACGCCGCGACCCAACCCCCCCCCGCCCGCCCCCGCCCCCTCCCTCCACAGGACGTCACCCGCACCAAGGGCAACGAGTTCGAGGACTACTTCCTCAAGCGCGAGCTGCTCATGGGTGAGGGCGAGGGAGGGAGACGGGGCGAGGGAGGGACGGCGCGCGGGGCGCGCCCGGCCCCAACCCCACCCCGCACCCCAACCCCAACCCCCCCAGGCATCTACGAGAAGGGGTTCGAGCGACCGTCCCCCATCCAGGAGGAATCCATCCCCATCGCGCTCACCGGGCGCGACATCCTCGCGCGCGCCAAAAACGGGACGGGCAAAACCGCGGCGTTCTGCATCCCCGTGCTCGAGCGGCTCGACACGTCGCGCAACGAGATTCAGGCCGTCATCCTGGTGCCCACCCGGGAACTGGCGCTGCAAACGTCCCAGGTGGCGCGCGAGCTGGGCGCGCACCTGGGGGCGGAGATCATGGTGCGTCTTAGGGTTAGAGTTAGGGTTAGGGGTAGGGGTAGGGGTAGGGGTAGGGGTACCCTTAGGGTTGCCCTGACTCACCCCAACCCCACCCCGGCCCCTCGCAGGTGACCACCGGCGGCACCTCGCTGCGCGACGACATCGTCCGCCTCCACCAACCCGTCCACGCCGTCGTCGCCACCCCCGGCCGCTTGCTGGACCTGGCGGAGAAGGGGGTGGCCAAACTGGGGCGGGCGCGGGTGCTGGTCATGGACGAGGCGGACAAATTGTTGTCGCCCGAGTTTCAGCCCGTCGTCGAGCAGATCATCGGCAAGGTGGCGCCCGACCGCCAGATCCTGCTCTACTCGGCCACGTTCCCGGTCACGGTCAAGCAGTTCAAAGACAGGTGGGGGGGGAGGGGGGGGAGGGTGTTTTTTGGGGGGGTCATTTGTTTCCCTTCCATCGGTCGCGCACACTCCCTCCCGCCCTCCCCCCTCTCCCCAGGTGGCTGCGCAAGCCGTACGTGATCAACCTGATGGAGGAGCTGACGCTCAAGGGTGGGTGGTCGGGCGGGGTGGCGGGCGGGTGGCGGGCGGCTGCCGCGCCCCGGCCCCCCCCCCACCCCACGCCCCCCGGCCCGGCGGCACCCACGACGAACCCAGTTTCGAGGAGAAGCCGGAGGGGCA